>JACCDN010803341.1_pt1 | contig 38620 bp, 33 predicted proteins | sample 7441691 | NCBI WGS metagenome assembly JACCDN01 (sample SAMN15323439, study PRJNA562643) | freshwater metagenome | isolation source: river surface water | place: USA:Blue River Watershed | collected 2017-08-16
AATATTTCAAAAAAAAGCTATTTGTAGTGAATAGGTTTTAACTTTGTTAAGTGATTAGCATGCGTTCTACAAGACCCCCTTTTTTTAGTTTTATATTCATACTACTAGTGGGTTTGCTAGCTAGTAAGCCACTGTCTGCTCAAAAGAAATTTAGTTTGCCCAATTTTCATTTTGGCATGCCTCATTTTAAGCCACTATTTAAAAAAGATAGTACTAGAAATACTTTTAATCCAAATCATTGGTTTAAATATAAAAAAGAACAACCCTATACCAAGAATGAAAATGCAATGCCCATTGCAGTGGGCTATACTGATTTTGATGAAAATATAAGAGATCTTCAATTATTAGATAAATTACCAACAGATAATTCTTTAACCATTAGACCGTATATTTTACCCAAGTCTGTTACATATGATAGTTTATTAAAAGCAATAGATCCTAGTTTGGTAAATAATGGTCACTTGGTTCATAAAAAACATTTTGACCTACAATTACTACCTGTAAATTTTTTACAAAAATACAATTCACATCATCCTTATGGCTGGAATGATGGACCTTTAAGTTTTTCCAAAGGCTATCAATATTTAGTAAGTGGGGGTGTATATATGCACTGGGGAAATTTACATTTAACATTAAGGCCAGAATATTTTCATACAGCATCTGATAATTATGAAACCAGCGCTGAGTGGGGTCAGGTGAATCCTAGTTTGAATAAATTAATATTAGGCCAATCCAATTTAAGAATGGATTTAGGTCCTATTAGCATCGGTGGCGGATCCAATAATTTATGGTTGGGACCAGGTTATTATAGCTCTTTAATTATGAGTAATAATGCCGAAGGTTTTGGCCATGTAGAATTAACTACTAATAGACCTTTAAAAACACCTATTGGTAATTTTGAATTGATGTTAATGGGGGCAAGTTTGACACAAAATGCTACTCAGGGCTTTGAGAATAAATTTTTATATAAGGCAAATATTAATCCTCAATCAAGATATATTAATGTTTTAAATCTAACTTATACTCCGGCATTTTTCAAAAATTTTTATTTAGGTTTTAATCGAGTTTTTCACACATTTACTCCTAAAAATTCTACTAATTTTAAACAAGATTATTTACTAGTATTAAATAGCTTGTTTAGGAATCAGTATAAAGATGATGAAAGTCCAATCGACCAATTATTATCTGTATATACGAAATTTATTTTTCCTAAAAACAATGCTGAGATCTATTTTGAATATGGATTAAACGACGGGTCTTCTAATTTAAGAGAGCTCTTAACAGATTTATCGCATTCTTCAGCTTCAATACTTGGTATAAGAAAAATACAACCAATCAATCCAAAAAATTTTATTACTATTAATGCAGAAGCCACTAGAATGTCTCAAACACCCAGTTTCTTATTACGTGATGCTGGAAATTGGTATATACATGGACGTTTAGTAGAGGGATTTACTAATGAAAATCAAATATTGGGTGCAGGTTCAGGTTTAGGAAACAATTTACAAACCATATCAATAAAATATGGAAGCTTGTTAAATAATTTTGGTTTAATGTATCAACATATAGAACAAAATCCAAGAAGAATTATGGGTTCAACTTGGAATGCACTTGTTGGTGATATTTATTGGGACGATTATGCTTATGGATTAATAGCACAATATCACTATAAAAAAGTTTATTTCAAGCTGAATGCACAATGGATAAATTCAATTAATTATTTATGGCAATATGGTAATAATAAAAATAATTTTTATTTATTTTTTAATATTAGTTATGTATGGTAGTTAATAGAATTATCATATTATTGTTGCTGTCTTTATATGTTATCAAACTAGACGCACAAAATAGTTTTTTTGATGAGATTAATTTAATGAATCATCAAAGAAATATTCAACTAAGTGATTCCTATAAAAATATTGAATCTTCTTTTTTAATTAGATCTACCCAACAATTTCAATCTATTCAGACTAGTCAATATCCAAGAAAAAGAAAAAAACTAATTCAAAATTTTTATCTTGGGTATGATCATGTGAATAATAGTTTATTACCGCAAAATTGGAATGATGGCAATATGTTTCCTGCAAGAGGTTGGCAGGAAAGGTATTATATTGGTTTGCAATTAAAGTTAGGAATCATTGATATTAATTTACAGCCAGAGTGGTTAAAAGTTCAAAATATTCAACAAGAATATTATCCAGGCAATCCAGAGGATGGAAATTTTATGTCTAAATATTTTGGATCTGTTGCGAATGTTATAGATAATTTTAGACAGTTTGGAACAAAAAAAATTGACACTTTTTCATTGGGTCAATCCAGAATAGGCTTAAAATTAGGACCAGTTAATGTTGGTTATAGTAATCAAAATAATTGGTGGGGGCCGGGTTTAAGAAATAGCTTGGTAATTTCTAATAACGCTGCTGGGTTTAAACATTTATACTTATCTACTAATAAACCTATCAAATCATTCATTGGTAGTTTTGAATTTTCAGCCATTACTGGATTATTAGATACTAATTGGTATGAAGATCCGGATATTCCTTTAATGCGAAGTATCTGGAGTGGTGGAATTGCACAAAAGAATTTAGACCAAAGAAAAATTGATGCCATATCAATAAATTGGAGCCCTAAGTGGATCCCCAATTTATTTTTAGGATATGCTTATTCAAGACAATACTATAAACATCAAGCTCAACCTTATGGACAGCCGTATAGTTTTTTTAGTAAGGATTTTACCAAGGTTGAATTAGGTTCTTTAATGTTTAGATTTTTACTACCAAAAGATTATGCTGAGTTTTATGGAGAAATGGGTATTCCTAGTAAAGCACCTTGGCCCTGGAAATATTTTGAAAAAAATCCAAAAACAGGTTTTGTATTTGGTATTACTAAATTGGCCCAATTCAGACCTAAAAAATCTTATTTGCGAATTAATGTCGAAATGACACAATTACAATTATATAATCCTAAGGATTTATTTTATCCTGGAAATGCCTTTGTTGGTGGCCTGCCAAATAGCTGGTATACGAGTGATGTAATTAAGCAAGGGTATACTAATCAAGGACAGGTTTTGGGAGCATCCATAGGTCCAGGATCTAATAGTCAAACCATCAATTTGAGTTACCATTTTAAATACAATAATTTTGGTTTAATGGTGGAAAGAATTTCTCAGAATTATGATTTCTTTAGCGTAGTATATTTTTCAGGAAGAAATGGACAAGGGAATCCACAAGTTTGGGGCTATTACAATAAATATTGGACAGATATAAATTCTAAAATTTATGCTCAAATCATGCCTATTAAAAATATATTAATTTCGGTAGGTATAATGCAAACAGATGCTATGAATTATCGATGGTTAAAGTTTCCTGATCCGGGAAAGTTATATGATGAGGGATCTAGTCAAACTGATAAATATAATGTACAATTCCAGTTATCCATAAAATACCTGATGCATGCAAAGATTCAATAAAATCTATATTGATTTTTATTTTTTGGTGATGGCAATTTATATGCTATTTAATAAAGGAGTTGCTTATACTTTTGGCGTGGAGATTTTGTTAGGTTTGGGCGTTTTTTTAATTTTCATCCAAAGAAATAATTTTGAAGTATACAAAGACAAAAAATATACAATTCTTTTTATATTATGTTTAATCACTGGACTTTATGTAATTTTTGGATTTATCAATTACAATTACTTTAATGTCATCAGAGATTCTTTTGCATTTGAATATGCTTTATTTGCCATTATTATTTATTTCTTCAAAGATTATAGAGCATCTATATGGGAAAAACTAATTCAATTATATAAATGGGCTCCACTGGCTTTATTTGCCAATACCATTTTATTTTATTATGTTATCATCGATTTACCACCTATTGAAATCTTTGGAGGACAACCATTGTTTTTATATAAAAATGGGGATAAGGCTTTGCATCTATTTATTAGCACTATCTTAATGATTCTGTTTACAGAAAAGTACTCTAGAATTTGGTTAATTCTAAATACCGTTTTAATACTCATTAATTTATTAATCTTATTGGCATTTACCAGGTCTGGTAGTGTAGCGTATTTGGCAGGAATATTTTGCTTTTTCTTTTTTTCAAAAAAGAATTTAATTACAGATGGCTTAAGAAGAATGCTAAAATTCATTCCTATTTTATTAATCATTGTTTTTGGGATTTTTACCTATATTGAAATTGATGGAGATGCACAAGGAAGAACCATTAGTTTATCTCAGATTACGGATAATTTCAGCTCCATTGTGAGTAGCGATATTGATGGCAGCTTAACAGATAATAAGGTATGGCGTTTGGTTTGGTGGGCGAAATTATTGAATGAGAGTTTTACTCTGCAACACTTTTTTGTTGGAAAAGGTTTGGGAATGAGTTTAACAGGAAATGATATTACCAATGTGGATGATAATCTAAGATCTCCGCATAATTTTCATTTAACCATTATTGCAAGGTTTGGTTATATTATCTTCTTTATTTGGATTTACTGGTTATACCTTTTATTTAAGCCATTGTTTACCAAACAATTGTCTGATAAAACACTTGGTTTAACTTGTATCTTATTGGCTTTTATTACAAACGGAAGTTTTGATGTCTTTTTTGAAGGACCCATGGGTGCTTTCCCTTTTTGGTCTATTGTTGGGCTCTTATTAGTGGAGGAATACTATAATTACAATCCAAAAGAAATCCCAAATTGATATCTATTCTTATTCTGAAATTTTTCTATAGAGCTATTTAGGTATAGATTATTCATCCACTCATACTTAATTTGAAATAACCAATCTGTTCTTTTGTATTGTAAATTATTCAAAAAAGCTGGTTGAGGTTGCATTACATATTGTTCATAGATTGAACCATTTGCGCCTTTTCTTATTTTTTGAATTCTTCCGTACAACTGTAATTTAGGAAGGGGATTATATCTAGCGTAAATTAAGAATCTATCAAAATTATTGCCCATCCAATCACCTAGGTAAAATCCATAAGAAGTATAGGTTTGAGCAGGTATAAGATTATTGTAAACAAAAGGATTTACTCTTGTGTATTCTGTTCCAATAGTCAAATAGGGAATAAACACATCAGTAATAGAAGCACCCAATGTATAACCTAATTGATTTCTTTTCTCTATCTTATTCAAAATGGCACTCACTTTTATTTCATCTATGAAAAGTGTTCCATACAAGTGAGCCTTTTTTATTTGATTTCTAGAATTGATGGAAAAAAAGTATTGTCCATTGGAACCTGCTTCAATTTGATAGTTACTTTTATTGTTATCATAAAACTTAAATAGATTTATAGGAATTAAAAATCCAGGATCCATTTTATCGCAATAGATAATAGATTCACCAATGGCTAGGTTTAATCCTTTCATTGGTGTAATTTGAATACTATGAGTTGCTAAGTACTTTTGAATAAAAATGATTCTTTTATCGTTTTCTAATCTTCCAGAATTATTTAAATAAGACAAACTTGAATCTGTAATATTTGAATTTAACCAAGCATGTGTGTAATTGAAACTTAACCATTTAATTGGCTTATAGTCTAATCTGATATATGGGTATGATGGTGCTTTATTGGATAGCACAATATTCCCATTTTCTCCATAACCCCATATAAAATTGTCTTTTCCAACACTGATATAACCATTTTTAAATTGATAATTTAAACTTGCTCTAATCTCTGAATAGTTAATAGAGTTATTATTTTGAGAGCCTACTAGTATTCTGCTAGGTTCTGGTGATTCATTTAAATTATTTGAAATGATATATCCGGTTTCGGTAAAGTCTCTGTAATACACTTGGTAGCCCCAGTTTTTATTTTTACCCATGGAACCCCAAATTTCAAAACCGCTACTTAATTGATTAGTATTTTTATTATCTGTATTAATTCTATTTAATCCAATTAAAGGATCTGCGTGTAATTCAAAATTTGAATTTACTATATTAAAAAATCGCCATCTATTATTTTTATCTTTTTTAATTATTTGAATAGTAGAATCATTACTATTCAAAGGCTTATACTCTTGTAAATAAAAATCCAATTCTAATATTTCAATTGGAGTGAGTTGTTCTTTTTTTGAAGACAATTCAATTAAGGCAAATTGAATATCTACTCTGTTAATTGGTTTAATTAAATCATTTACTTGAATCAATCCTTTTTGAGCCATTCTATTCAAATACCCATACACTTGGCTATTGGGATTTTCCCAAATATTTTGAGCACGCGCATTTAAAAAAAATGTACAGCCAAAAAAAAGATAAAGAAATAGCTTTTTCAATTAATATAAATTAATAAGCGTTTTGATCACCTCTAAAGATATTGATCACGGTTTGTATTATAATCTGAAGGTCTAACCAAAAATTCCATCTTTGAATATAATATAAATCAAAGTTTACTCTTCTTTGCATGTCTTCTGTGGTTTTTGTTTCACCTCTACAACCGTTTACTTGTGCTAAACCTGTTATACCTGGAATTACTTTATGCCTTAACATATAATTATCCACTGTTTCCATGGATTCTAAATTCAATTGGGTTGGATGTGGCCTTGGTCCAACAACAGACATATTGCCAATTAATACATTCCAAAATTGTGGAAGCTCATCCATATTAGTTTTACGAAGAATTCTACCTATAAAAGTAATTCTTGGGTCGTCTTTCTGAGCTTGATTATATTTACCGTCTTCATCAATATCGCTACTATCTTTTATCATAGATCTAAATTTGTAGCAAATAATTTTTTTATTGTTAAGCCCCCATCTTTCTTGTTTGAAAAAAATGGGGCCTCTAGAAGTAATTTTAATCAACAGTCCAATTAATGGGAAAATCCAAATTCCAATTAATAAGAAAAATAAAATAGAGAAGAAAATATCGAAAGTTCTTTTTAATAAAATATTCTCCGTTTTATCTAAAGGCAAATCGCCAACATTCACTACCGGCAATAATCCAATATTATTAATGTAAACCGAACTTGATGTGATTTCAGTTAAATTAGGAAGTATTCTTACTTTAATTTTATATTGATCACAGATTGAGATACAATTTTGTATTTTTTCAAGTTCGTTTGTTGGTAGAGCAATAAATACTTCGTCAATATTGTTTCTTTGAAGAATTGTATTTAATTGATCTAATCCCCCCAGATAATTAGTGTCTAAAGAATTTTTTACCTCTTCGTCAATATATCCAATACATTTATAACCATAGTAGTAGTATTTTTTTACTGCTTGAATAAAATCATCTGCAGCTTTGGTTGAACCTACTAATAAAACATGGTCATAAAAAATCCCCTTATTCAAATTAGCATGAACTTTTTTTCTAATGCCATATTTTGTTAAAATGGCTAAAAAAGCCAGGCAATTGATATAAACAATGATGAATTTGGAAGGAAACTTATGGTTCAAGTTCAAGAAAAAAAGTAGAGAAGTTAAACTAACAACAAATAAAATAGAATGGTAGATAATCTGAACCATCTCTTCAGAGAACTTATTAGATCTTTTTTCAATATATATTTTGGAAAAGAAAGACATTGAAAACCAAAGTAATATAGATAATAATAAAAAATTATAATTAAAAACTTGTAAACCAGTCTTTAATGTGATCTTTTTTGCTAAACCATATGCAATTAGTATTATAATTATATCTAATGCGTAGCTAATATTTCTTAGAAACTGTTGCTGTTTCTTCATTTCCTAAATGAGTTAAAATTTGAACCTGGTAACCAAAGTTAAAGGTATTTCATTAAGAAAAAAATTCATAAAACAAGGTCCTCTAATTCATTATTTTACGAAAAATATTACCTATTTTTGTAATAGAAGAGTTTGTTTATAATTCTTCTCAAAATCTAGGTCTAATCGTGTGACTTAGAATGCGTTAGCTTTACTTTAAATTTACTCAAACAGATAAATCCTTACTATGAAACTAGTTAAGTTATTCATTTCATTCTTTCTTTTATTGACTTTTCAAATGATAGCCCTTGCTCAGGATCCTTTAGGGGGTCGTGATTTAAGTACTGTTAAAGTAGAAGCATTAACAGACAATCAAATTTCTGCTATTCAGCAAAAATTAAAACAATCAGGTATGACCATTGACCAAGTGGAGTCACAGGCCATTGCTAAAGGCATGTCGCCAGCAGAATTTGCTAAGTTAAAAGATAGAGTAAATGGAATTTCTGGTATAGTGATGGCCAAATCGGTTAAAAGAAATCTAGGTACAAATCAAACGAATAGTACAAACTCAACTAAAGATACAGCAATGATTAATAGTAATCCTTATTTAAATACTGCTGTTTATGGATCTGAACTGTTTATGTCTTCCAATGCAGGTAATGCCGCTAATAAATTAATTGCAACTCCTTTAAATTATGAGATTGGACCCAATGATGTTTTGAAATTGGTGATTTATGGAGTACAGGAATATTCTGCAGATTTAGATGTTACAAAAGAAGGTAAAATTTTGGTGGATAATGTTGGTGCCATCAAAGTTGCGGGATTAACAATAGAAGCCGCAAAAACTAGAATTAAGCAAGTAATGGGAAATACAGCTTATTCAAGTTTAAATACTGGAGAATCAAAAATTGATTTAACCTTGGGTGATATTAGAACTATTCATATAAATGTTATTGGTGCTTATAAAAGTGGTTCAATGAATGTTTCTTCTTTATCTAATGTAATTAGTGTTTTGAGTGAGGCTGGAGGTCCCAATACTATTGGATCATATAGAGAAATTGAAGTGATTAGAAATAATAAATTATTTAAAAAGGTTGACTTGTACAAATACATGCAATATGGAGATCAATCTCAAAATATTGGTTTAAAAGACAATGATATCATCCGTATTCCAGCCTATAAGCAAAGAGTGGAAATTAAAGGTGAAGTAAAAAGACCAGGCATATTTGAAGTTTTAGGAACAGAAAGTTTTGCTCAAATTTTACAATATGCTGGTGGCTTTACAGATAATGCTTATTCTGCATGGGTGAAAATTATTCAAAAAAATGATAAAGAAAAATCAGTAAAGGATGTTCCATCGACAGATTTTTCAAAGTATATGCCAAAGGGTGGCGATCAAATTACAGTATCAAAAATTATTAATCGTTTTCAAAACAGAGTTACCCTATCTGGAGCGGTTTATCGCCCTGATGTATATGAATTAACTCCCGGAATGAGAGTTGCTGATTTAATAAACAAGGCCGATGGTTTAAAAGAAGATGCTTTTATTGGTAGAGCTCAGTTAATTAGAACAAAGCCCAATTTACTAAAAGAAATGATTAGTGTTAACCTAGCAAAAGCTTTGGAAAAAAATAGCACAGACAATATTGAATTGCAAAGAGAAGATGAATTATATGTTAATTCTATTTTAGAATTAAGAGATTCTTTAACGGTAGAGTTGTTAGGTGAAGTTAGATCTTCTGGCACTTTTAACTATATAGATAGTATGACGGTGAAAGATTTGATTTTAATGGCAGGTGGATTTACTTATGCTGCGAATAAAAATATTGAAGTAGCAAGATTGGTGAAGTATGGAGATAAAGTAGAAAATACAGAAGTCACTCAAATTTTAAAAACGGAGATTAATGGAGATTTAAGTTTTAATCCTGGCCAAGAAAATTTTGTTTTACAACCTTTGGATGTTGTAACCATCACTAAAAAAGTGGGTTATACCTTACCTGAAGTAGTAACCATTAGTGGTCAAGTACAAAGTGCAGGAAAGTATACACTTAGTTCAAGAGTTGAAAGAGTAAGTGATATTGTTAAAAGAGCAGGTGGATTAATTGGAGAAGCTTATGGAGAAGGCGCATTTATAAAAAGAAGAAGGTTTGACATTGATTCTTTAAAATCTGATGAAACAAAAACATCCATTGAATTAGCTTACACAAGAAAATTCAAGGCTAAACAAGAAGCAGATAGGGCAAGTATATTAAATACCGCAAATTCTGCTGCAATAAGTTCCGCTGCAGATATTAATTTGAATCCAGAATCAAAAACTATTAAACTAAAAGATACTTTAAATGCTTTATTTAAAGAGTTAGATGAAGATTATTATCAAATTGCCATTGATATCAATTATATTATGAAAAACCCCGGCTCGGAATTAGACTTGGTTTTAAGAGGCAAAGATGAAATTGTAATTCCTAAAATGGACAATAGAGTAAAAATAAGTGGTGGTGTATTAAGACCAACCAATATAGTTTACAGAGATGGATTAACCATTGGTGAATGTATTAGTGCTGCTGGAGGTATTTCTGAATATGCAAAAAGAGGAAGAGCATATGTAATATATGCAAATGGTAAATCTAACAGAACAAAGACTTTTGGATTATTTAGAATTAATCCAAGAATCAAACCTGGTTCAGAGGTGGTTCTTCCTGAAACAGATGCTAAGAAAGATAAGGCAATTACAACAGTCATTCAGTTTACAACTGTATTAGCACAAGTGGTATCTGCATTGGCTACTATTAGTTTATTGCAGAAATAAAATTTGAAGAATCTCATCAAATTAAAACAATGTCAACAAATCAAGAAAATACACCACAGGCTAACTTTGACAATGATGAAATTTCATTGAAAGATCTAATTCTTAAAATGAAAAAATGGTTTGCCTATTTAAAATCTAAATGGAAAACTATTTTTTTAGCTGGAATTATTGGAGGCATAATTGGGTTAACCATTGCTTGGTTTGAAAAACCTACCTACAAAGCAACTTTAACTTTTGCTATGGAAGAAGATAAAGGTGGTGGAAGTGGACTAAGCGGGGCATTAGGATTAGCAAGTAGTTTTGGTATTGATTTAGGTGGCGCTGGTGGTGGCGGTGCATTTGCTGCAAGCAACTTGACCGAATTAATGAAGAGTAGATTAATTGTAGAAAAGGTTTTGTTGAGTCCTGTATTAATAAATGGAAAAACAATCACCCTTGCCGAATACTATATACAAATAAATGAACTAAGAAAAGCATGGGAGAAAAAAGCAGGATTAAAAAATATTAAATTTTTGCCTGGAGACGATCGATCAAAATATACTTTACAACAAGATTCTATTTTAAAAGAAATTCATAAAGAATTAATTGATAAAGATCATTTAAGCATTATGCAAAAAGATAAAAAAGTGACTATTTTATCTATTGAAGTTACCAGTGAAGATGAACAATTCTCTAAAATCTTTTGTGAAAGTATTGCAAAAGAGACGTCTGATTTTTATATAGAAACCAAAAGCAAAAAAGCAAGATTAAATGCTAATGTTTTACAAAAGCAAGTAGATAGTGTTAGATCTGAATTAAATGGAGCTATTACTGGCGTTGCTGCTGAAACAGATAATGTTTATAATTTAAATCCTGCTTTTAATATCAAAGGGGCGCCTTCTAAGAAAAAGCAAATTGATGTTCAAGCCAATACTGCTATACTTACCAATTTGGTGGTACAATTAGAGTTAGCCAAAATTACACTTAGAAAAGAAACCCCATTGATTCAATTAATTGACAGACCAATGTTGCCATTGACCAATGAAAAATTTGGCAAACTTAAGTCGCTTATTTTAGGTGGGTTTTTGGCAGGATTTTTAACAGTATTGTACTTGATATTTGGGCAGCTTTTTAGAAAATTACTTGATTAGAATTATTGTTAGTGGGATTAGTGTGCTCCACACTAATATTGGGTATTTACAGATAGCCATAAATTATTAATAAACTGAAAATCAAGTGCTTTATATGTTTGATTTTTTGTTTATGGGTAACACAAAAAGGTTGAAAAATAGGTTGAATGTGCGCAGTTTTGTGCGTTATTTTAAAGAATAATATACATGAAAAAAGCAATTATTACGGGTATTACTGGTCAAGATGGAGCTTATTTGGCAGAGTTCTTATTAAATAAAGGATATGAAGTGCATGGGATTAAGAGAAGATCCTCTTTGTTTAACACACAAAGAATTGATCATATCTATGAGGACCCACATATCCCAGATAGACATTTACACTTACATTATGGAGACTTAACAGATAGCACTAACCTCATTAGAATTATTCAAGAAGTTCAACCAGATGAAATTTACAACTTGGCTGCAATGAGTCATGTGCATGTAAGTTTTGAAGAGCCGGAGTATACGGCTAATGCCGATGGTATTGGAACGCTAAGAATTTTAGAGGCTGTTCGTTTATTAGGGCTAACTAAAAAAACAAAAATATACCAAGCATCTACATCAGAATTATATGGATTAGTACAAGCCGTTCCACAATCTGAAACTACTCCATTTTATCCTCGTTCTCCATATGCTGTTGCAAAATTATATGCCTATTGGATTACAGTAAATTATAGAGAGGCGTACAATATGTATGCTTGTAATGGAATTTTGTTTAATCACGAATCTCCACAAAGAGGAGAAACTTTTGTAACAAGAAAAATTACAAGAGCCACTGCAAAAATTGCTTTAGGCATGGATAGTTGTTTGTATTTAGGAAATTTAGATGCCAAAAGAGACTGGGGACATGCTAAAGATTATATCGAAGGAATGTATTTGATTCTTCAACAAGAAAAGCCAGAAGATTTTGTTTTAGCAACAGGTATTACTACCACCATTCGTGATTTTGTCAAAATGAGTTTTGCTGAGTTAGGAATTGAATTAGCATTTAGAGGAAAAGATGAATCTGAAGAAGGATATATTGTTAAGAATAATAGTGAATACAAATTAGAAGAAGGTAAGGTAGTTGTTAAAGTGGATCCCAAATATTACAGACCAACTGAAGTGGATTTATTAATTGGTGATCCAACAAAAGCAATGACCAAATTAGGTTGGAAACCTAAGTATGATTTAGCATCACTAGTAAAAGAAATGGTAGCAAGTGATATTTCTTTATTTAAGAAGGAATTGTATATTAAACAAAGTGGATTATAAAGATGGAGCAAACTGCTAAAATATACATTGCTGGACATAGAGGTATGGTTGGTTCTGGCTTAGAACGTAAATTAAGAAAAGAAGGTTATAATAATATTGTTAATAGAACATCTGCTGAATTAGATTTAAGAAATCAACAAGCAGTGAATGAATTCTTTGAAAAAGAAAAACCTACTTATGTAATACTTGCGGCCGCTAAAGTGGGAGGCATACATGCTAACAATACTTATAGAGCAGAATTTATTTATGATAACTTGATGATTGAAGCGAATATTATTCACGCATCCTATTTGAATAAAGTTACAAAGTTATTGTTTTTAGGCTCATCGTGTATATATCCTAAAATGGCACCACAGCCATTAAAAGAAGAGTATTTGCTGAGTGGGTATTTAGAACCAACTAACCAGCCCTATGCTATTGCTAAAATTGCAGGCATTGAAATGTGCGATAGTTATAGAGCTCAGTATGGTTGTAATTTTATTTCTGCAATGCCTACGAATTTGTATGGCACTAATGATAATTACCATCCAGAAAACTCTCACGTACTTCCTGCTTTAATCAGAAGAATTATTTTAGCAAAAAAGAATAAAGAACCCAATGTAATAATTTGGGGTACGGGAACACCAAGAAGAGAATTTTTACATGTAGATGATTTAGCTGACGCATGTTATTTTTTATTACAGAATTATAATGAACAAGGATTAGTGAATATTGGGTGTGGAACAGATGTTTCAATAAAAGAATTGGCAGAGTTAATAGTTGCCGAGGTTGGCTATGAAGGAAAGCTTGTTTTTGATACAACAAAGCCAGATGGGACTCCGAGAAAGTTAATGGATACAAGTAAGATAAACAATTTAGGATGGAGCGCTGAAATTAATTTAAGGCAAGGGGTAACAAAGACAATAAAAGAAGTACAAAAATTATTTTAGATGCATATTACAGTAGTAGGCACGGGCTATGTGGGTTTGGTAACCGGTACTTGTTTTGCAGAAACGGGTAACAAGGTAACCTGTGTAGATATAGATAAAGCCAAGGTAGAAAAATTGAGTGCTGGACAAATTACCATTTACGAACCAGGATTAGAGAAGATATTTTTAAGAAATATAAAAGAGAGTCGATTAAAATTTACGACGCAGTTAGAAGAAGCGATTGAAGAAGCGGAAATTATTTTCTTAGCCTTGCCTACACCTCCCGATGCGGATGGTAGTGCCGATTTAAAATATGTGTTGGGTGTAGCGGATCATTTAGGAAAAATTTTAAAGGGCTATAAAGTAATTGTAAATAAGAGCACGGTGCCAGTGGGTACTGCCGACAAAGTGCATGCTGCGATTGCTGTGCACTACAAGGGTGAATACGATGTGGTGAGCAATCCCGAGTTTTTAAGAGAGGGTGTGGCGGTGGATGATTTTATGAAGCCAGATAGAGTGGTGGTGGGAACGAGATCGGATAGAGCAAAGAAATTAATAAGTGATTTATACGCACCCTTTGTAAGACAGGGTAACCCTGTTATTTTCATGGATGAGCGCAGTTCCGAGTTAACAAAGTATGCAGCCAATAGTTTTCTTGCGACTAAGATTTCATTTATGAATGAGATTGCTCAGTTGTGTGAGAGAATGGGAGCGGATGTGGACATGGTAAGAAGAGGTATTGGCAGTGATGATAGAATAGGCAAAAGATTTTTATTCCCAGGCATTGGGTATGGAGGATCTTGTTTCCCAAAAGACGTGCAAGCACTCATTATGTCATCGGATGAAGTGAATTATGAATTCGAGATATTAAAAGCAGTGGAGAAAGTAAATGCCTTACAAAAACTACACTTGGTTCAAAAGATAAAGGCTTATTACAATAATAATTTACAAGGCAAACATTTTGCATTATGGGGATTAGCGTTTAAGCCAAATACCGATGATATCAGAGAAGCACCAGCTTTGGCAATTATTGATGCATTAACAAATGCGGGAGCAACTGTTACTGCTTATGATCCAGAAGCCATGCCGAATGTAAAAGCACAAATAGCAGATAAAATTAAATACGCCGAGAATCAATACCAGGCCTTGGAAGGCGCTGCAGCATTAATCATTGCTACAGAGTGGAGTGAGTTTAGGACACCCGATTTTGAGCGCATGGAGCAGTCATTCGCCAAGCATAAAATCATTTTTGATGGCAGAAACTTGTTTGATGTATTAAAGATGAAGGAATTAGGGTACTATTATGAAAGTATTGGAAGGGTGAACGCCAATACAAGCCAACACTAATTAAATTATGAGTCAAAAAAGAGTCTTGATTACAGGAGCAGCCGGATTTTTGGGATCACATTTAAGTGATCGCTTTATAAATGAAGGGTACTATGTAATTGCGATGGATAATTTGATTACGGGGGATTTACAAAACATCGCACACTTAAGAAGTAATCCCAACTTTGAGTTTATTCATCATGATGTTACCAAATATATAGAGATAGAAGGGACACTTGATTATATTTTACATTTTGCATCCCCAGCAAGTCCTATTGATTATTTAAAAATCCCTATCCAAACTTTGAAAGTGGGAGCAATGGGAACACATAATTGTTTAGGACTCGCCAAAGCAAAAGGTGCAAGAATACTCGTTGCAAGTACCAGTGAGGTATATGGTGATCCATTGGTGCACCCTCAGACTGAGGAGTACTGGGGCAATGTAAATCCTGTGGGTCCAAGAGGAGTGTATGATGAAGCAAAAAGATATATGGAAAGCATCACCATGGCTTACCATACTTTTCACAATGTAGAGACAAGAATCATTCGCATCTTTAATACCTATGGTCCAAGAATGCGTCTGAATGATGGCCGTGCATTACCTGCATTTATTGGTCAAGCATTGAGAGGCGAGGATATGACGGTTTTTGGAGATGGCTCACAAACAAGAAGCTTTTGCTATGTAGACGATTTAGTAGAAGGCATTTATAGATTACTATTAAGTGATTATACGCAACCAGTGAATATTGGTAATCCGAATGAAATTAGTTTAAAGGATTTTGCCGAAGAGGTATTAAGGTTAACTGGAAACACAGTGAAGATTGTCTACAAGCCTTTGCCAATTGATGATCCAAAGCAAAGACAACCTGATATTACCAAGGCAAAAAGCATTTTAGGATGGGCGCCCAAAGTAGATCGTGCCGAAGGTTTACAAAAAACCTACGATTACTTTAAAGCATTGCCACCAAGTGAGTGGTTTATAACACCGCGGGATTTTCACAAAGAATAGTTTTATATATCTAAAAATTATAAATCAATATTGAATTTAATATATTAAAATAATGAAAGCAGTAATATTAGCGGGAGGGCTTGGAACTAGAATATCTGAAGAAACTCATTTAAAACCCAAGCCAATGATAGAAATTGGAGGTATGCCAATATTATGGCATATAATGAAAATTTATTCAAGCCATGGTGTAAATGAATTTGTTATTTGCTGTGGTTACAAAGGTTATGTAATTAAAGAATATTTTGCGAACTATTTTCTTCATATGTCAGACGTAACTTTTGATATGAATGAGAACAAAATGGAAGTTCATTTTCAAAAGGCAGAACCTTGGAAGGTAACTTTAATTGATACTGGAGATCAAACCCAAACAGGAGGCAGACTGAAGAGAGTTTATGAATATGTAAAAGATGAAGATTTATTCTGCTTCACTTATGGTGATGGACTGTCAAATGTAGATGTATCAAAACAAATCAAATTTCATAAAGAGCACGGGAAATTAGCAACAATAACAGCCGTTCAACCTCCCGGTAGATATGGAGCTTTAAAAATGGAGGGTAACACAGTTTCTGGATTTTTAGAAAAACCTAAAGGTGAAGGGGGGTTTATAAATGGAGGCTATTTCGTTTTAGATCCAAAATGTATTGAACTAATCGAAGGAGATTCTACAGCATGGGAATTAGCCCCGTTATCAAGTTTAGCAAAAAGAGGAGAATTAGTAGCTTTTGAACATGATGATTTTTGGCAAGCAATGGATACTTTGAGAGAAAAAGTAATGCTGGAAGAGTTGTGGCAGTCAGGTAAGGCTCCTTGGAAAAATTGGAAATAAAAAAATTGTAATGAAAGAAATTTTAAACTTTTTTAGAGACAAAAGGATATTCATAACCGGACACACCGGATTTAAAGGATCATGGCTAACTCATCTTTTGTTTGAAAATGGAGCTGTTGTAAAAGGTTATTCAAAAGAACCTCATACAAATCCAAGTTTGTATTATTTGTTAGAACTTGACAAAAAAATTAATTCTATAATAAATGATATTAATTCATATAATATTTTAGAAAAAGAAATACTTGACTTCGAACCTGATTATATTTTTCATTTAGCTGCTCAACCACTTGTAAGATACTCATATGCAAATACCTTAGAAACACATAATTCTAATATAATCGGAACAGCAAATATATTAGAGACAACAAAAAGATTAACTAACAAATGTGTTGTTATTTGTATAACAACCGATAAGGTCTATAAAAATCAAGAATGGGAGTTTCCGTATAGAGAAACAGATGAACTAGGGGGGTATGACCCATATAGTTCAAGTAAAGCTGCAGCAGAATTAATTATATCATCTTATCGTGAATCATTTTTTTCATCTGGAAATATACAAGTTGCAAGTGTTAGAGCTGGCAATGTAATAGGTGGTGGAGACTGGTCTCAAGACAGATTAGTTCCAGATATTATAAGAGGATTAGCTAGTAAAACAAAAGTGGAAATCAGAAATCCTAATTCGATTAGACCATGGCAACATGTTTTGGACCCCCTATTTGGTTATTTAAAATTGGCAATGCTTATGTCAATAAATCCAGGAAAATTTGATCAATCATGGAATTTTGGGCCACAAAACAATGAAGTTAAATCTGTAATTGAAGTACTTGATATTTTTTATAAAGCTAATGGTGTCGAAATTGATTATGAATTAGACAATAACAATAAAGTACATGAAGCTGGGATATTAAAGCTTGATATCTCAAAATCAATGAGCCTGCTAAAATGGCACCCGATCGTGAATACAAATAAAGCCATAGAACTTACTGCAAAATGGTACTTGTCATTTATGCAAGGAGAATCTGCAATTGAATTAGTTAATCGTGATATTAAATATTTTTTAAATTAAATCTTATGAGTTTTCAATACAAAAATTTAGAATCTACAAGTCTAAAAGAACAATTAGTAAGTATAATACAAAAAAATGTAAGTCAACAAATTGTCCCTGGAGATAATTATATACCTGTAACTGGAAAAGTAATTGACGTTGATGACATTTTACATGGTGTAGATGCTACATTAGATGGATGGTTAACAGCTGGTAGATACTCCACAAAACTTGAAAAAGAATTAGCCCGATACTTTGGTAGTCGTTTTTCTTTTCTAGTAAATTCTGGTTCTTCCGCAAATTTACTTGCATTTTATGCACTTACTTCTCCTAAATTATTAGATAGGGCAATTAAGCCAGGTGATGAAATAATAACAGTTGCAGCGGGTTTTCCTACAACAATAAATCCAATGATACAATTCGGATGCATTCCTGTTTTTGTTGATGTGGATATTCCTACGTATAATATCAAAGCAACTGATATTGAAAGAGCAATTTCTCCAAAAACGAAAGCTATAATGATTGCACATGCCTTAGGAAACCCATTTGACTTGAAGGTTGTAATGGAGATTGCAAAAAAATATAATTTATGGGTTATTGAAGATGATTGTGATTCTTTAGGTGCAACTTATGAAGGGAAAAAAACTGGTACATTTGGGGACTTGGCAACATTATCTTTTTACCCCGCTCATCATATAACAATGGGAGAAGGCGGCGCTGTACTTGTAAATAATGCTAGTTTAAAAAAAATAACAGAAAGTTTTAGAGATTGGGGAAGAGATTGTTGGTGTCCACCAGGAAAAGATAATACTTGTGGAGAAAGGTTTTGCCAAAAACTAGGGGAGCTTCCTGAAGGTTATGATCACAAATACACTTATTCCCATATTGGCTTTAATTTAAAAGTTACTGATACACAAGCAGCTATTGGGTTAAGTCAATTGAATAAAGCAGATTTTTTTGTTGAAAAAAGGCGAGAAAATCATAAATTATTATACAAAAAAATGAAAGCTCTCGAAGAATATTTCATTTTACCAGAGCCTACTCCAAACTCAAATCCAAGTTGGTTTGGATTCATGTTAACACTAAGGCCAGATTTAAAAATTTCAAGAAATGAGATAGTAAGTAAGTTAGAAGAAAACAAAATTGGTACAAGATTATTTTTTGGTGGAAATTTATTGAAGCAGCCTGCATATTACAATTTAAAACATAGAAAAATTGATAATCTAGTAAATACAGACACTATTATGGATAACTCTTTTTGGCTAGGAGTTTGGCCTGGTCTGAACGAACAACATTATGACTATATTTTTGACACCCTAAATCATTTAATAAAAAATAAGTAAAATATGAACAATCAAATTTTTGTAGAAAATTGTAGAAGTGAATTTAGTTTCTTAAAAACCCCCAATAATGTTTCTAACTTATTGGCTTCCCATATCCAAATAAAAAATGGGGGTTATTTAATACCTCTAACTTTACTTCACTTAGATAATGACGAAATTGTAAATAATTTATGGAGTTGGCGTGAAAAACACTCTTATGCATATCCGTCTAGAAGTAAAACAAATGTTGAAAGCACTAAAAATTGGATAAAGAAGGCAATTATTGAAAATCCAGATAGAATACTTTTTTTAATTTTTGATGAAAATCAACAATTTGTAGGCCATGCCGGTTTTGCTGATGCATCAAATTCAAGTTCTGAACTTGAATTTGATAACATTTTAAGAGGGGTTGAAAATTCGAGAAAAGGTTTGATGTATGATGTTATGACCACTTTAGAATCATGGGCAAGATCCGTATTGTTTCCAAATTCTTTTTATTTAAGAGTTTTAGAAAGTAATAAACATGCTATTGAATTTTATAAAAAAATCGGATTTATAGAAAGCAGAAGATATGGTTTAGTAAAAGAAATATTAGAAAATGGATATAAATTAGTTGAATCAAATGATAGTCATTCAAAAGATGAAATTGTAGATTACTTTATTGTAATGAAGCCAGCTGTTAAAAAAAATATTGGTGAAAAAATGATATTAACAGCAGGACCTTCAATTGGAAGTCGCGAAAAAGTTTTTGCACTAGATGCTGCAACAAATGGCTGGAATAATGAATGGAGTAAATATTTGACTTTATTCGAGAAAAAATTTGCAGAGTATGTTGGAGTGAAATATGCAATTGCTACATCTTCTTGTACTGGAGCACTTCACATTTCGTTAAATGCATTAGGAATTGGCCCAGGTGATGAAGTAATTGTGCCGGAGGTAACATGGGTGGCTAGTGCAAATGCAATTAGATATGTAGGTGCGACACCTGTATTTGCAGATATCGACAAGAAGACTTGGAATATATCACCAGATTCAATAAAAAAACTTATTAATAAAAATACTAAGGCAATTATACCAGTTCATTTATATGGGAATCCATGTGATATGGATGAGATAATGAAAATTGCAAAAGAAAATAATTTGTATGTTGTAGAAGATGCAGCACCTTCGATTGGAGCCGAATATAAAGGGAAAAAAACAGGTTCATTTGGGGATTTTGCTGCATTCAGTTTCCAAGGTGCAAAATTGGCCGTGACTGGAGAAGGCGGGATGATTTGCACTAATGATGATGAGCTTTATAAAAAAGCATATAGGATCTGGGATCAGGGAAGAATTCCTGGAACATTCTGGATTGAAGAATTAGGTGTGAAGTATAAAATGTCAAATATTCAGGCCGCATTAGGTTTAGGTCAAATAATTAGAAACGACGCAATGGTTGAGGCGAAGAGAAGAATCAATTCGTGGTATAAAAATAGATTAAACAGTGTTGAATCTATTGATTTTTGGGAGGAAGAGCCTAATACGAAATGTATATATTGGATGACCAACATTAAGCTAAATGAAAAAGCAGGGCTATCTAGGGACGAGTTTTGTAAATTATTAAAAGAAAAAAATATTGATACTAGACCAGTTTTTCCTGCAATTAGTCAATACCCATATTGGCCTAAAAAGCAAGACCCACAACCACTAGCTAATGAATTGGGAATATCGGGTATAAATCTACCAAGTGGAGTTGCACTTTCTAAAGAGGAAATTGATTATATATGTGACAACATAATTGAAATTCTAGAATCAAGAAAAATTTACTAAAATTTAAATAAAAAATGTTAAGTAAAGACTTTGCAAAAAAAATAAGAAAACATATTTTAAATATGGTGCATAATTCTGGTGGTTCGCATATAGCTAGTGCACTTTCTATTGTTGATATAATTTCTGTGCTCTATAACGAAATTTTGAAAGTAGACAATAAAAATCCTAAATGGAAGGAAAGGGACAGGTTTATTTTAAGCAAGGGACATGCATGCACACCTATTTATGCAACTTTAGCCGAACTTGATTTTATTTCAATTTCTGATTTAGAATTATATGGGAAAAATAATTCAATCTTAATGAATCATGTAAGTCATAAAGTTGCGGGAGTAGAATTTTCGACAGGAGCCTTAGGTCATGGTTTACCATTTGGGGTAGGTAAAGCAAAATCTGCAAAGATTTTAAATGAAAAATGGAAAACTTTTGTTCTACTCAGTGACGGAGAATTAGATGAAGGATCAAATTGGGAAGCATTTATGTTCGCGGCACACCATAAATTAAATAATTTAACTGCAATCATAGATTATAATAAATTACAAAGTTTGGACACGGTCGAAAAAACAATGGGGCTTGAACCTTTAGCGGAAAAATTTAAATCTTTTGGATGGGAAGTGTTCGAAGTTGATGGACATGATTATTCTCAAATCTCAAGCGCTTTGTTGTTTAAAAATTCAAATCCTAAAGTAATAATTGCACATACAATAAAAGGGAAAGGTGTAAGTTTTATGGAAAATAAAGTTGAATGGCATTATAAAACTCCTAATAAAGTCGAATTAGATCTTGCACTTAGTGAATTAATATAATACAATATAAAATTTAATATAACAACATGAGAAATGCGTTTATAGATGAATTAGTTTTGCAAGCTCGAAAGAATAATAAGATAGCGTTAGTCGTTGGTGATTTAGGTTATAAAGTTGTAGAGCCATTTGCTGAAGAATTTCCAGATAGATTTATCAATGCAGGTGTTGCAGAACAAAATATGACAGGTTTAGCTGCAGGAATGGCCTCAGAAGGATTTCATGTGTTCACTTATTCAATTGCAAACTTTCCGACATTTAGGTGTGCTGAACAAATAAGAAATGATGTTGATTATCACAACTTACCTGTAACAATTGTTACTGTAGGCGGGGGCTTATCATATGGTAATCTTGGATATTCTCATCATGCAGTACAAGATTTTGCGTTAATTAGGACTTTACCCAATATGTTGATTGCTGCTCCAGGTGATCCTTTGGAAGTTAGAAGCTCTTTACAATATTTAATTAATAACCCACAACCATCATATTTGCGTTTGGGTAAGGCAGGTGAACTAAATTATAATTTAGACATGCAGGCGATATACCCTGGAATGTGGAATTTAATATATGGTGGAGAGAAAGACAAATGTATTTTGTGTACAGGATCAACAATAAACATGGCATTTGATTGGATTAAAACCGAAAAATATAAGAATTTTTCAATTTATTCAATGCCACTTTGGAACATGAAATCAAAATTAGTTCAAATTGAGAATTTAAAGAACTTTTCCCATGTTGTTACTTTGGAAGACCACCTTTTAGATGGCGGGTTTGGCTCTTGGTTATTAGAATCCTACCATATGAATACAATTAATAATAATGTAAAAATAGAGTGTAAAGCATTGAGCAGTGATGTTTGCGGTATGGTTGGATCTCAAACTTTTTTAAATAAAGCTGGCGGAATTGCAATTTAATTAAAAAGTGAAAATAGCAAAATCTCTAATTTCTGGATCTTTATTTTATTTTGCTAGACAAATAATAGTTTTATTATTACAACTTGCTACAAATTTTTTCATTTTAAAATGGATTAATCCTACTGAATTTGGATATTTTGCTACACTAAATATTGTAATAGGTATACTGCAAATTTTTTCTGATGGTGGAATTTCAGTTTATCTTATTCAAAAGAAAGACAAGCCAAACAGAGAAGAAATTTCAAATCTTATAAGTTTTCAACTTATAACGTATTTTATTATTCATATAATTGTTTTCATTGGATATTGTATTAGAAATAAATTTGGCTTATTCAATTATTTAATAATAATAGCATTTTCAGTACCATTTACATTATTTAAATCAATTTCCTTTTCAACTTTAGAAAGAAACTTAAATTTCAATAAAATTTCAATTATTGAAATTATTGAAATTTTAATCTATTCAATAGTTGCAATAGTCCTAGCCTACTTTGGTTATGGAATATGGAGTCTGGTTTTTGCAAATTTAGCAAAATCAATTTGTGGTTTTTTGGTATCAAATCTATATACTCCTATATCATTTTCAATAATCCAGCCCAAGTTTAATAATGACCTAATTTCCGCGCTTCGTTTTGGATTTCATTTTCATTCTCCCAATATCATTAATTCTTTAAGAATTCTAATTAATCCATTAATAATTGGACCATTATACGGGATGTTTATTGTAGGGATTAATGACCGAGCGATATATATAGCAGGATTGCCACTTTTTATATTAGGCGCAGTACAACAAAAAATTTTATTTCCGTATTTTTCTCGAATACAGGACAACAAGATACTCATAAAAAAAATGTTTATTAATTCATATTATTTGAGCACATTTGTAGATAAACTTTTATATATTCCTCTTGTTTTACTAATGCCGTATGTTTTCAATATTTACTTTCATAAGTGGCATGAAATTATTCCATTTGTTAATATAGTCATTTTGGGAAATATGATTTTTGGTTCATTTTTCTTTTCACTTTACCCTGTATTAAATGCATTAGGCAAATCTAGTCTGATTTCTAAATTTTCTCTATTTACTTTAGGGATCTCATGGATATTAATTTATCCGCTATCAAAAGTATGTCATGAATATAGTTATGTATATTTAAGCTTTATTTTATGGATAATTGGGTTAGTTCCAATTAGAAAAATATTTATTGAAAATATTGGTAAGATAAAATTTTCAAGACCATTTTTTGTGCCATTACTTTCATTTCTTCCAACTATTTACTTTTCATATTTAGTTAATTCTGGGCAATTTAATTCTTTACACTCTTTAGCATTAATATTAATATTTAGTTACTTCTTGTATTTTTTATTAGTTTTCGTGATGGATAGAAAATTTATTTTTAGAACATTAAGTATGTTAAAATTTAATACATAAGATATATGCTTTCAGCGAAAGAAAATTTAACGGTAATTATTTTATCTTATAATGAAGAAAAAAGAATACAACAAACTATTGACAACTATAAGTTCAAATTTAATATTTTAGTATTAGATAATTTTAGTACAGATCAAACTATAACTATTTGCAATAAAAATCAGGTAGAGTTTATACAAATTAAAAATAAAGGGCATCTTGATTCAAAAGTTATTTCAGATGTGATTAAATTAATAAAGACTGACTGGGTCTTTTTTGTTCAATGTTCTGAATATTCTCCTAAAAAACTTATTCAAGAAATTAAACTTAATATTACAAATAAAAATATTAGAGCAATTCTGTTTAATAGAGTATCGTTCACTGGAGGTGTAATTACACACAATCTGAATAAAGTTTATAAAAAACAAAATGATAAATATGTTTTTACAAGACTTTTCAACAAAAACTATATTCAACTTTCTAAATCAAAAATACATTTTGAATTCCCGATATTAATAGAACAGCCAGATCAAGTTTTTGAATTAAATGATAGTATAGATGAATCTTTATATCATTTTCGGGTTATTGATATCGACGGGGGCGATAAAAAACATATCAATTATTCAAAATTTGATGCCGAGCAAATGTTTAAAGATGGTCGGCGAGGATCATATTTACGAGTCATTTTACGACCCGTAAAATCAATCTTCTTTTTTTTAAATTTCAAAATTTTTTTCAATTTTGATTATTATAATTTTATCACTATAATTCAACATTTTCAATATATACTTAGTGTTGAATTAAGATTGCTTGAAATGACTAAGTTTGAGTCAATAGATTCGTGTAATCATAAAAATAGGAAAATACTTGAAAAATTAGTGTCAAGTGATTTATAATTTTAAAACTAATGGATAGAAAAAATTCATTAACAGTTATCATTATTAATGAATATCACAGAAATCATTAAAAACATTTCAATTTCAATAATGTTTTAATATTATGCTTTTCCCAATTACTACAAACTTAGATTTATTTAATTCACTGCTTAATTCTTTTATATTATTAATATTTCATTATTATTTGGGGAAAGCTATTTCTATTTATGTTTTTTCTGAACAATTTGAAATTAGTAAGTGGAGATATCATTATATTTTATTTGGAATAATTGCAACAACAATTCTTTTAAATTTTATTGTTTTAATAAATCGCGTAAGCATATTAAATTTCAAAGCCAATATTTTATTTGTTATTGGTTTTATATTTGCGTTTTTCGCTTTTTATTATAAAAAAGGGCTTCTTTATACTAAAAAAATCGTTTTCAATAAAGTTGAAATTTTATCTATAATTATAACAACTATATCATTTTTATACTTCTTATTAGCCTTGTCTCCAATTACAAATGCGGATTCTTTAGATTATCACATAGGAGTTCCTAAACAAATATACAATTTTGGAAAATTTATTTGGATGCCTGAGTGGTACAATCAAGGATTGGCTGGTATTGGAGAAAATATAATTTTATTTGGGATCATTTTCAAGGCTGAACAATTTCCTACTTTGATTCAATTTTTTGCACTCATCTCAATATTTGGCAACTTCTTAACTTTTGAAACTCAAACTATTAAAGTCAATACAAATCAAAAAACAAATATTTTTGTTCTATTTGTACTTACAATTCCAGTTTTGTTGTTTTTAACTACATCTCCCAAACCTCAATTAACTGGAATAGCCGCAACAGCTCTTACTTTTTCTATTATAAATTATTTGAATTCAGTTAACACACTTATAACTAAAAAAGGAGCCCTTACAATTTCGATTTTATTATTTTATGCTGTAGCTACAAAATTAAATTTTATATTATCAGCGTCGTTTTTATTTTTATATCTTTTCTATATTTTGTATTTAAATAAAAAATCATTTTTTAGTTTTTTTACATATATTTCAATTGTTTCAATCTCTTTTTTACTAGTGTTTACTCCAATTATTGTGTATAAGCATCAAATTTTCAACAATCACATATTTTCTTATTTATATCCAATTCCAGATTATTATCCTGGGTATAAAAATTTTTTAAATTTTTTAAAGCAATATAGAGACTCTAATATTTCATTCCCCCTTTCTCTTATTTATCCAGGTTCATTTAGTACATTATCAATGATATTAGGACCCAATTTGATAGTAGTAATTCTATTTATTATTTTTGGGAAAATAATAAACATTCGATTGTTTATTTCAATTATAATGTTGAGCTTATTGGGCTTTATACTTGGGCAAGCAACTTCTAGATTTTTTTTTGAATATTATATTTTAATCTTAATATATTTAAATTATAATTTAATCAATATTAATACTACCTTTTTCTACAATATAAGATACTACTTAATTGCAAATTCAATTATAATTATTATTATACTTACTTACTCAGTTTTTACCCTATCGATTGGCGCTGTAAACATAAATCTTAGAGAAAAAGTCTTAATGACTAAAGCAAATGGGTATGACTTATCTAAATGGGTTAGAGCCGAAATACCAAACAGTAATAAAATATTACTAGAACATAGATCACTAGCATTTTTCTCAAATAATACATTTAGTACAGACTGGATTAATTATCTTAACAACAACACTATTAATGATTCAATTATTACTAATTCGTTAAAAAAAAGGAGAATTGATTTTATAGTAATTGTAAATGATACGCCATCTAAATCAAATCTATATAAATTTTGTAAAGAATTAAAGTCGGGACCTTTTATTGGTAAAATTTCTACAAGAAATCCATTTAATTCAGGAATACCGTTTAAAGCTTGGATTTACTATTCTAATTTAAATTAAATAATATGATAAATTATGTTGGTTACGAAGAGTTAAAAAAACTCGAGAATCTCACCAATTACAATAAAAATATTGTAAAATTATTCTCAAAACATTTTGAAAAAAAATTTAAAGTTTTAGACTTTGGTGCTGGAATTGGCACGTTAAGTTTAATATTTAATGATCAAAATGATAACAGGCCAATATGTGTTGAGCCCGATTTGGGGCAAAGTAAGATTTTAACAGACAGAGGTTTTAAAGTATTCAATGATTTGTCTGAAATAGACAATGAAAGTATAAATTTATGTTTTTCATCTAATGTATTTGAACATATAGAAGATGATAATCAAACTTTCAAAAATCTTTTTGATAAAATTAAACCAGGTGGTTTCATATGTATTTATGTTCCAGCATTTAATTTTTTGTGGAGTGATTTAGATGATAAAGTTCATCATTACAGAAGATATAATAAAGAATTAATTTATAATTTAATCAAAGGAACAAATTGCAATGTAATCGATTTTAAATACAAAGATCCAATTGGTTTTTTTCTTGCATTATTGTTCAAGCTATTAAAAAGAAAAACAAATCAAATAAAAGATTCAGATATTAAGATATTTGACAAAATATTATTTCCTTTAAATAAAATATTAGAAAAAATATTTTTTCACTCTTTTGGCAAAAATGTTTTTTTAACAATTCAAAAAAAATAAATCTATGATACTTACCGTATTAATCCCATGTTACAATGAATTAAATAATATAGAAGTTGTTCTTGATAGACTTTCAAAAATCGATTTTATAGAAACTGAATTAATTATTATTGACGATTGTTCTAAAGATGGAACAAGAGAATTATTACTAGATTTACAGAAACATTCTAACTTCAAACCTAAGGTATTATTTCATGAAAAAAACATGGGTAAAGGAGCCGCAATTAGAACTGGTATTCAAGCTGCAACTGGTGACTTGCTAATTATCCAAGATGCCGATTTAGAATATGACCCAGAAGAAATTAAATTATTAATTAAGCCTATTAAAGAAAAAAATGCTGATGTGGTTTATGGATCTAGATTTAGAGGTAGAGAGGCTGAGAGGATTTTATATTTTTGGCATTCTCTAGGTAATTCATTTTTAACACTACTTTCAAATATTTTTACCAATTTAAACCTAACCGACATGGAAACATGTTACAAATTGTTTAAAACTAATGTTATTAAAAATGTTAATATTGAAGAAAATAGATTTGGGTTCGAACCAGAAGTAACTGCAAAAATATCTAAAATGAACTTAGTTATTTATGAAGTGGGAATAAGTTATTATGGCAGAACTTATGAAGAAGGAAAAAAAATTGGCTGGAAGGATGGGTTCAGAGCTATTTATTGTATTTTAAAATACAATGTATTTAAATAGTATATTGAAAATATTCTTACTATGTGTCTATAAAATATTAGATTTTCAACTTAAGTATAAACGTATTTTCATTTATTTTCAATGAAAAACCCTCTTCAAATTCACATTTCTATCATTACTGTTGTATTTAATGCAGAAAGTACAATTTCTAAGACAATTAATAGCATTTTGAATCAGACTATTAAAGGTTTTGAATACATTATAATAGACGGAAAATCCACTGACAAAACGCTTGAAATTATTGAAAGTTACAAAACACAATTTGATGATCATGATATTATATTTAGTTTAATATCTGAAAAAGATAACGGTATTTATGATGCTATGAATAAAGGAATTAATATAGCAAAAGGGAATTGGATAGGAATATTAAATGCTGATGATTTTTACGAATCAGATACAATTGAATCAGTGCAATTATTTATTAACAATAATATAAATTGCGAATTGGTATATGGAAATATGAATTTTATTGATGGTGTTGATACTAAAATACTTAAACCAAATTTGAATTTAAATTATTTATATAATTCAATGTCATTGTTTCATCCATCAATTTTTATAAAAAAGAATATATATGAATCAAGAGGTGTGTATAGTTTGGATTTTAGATTAAGTTCAGATTGGGATCTTGTTTTGAAACTCTATCATAAAAATGTAAATTTTTTATATATTGATAAAGTACTTTCAAATTTTACTACAGGTGGTGCAGGTTCTGGTTTCAAATTTATTCATTTAAAAGAGAGACTGAAAATCAGGCATAAATACTTTAGAATTAGTACATTATTTTATGATTTTAAAGATCTTGTCATTTTAATTTATTTCAAATTTAAATGATATATTTTATTATATTTTTATTTTTTATTCCTTTCGTTTTTTTATACGAATATAAAATTGACTATAAATTAAAATATATTTTTACTCTGATTTCTTGTATACTTTTAGTTTTTCTATCGGGGTTAAGAGGTTCTGTCGACGGTGATTATGAAAGTTATTTAGATATTTTTAATAAATTATCAAACCACTATCGAGATTATGCTAACATAGTAGAACCCGGATTTGTCGTTTTGAATCTAATAACCTTTAAATTAAATCTTGGTTTTAATTTTCTAATCTTTATCATGGCAGTTTTGACAATTTTGCCTAAAATCTATTTTTTTTATAAAAGGTCCTTAAACTTTCCATTAACCCTAATAATATTTTTTTCAACATCTTACTTTATCTTTGATTTTACACAAATAAGACAAGCATTAGCGATAGGTTTATTTATATATTCTTTAAGATTTATTATAGAAAAAAAAATAGTATCCTATTTTCTTGTTATAATCGTTGCAAGTCTATTTCATGTTTCAGCATTGATTTTGCTGCCAGGATACTTTTTATTTAACAAAGAAATTAGCAACAAAATACTTTATTCCATAGTATTAGTATGTTCATTTGTTAGTTTACTTCAATTAAAGATTAACTTATTTGATATATTATTTGAAAAAACTTTACTAATTGATAATTTTAGTGAAAAGTTAAATATATATCAACAGTCAGAAATATATTCTTTCATATCAATTAAACAAATACTTTTTGGTCTTTTATTTATTCATATAAAGAAATCCAATTATGCAAATCAAAAATATTTAAATATTTTAGTCAATTTATATGTTTTTGGTATACTATTTGCAACTATTTTAAATCAAATTTCAGAGGTGGCTTTCAGAATAAAATGGTATTTTTTCTGGACCGAATGTTTATTAGTAGTTTCATTTATTTCACACATTGCAAAGAATAGATTTACTACAAAGTTTATATTGAATTCAGTATTTATAATATATTACTTTATAATTTTTGTAATTTTGCTCGAAAATTTGTCTAATCGAGGTCAATTCATTTATCCGTATAAATTCTTTTTTGAAAATTAAAATGAAAAAAATACTTTTTTATTTTAACAGTTTACAACCTTCCGGGGGGATTGAAAGAGTTATTGTTACACTGGCAAATAAATTATGTAAAAAGTATGATGTTACAATATTGGTTAAAGATCCACCAATATCTTTTTACAATTTAGATCAAGATGTTAAGTTGGTAAGCTTGGGAAACAAGCTAACTTTTAATATGAATTATAAAATTAGTAGAATTTTTACAGCAATAAAATCTGTGATTTACAATACTATTTCTTTAAAAAAATATTTTAAAAAAAATAGTTATGATTATTTTTATTTAGCACATCCTTTAAATGTATTAGAATTCCATTTAGCAAAGGGTGTAAATAATATTGATACAATTATTTCAGAACATGGCTCCCCTAATGCTTATAATTATTTGTATAAACAAATTAAAAAATTTATTTATATAAAGTCTAAAACATATTTAGTGCCAACGACAACAGATACTTTATTTTATAATGGTATAAATCTTCCAGCAAAGTACTTGCCGCATTTCAAATCTGATTTATCTTATGTTAAAGCTGATTTACGTCAAAATATAGCACTTAATATAGGAAGATATACAGAGGTAAAACAACAAATGATTTTGTTAGAAATATGGAATACATTAGTAAATAATAGAAAAATCACTAGTTGGAAATTATATATTGTTGGTAATGGTGAATTGAAGACAACTTTTGAAAAATATATTAGAACCCATAAGCTTGAAGATTATGTTTTTTTACTGACACCTAAACAAGATGTCTCCTTTTTTTATAAAAAAGCTTCATTATTTCTACTTACTTCCAAATCTGAAGGATTTGGAATGGTTCTTCTTGAGGCAATTTCCTTTGGTATTCCGTGCATTAGTTTTGATTGCCCTTCTGGCCCCAGAGATATTATAAGGAATAATGAAAATGGATTTTTAATATCTCAAAACAATCAAAATGATTTTTTAGAATCTATCTTAAAATTTATAAATAATGATAATTTAAAAATTCAAATGGGAAATAAATCTTTCGAAATAAGCAGAGATTGGAACAATCAAAAAATTCTCAATGAATGGCTTTCAATTTTAAATTAGTTATATGGTGAGTATTGTAATTCCAATGTTTAATGCCGAGAATACAATTTTTAGATGTATTAATTCAGTGTTTAATCAAACATTTAAAGGTGAAATTGAAATAATTGTAATTAATGATGGTTCAACTGATAACTCAAAAGCTATACTCGAACAAATTATTTTAAGTAATCATTTAACACATATTAAAATAAAGTTAATTGATCAAAAAAATAGCGGAGTTTCTGCAGCAAGAAATATTGGTTTAAAATTAGTTACTGGACAATTGGTTGCACTATTAGATTCCGATGATGAATGGCTCCCCCATAAACTAGAAAAACAAATTAATATTTTAAATAATAATTTTGATATTGATTTTCTTGGCGGGCTTATTTATGAGAAAATCAATAAGAATGTTTTAACTGAAATTCCCTTATTTAAATTATTTTTTAAGAATTATTTCCAACCATCAACAGTGATTTTTAAAAAAGAAATTATAGATAAAATTGGATATTTTGATGAGTCTCAAAATTATGCAGAAGAGGGTAATTATTTCATGAGAATTGCAAAAAACTTTAGATGTTTTTTACTGAACGAACAAGTTGTTAACTATGGTCAAGGCAAACTTGGATTTGGTATTAGCGGCTTAAGTGCAAATCTAATAGAAATGGAAAAAGGAGAATTGAGAAATTTGCGATTTGCCCTGAAAGAAGGTTATATGAATTTTCCACTTTTTTTAACTGCTGTTATTTTTTCTATATTAAAATATTTCAGAAGGATTTTGATTGTAAAATTTAAATAGATTATGTTTAGAAAATATACATTTTATAATGTTTTTAAATTAGTCATATCGTTTCTATTTACAAAATTATTTTATAAAAATTCTAGACTAATTCGATTTCCATTTGACATTAGAAATAGAAAAAATATTGATTTAGGTAAGGGTTTGACGACAGGTGTTGGCTGCCGAATTGAAGCATTTCCTATTTCGAAAAAAGGTATTGTACTTAAATTTGGAACTAATATTCAAATGAATGATTATGTTCATATAACTGCTATTGAAAATGTTACAATTGGTAATAATGTATTATTAGCAAGTAAAATATATATATCTGATTGTTTGCACGGTAGTTATGCTGGAGATATAAATGATAGTAATCCGAACATTATTCCTTCAGAGAGACCACTTTTTTCAAAACCTGTAGTTATTGAAGATAATGTTTGGTTAGGTGAGTTTGTTTCAGTTTTGCCAGGCGTTAAAATTGGGAAAGGGACTATTGTAGGGTCGAATTCGGTAGTATCTAGAAGTTTACCAGAGTATGTTATTGCAGTTGGTTCACCTGCAAAACCTATTAAAAAGTATAATTTTGAAGAGCATAAATGGGATAAAATTAATTAAATATGAAAAATATTCTAATCACAGGCGGAGCTGGATTTATTGGTAGTAGTTTAGCATTAAAGTTAATTTCAAAGAATTATAATGTAACAGTACTTGATAATCTTTCTATTCAAATCCATGGTGAGAATCCTGAGAATGAATCTGAATTATACCTTAAAATAAAAGACAAAGTAAATTTTATTAAAGGGTCCGTTACTTCTCGTCAAGATTGGATTAATGCATTGAAGGGACAAGATTTAGTTATACATTATGCTGCAGAAACTGGTACTGGACAATCTATGTATCAAATTCATAAATATGTCGATGTTAATATTAATGGAACAGCCTTATTGCTTGATGTCTTAGCCAATCAAAAACATACTATTAAGAAAATTGTAATTGCATCTTCAAGATCAATCTATGGAGAAGGTAAATATAAATCTGAAAAATTGGGATATGTCTATCCAGAACATCGAACATCATATTTTATGGATAAAGGTGATTTTGAAGTCAAATTTCCAGAGGCTGGCAAATTAGAATTGGTGGCAACTGACGAAAATTCACTAATCCATCCATCGTCTGTCTATGGTATCACTAAGCAAAATCAAGAACAAATGATTTTAACAGTATGTCCAACCTTAGGCATTTATCCAGTTGCATTTAGATATCAAAATGTATACGGACCGGGGCAGTCTTTAAAAAATCCGTATACTGGAATTTTATCTATTTTTTCAACCCTAATTAAAAATAATCAAGAAATCAATATTTTTGAAGACGGAAACGAATCTAGAGATTTTGTATTTATTGATGATGTTGTTGATGCTACTATATTAGGAATTGAAAATGACAATGCCAATAATAACGTTTTTAATGTTGGTACAGGACATCCAACAAGTGTTATAACAGTTGCCAATGAACTTATAAAAAATTATAATACTAAAGTTCCTGTAAAAATTACAGGAAATTATAGGCTTGGGGATATCAGACATAATTTTGCCGATTTAACAAAAATTCAAAATCATTTAGGTTATTCGCCAAAATATACATTTACAGAAGGGTTGGCTGAATTTACGAAATGGGTTAATAGTCAAGAAATTCAAAAAAGTAATTTTGAAAATTCAATTAACGAGATGAGAGATAAAGGCCTTTTCAAATAAATTATTATGACTTTATTTGAAAAGTTAAACAAGAAAAATATATTATTTTTTTCTGTCAAAACATTTGGTTTAGAAAAAAAAATTATTTCTAAACTCCAGTCTTTTGGAGCCAATGTCAAATATTATGATGAAAGACCATCGAATTGTATTTATGCAAAAGGAATCATTAGAATAAAAAGAAGTTTATATCAAAAAAATATTAATCAATACTATAATTCTATTTTAGAAAGTAATACAGAATTAAATTATGATTATTTGTTTGTAAATAGAGGGGAAGTAGTTCCAGAATTTTTTTTAATTGAATTTAAAAAACATAATCCTAATTGTATATTTATTTTTTATACATGGGATTCCATTGGGAATCATAGTCATCCCAAAAATATCATAAAATATTTTGATAGAAAGTTTACTTTTGATCATGAAGATGCTATGAATTATAATCTTGGTTTTAGGCCATTATTTTTTTTAGATGAATTCGAATTTAAGAATCAATCGACAAATATTAAATATGATTTAATATTTTTAGGTACAGCACATTCTGATAGGTATAAAATATCAAGCTGGTTTAAAAAATGGTGTAATAATAATAATTTAACAATGTACTGTTATTATTACATTCAAGGAAGACTTGTTTTTTTATACAAAAAGATATTTGACAAGTCTTTTGGGAATATTGCATATAAAAAACTTTCATTTAAAAGCTTAAATATTAATGATATTGTTGGACTTTATGAATCTTCTAATGTTATTCTTGATATTAATCACCCTAATCAAAAAGGGTTAACAATGAGAACATTTGAAGCCATTGGTCTCAACAAAAAACTAATTACTACAAATGAAAATATTAGGAAGTATCAATTTTATAATCCTAATAATATATTTATAATTAATAGGAATAATCTGAAAATAGATAATAATTTTTTTAATTCTTCTTATCAACCGATTATACCAGATTTATATATTAATTGTTCAATGGAAGGATGGCTTAAATGTTTATTCATTGAATCACAATCCGATTTTTGGTTAAAAACTTTTCGGGCAAATGGATAGAGTTTTACTTACTGGCTCAACGGGATTTGTTGGCAGAAACATTCAGCTGCATCTTAAAGATAAATACAGTATAATCCCTTTTTTAAAGGGGAGTCCAATTTCTATTAAGCAAGATGTGATATTACATTTTGCCGGTAAGGCCCATGATCTCAAAAATGTTTCGGATTCTAGTGATTATTATAAAGTAAATACCGAATTAACTAATAAATTATATGACGCTTTTTTATCATCTGAAGCTAAGGTTTTCATCACATTAAGCTCTGTTAAAGCTGCGGCTGATACACTAGCATACGAATTAACTGAAGATCATCTCCCTAATCCTATTACTCATTACGGGAAAAGTAAACTACTTGCCGAACAGTATATTTTAAGTAAGCCAATCCCAGGAGGAAAGAGAGTTTATATTTTAAGACCTTGTATGATACATGGTCCAGAAAATAAAGGAAATCTGAATTTATTATACAAAATTGTAAGAAAAGGTTTCCCATGGCCTTTAGGAGCTTTTGAAAATAAAAGATCTTTTTGTAGTATAGATAACCTTTGTTTCCTTATAAATGAATTAATCATCAATGATTCAGTACCCTCTGGTGTCTATAACATAGCTGATGATGAACCAATCGCAACCAATGATCTTATTAAATTAATTGCAGAAAGTCAAGGGAAAAAGCATCTCATTTGGAACATCCCTGTGTATCTTATTAAGCTATTTTCGAAAATTGGTGATATTATTAAGTTGCCACTAAATACAGAAAGATTAAGTAAGTTGACTGAAACCTATGTTGTTTCAAATGCTAAAATTAAAGCCGCAATTGACAAGCCATTGCCTTTAACTGCTAGAGAGGGGCTAATGAAAACATTAAATTCTTTCAACACCTATGTTTAGTAGATTATTGGCGCTTGTTCTTTTAATTCTTTTTTCTCCTATTTTTATTATAGGGTCTCTTTTTATATTTATTGAAGACGGCTTTCCCGTATTCTTCACGCAAAAACGTGTTGGTATAAATTATTCTTTCTTTAATATTTACAAGTTTCGTAGTATGAAGAAGAATACCCCGAATGTGGCAACTCATCTATTAGAAAACCCCGATCAATATTTGCTTAAAATTGGCAAGTTTATCCGTAAAACAAGCCTAGATGAATTACCAAATTTAATTAATATTATTAAAGGCGAAATGGTATTTGTTGGTCCACGACCCGCTTTATATAATCAAGATGATTTAATGGCTTTAAGAGTTGCAGCTGGAGTAGATAAATTAAAGCCAGGTATAACTGGTTGGGCTCAAATTAATGGAAGAGACGAAATTTCAATCGAAGAAAAAGTAGCACTTGAAAAAGAGTATTTGAAAAGAAAGACTTATTTATTTGACTTATATATAATTTTTAAAACTTTTACTAATGTTCTATTTAGTAAAGGAGTTACGCATTAAATAGTATTTTTGCAATATGAAAATAATATCCATTACCGAAGCTCAAATTCCAGGTGTAAAACTGATTAATTTTGAGCGTTTTACGGATAAGCGCGGTTTCTTTACTGAGACATTTAGAGTGTCAGACTTTATCAATAATGAATTGAAGTGCTTCCCTAATGGGATTATGCAAGCCAATGAGAGTTATTCTCGTCGTAATGTATTACGAGGGCTACATTTTCAGTGGAATCCTAATATGGGAAAATTAGTAAGAACTATTTCTGGACATATGGTGGATTTGGTATTGGATTTAAGACAGGGTTCGCCTACCCAGGGTAAGATCATGGCGTTTAATATGCCAGCCAATTCAACAGACGGAACCACTAGCTGGATCTGGGTACCTGAAGGATGTGCGCATGGTAATTTCTTTTTAGAAGATTCTTATATAGAGTACTTCTGCTCTGGTTCTTATAATGGAGAATGTGAAGCAGGTGTGTCACCATTTGCTGAAGATATTGATTGGAGTATCTGTGATCCTAAATTAAAAAACCTCTTTGCTGATTTAAAAGATAGTTTCATTGCTACTTCAAAAGATATAAATGGTTTATCTGTAAAGCAATGGTTAGACAGAGAAGATGCTAAAAACTTTACTATTTAATGAGTAGTTCAATTTTAATTACAGGCGCTGCAGGTAAACTTGGTTCGGCGGTTCTTTCATTGATGCCTGAAGCGATTGGTGCTACAAGAGCAGATTTTGATTTGTCTAATGCTGCACAAATGGATGCTTTTTTAGATAATCACCCTGGTATTACAACCATACTTCATTGTGCTGCCATGATATCTCCTCCAAAGATTAATGAGGATATAGCTCAGGCTATCCAGTCTAATATAATTGGCACATCTTTATTAGCAGCTGCTTGTTATAAAAGAAATATTCGTTTGGTATATATCTCAACAGACTATGTATTTGCTGGAGAAAAAGGTATGTATAAAGAAGGGGATGAATTGTTGCCTCAAAATAAATATGCTTGGTCTAAACTAGGAGGGGAGTGTGCAGTTCAAATGCTAGATAAATATGTAATTGTTAGATTGTCTTTTGGTCCGGATATTTTCCCTTATAAAGCAGCTTTTACAGATCAATACACTTCTAGAGAATCTGCTTCAGTAATTGCAAAAAAGATTAAAAATATCGTAGTTTCGGATTTCAAAGGCGTGATTCATATTGGAGGCACTAGAAAATCAGTATATGAATACGCTTTGAGTCTTGGCGCAGAGAATATCGATAAAATTAGTATAAAAGATATGTCTGTTAAAATGCCAACAGATACTTCATTAGATTGTAGTTTATATGAACAACAATTTAAGAAAAATTAATAAAAGAGAAAACCATAGATGATGAAGAAAATATTATTAGCAGGTGGTGCAGGATATATCGGAACGGAACTTTGTAAACGATTATTAAGATTAGATTACAAAGTAACTGTAATTGACGATTTATGGTTTGGAAATAATTTAGATCCAAGAGTAGAACTAATCAAAAAGGACTTATTTGAAGTTACCCATAATGAATTAAAGGGTTATGATACGGTAATTTTCTTAGGTGGGGTATCTAATGATCCAATGGCCGAGTTTTCTCCTTCTGAGAACTTTGTACAAAACGCCGCTTGCCCTGCATATTTATCTTACGAAAGTAAAAGAGCTGGAGTAAGAAGATTTGTGTATGCTTCTTCTTGTTCTGTTTATGGATATACGGTTGATGAATTATACGATGAAAAATCTCCTACCACTTGTGCATATCCATATGGCATTTCAAAACTACAAGGAGAAAATGGTGTAATGCACTTGGCAGATGACAACTTCTCCGTAATTGCTTTAAGACAAGGTACAGTTTGTGGGTATAGTGATAGAATGCGATTTGATTTAGTGGTGAATACTATGTTCAAAAACGCTATGACATTAGGAGAGATTACTGTAAACAATCCTTCTATTTGGAGACCTATCTATCATATTCAAGATGCTTGTACAGCATTTATTAGATCTATTCAAGCACCAGATAATATTTCAGGAGTATTCAATGTGGCTTCTGATAATTATACCTTAGGTCAAATTGGAGACATTGTAGGTGCAGAAATGTCTAAGAACCTAGGCAAAGAAGTGAAAGTACATATTAACGAT
>JACCDN010381385.1_pt1 | contig 38532 bp, 31 predicted proteins | sample 7441691 | NCBI WGS metagenome assembly JACCDN01 (sample SAMN15323439, study PRJNA562643) | freshwater metagenome | isolation source: river surface water | place: USA:Blue River Watershed | collected 2017-08-16
GAGTCGAAGATGATCTGGCCATCCTTGACCTCGAGGTCGCTGATACCGCTGGGGGCGGGTCTGGGCTGAGCGTCGCTCATGAAGTTAAGGGTCTAGGAGTAAATCCCCCGACCTAACCTGCGAGGCAAAAACGCAGGGTTATTGCCTCATTTCCCGCCGATTACTTGGCGGCACCCGTGTTCCGCACCGTATCCGAGCCGGGTTTGACGGCCGGGAGACCGGGCTCGTCCGAACGATTCCGACGGAACTGGTAACGGTTGATGTCCTGCATCGAGAGCTGCTCGATGGTCTTAGGAGCGGGATTAAGCCGGGTCTGCCAGTCGGACTTCTTCCCGGCGTAACGGTCATCGGAGGTCACGCCCATGCGCTCCTCCCAGGCCTGGATCTCGGCCTTCGCGCCGTTCGCCGTGGAGTTCGTGCGCGCCACCGACTTCACTTCGATGGTGTCCTTCGGGCGCACCTCGGCGCCGAGTCCGTCGGTCAGTTCGACGTCGGCTTTCTTGCGGCCAAGGGTGTCGTAGCGGCCGTGCCACGTATCGAGGGTCACCAGGTTGTTGCGGTCGTAAAGCTGCTCCTTGCCGATCGGGGCTTCGCCCGCCTCGTAGCGCTGCTCCATGAGGCCGCTGGCCTTGGAGGCTCGCTTGAGGCCGGCATTCACGTCGACCGCGCCGTCGACGCCCTTCCCTGTCCCTTCGCCCTGCACGGAAAAAGGAACGGTCCGTCCATCGGACGTGCGGATGGTCGGATCCACCTTCGTAGCCGCGGAAGCAGCCGGAGCCGGCGCAGGCGCGGCGGCTCCGCCCGTCGCGGGACGCGGAAGCGGATTGGGCGAGCGCGCCTTGGCGGGAGTGCCGTCCAACGGCCTGCCCTCGGCATCGTATTTATAGACCTGAGTACCTTCCAGTCCGCCTTCGGCGGTGATGACCACGCCGGCCTTGACCCCACCGGCCGGACGCTGCGCCCCCTCGGCCGTCAGGACGGCGAGGGCGAGCAGCACGGGGATGGAGACGCGGGGTCGCAAGGCCGACCATCTTGGGCGTCCCGGCGACCGACCTCAATCCCTTCTTAGCGGGGAATAGGGAGGGATTTGGTCTTCCAGATCAGCTTGGCGTAGTCTCCGATCGAGCGGTCCGACGAGAACTTGGCGCAACGGGCGACGTTGCGGATGGCCATCGCGGCCCAGCGGCGACGGTCGAGGAAGGCCTGGGAGGCCTTCTCCTGCGCATCGACGTAGCTGCGGAAGTCCGCGAGCACCAGGTAGGGATCGCCTCCGGACATGAGCGAATCGACGACCGGGGCGAGCGCGCCCGGCTGTTCGGGCGTGAAGGTCTCGGAGCGGAGCCAGTCGAGGAGCGAGGCCAGCTCCGGGTCGGCGGCGAGCACCGCGTGGGGATCATAACCATCGGCCCAGAGCTGCTGCACCTCTTCGACCTTGAGGCCGAAGATGAAGATGTTCTGGTCGCCGACTTCCTCGGCGATCTCGACGTTGGCGCCGTCGAGGGTGCCGATCGTGACCGCGCCGTTCAGGGCGAGCTTCATGTTGCCCGTGCCGGAGGCTTCCTTGCCCGCCGTGGAGATCTGCTCGGAAAGGTCGGCCGCCGGGATGATGCGCTCGGCGAGCGAGACGCGGTAATCCGGCAGGAAGACGACCTTGAGCAGGCCGCGCACGCGTTCGTCGGAATTGATGACGGCGGCCACGCGGTTGATGGCGTGGATGATGTGCTTGGCCAGGGCGTACCCCGGGGCGGCCTTGGCGCCGAAGACGCAGACGCGCGGCGTGAACTTTCCGTTCGGTTCGTTCAGGATGCGGCGATACAGGTGCAGGATGTGCAGCAGGTTCAGGTGCTGGCGCTTGTACTCGTGCAGGCGCTTGATCTGCACGTCGAAGAGCGCGTCAGGCGAGACGTCGACGTCGACGAGCTGCTTGATGCGGGCGGCGAGGCGGACCTTGTTGGCGCGCTTGATGGCCAGGAAACGTTCCTGGAAGGCGGGACGGTCGGCGACGGCGTCGAGCTTGCGCAGACGACCGAGGTCGGACTCCCAGCCCGTGCCGGCGAACTCATCGCAGAGCACGCTCAGCTCCGGATTGCAGCCGCGGACCCAGCGGCGGGGAGTGACGCCGTTGGTGACGTTGACGAACTTGCCCTTCCAGAGCTCGTCGAAACCAGGGAAGAGATGGGCGCGCAGGAGACGGGTGTGCAGTTCGGCCACGCCGTTGACGTGATGCGAGCCGACGACCGCGAGGTGCGCCATGCGGACGCGCTTGGGGAAGCCTTCCTGGATGATCGAAAGCTCGGCCTTGCGGGCGTCGTCTCCCGGCCAGCGGCGGTCGACCTCCTCGAGGTGGCGCCGGTTGATCTCGTAGATGATCTCGAGATGGCGCGGGAGCACCTTCTCGAAGAGCGGCACCGACCAGGTCTCGAGCGCCTCAGGCAGCAAGGTGTGGTTGGTGTAGCTGAAGACCTGGGTGCAGAGCGACCAGGCCTCGTCCCAGGTCAGGCGCTCGACGTCGACCAGCAGGCGCATGAGCTCCGCCACGGCGATCGCCGGGTGGGTGTCATTCAGCTGTACCGCGGCCTTGGCGGGCAGCGTGCTGAAGTCGGGGTTCAGGCGGCGGTGACGACGCAGGATGTCCTGCAGCGAGCACGAGACGAAGAAGATCTGCTGGACGAGGCGGAGCTCCTTGCCGCTCTCGGTGCTGTCGTTCGGGTAGAGGACCTTGGAGACGGTCTCGCTTGAGGTACGGTCGCGGACGGCCTCGACGTAACCGCCACGGTCGAAGGCGCGGAAGTCGAACTCCGACGCGGCCTTGGATTCCCAGAGTCGGAGGAAGTTCACGCTGCTGCCCGCGAAGCCGGCGATCGGGATGTCCCAGGGCACGCCCAGGAGGTCGCGGGTCTCGACGAGTTCGGCGGAATGGTTGCCGCGGTCGTCGGTGCTATGCTTGACGCGGCCGTAGAGCGGCACGCTCACGCGGAAGTTCGGGCGGCGGATCAGCCAGGGATTGTTGTTGGCGAGCCAGTTGTCGGCGACTTCGACCTGACGACCCTGGACGAAGGTCTGACGGAAGAGACCGAACTCGTAATGGATGCCGTAACCGATGGCCGGGATGTCCATCGTCGCGAGGGAATCCAGGAAGCAGGCGGCAAGACGGCCGAGGCCGCCGTTGCCGAGGCCCATGTCCGCTTCTTCGTCGGCGACTGTCTCGAGATCCTGACCTAGCTCCGACAGGGCCTTGGTCGCGACGTCGCGCAGCCCGAGGTTCACGAGGTTGTTCGTGAGCACGCGGCCCATGAGATACTCGAGGGAGAGATAATAGACGCGACGGACGTTCTTGCTGGCATGCTGGGACTGCGTGTCGATGTAGCGCTCGAGCATCTGGTCACGGGCGGCCATGCACGTGGCCATCCACCAGTCGTTGCGGGTGGCGGTGACGCGGTCGCGGGCGAACGTGCTCTTTAAATGATGCAGGATGGCGTCGCGGAAGGCGGCCACCGGCGAGGAGACGGCCTTGGCAGGCGCCTTCGCCTTGGGCTTGGAGGCGGGCTTGGCGACCGGCTTGCGGACCTTGACCACCTTGACGGACTTCTTCGCGGGCTTCTTCTTTTTAGGCATGATCGTCGGTTAGGACAATCGACCCTAAGCCACAAGCGAGCCAAAAGCGTGTCAGCCCTGTGCCAGCTCCCGCAACTTGTGCAAATCCAGCTTACCCGTGCCTAAAATCGGGATGCCCGGTACCTTCTTGAACATCTTGGGAATCCATAGATTGGCCAGGCCCTCGGCGGCCAAGGCCGCGCGGATCGCTTCGACGTCCACGTCCTCGGTGTGCAGCACGACGAGTTGTTCGCCCTTGAGCGGATCCGCGGTGCTCGCGACCGCGACCTTGAGCTCGACGGCATCCGTGAGGCCCATGACCTTGCGCAAGGCTTCCTCGACGGTGCCATGCGGGACCATCTCGCCGCCGATCTTGGAGAAACGGGAAAGGCGGCCGGCGAGGTGGAGGAAACCGTCGTCATCGAGACGGGCAAGGTCGCCCGTGCGATACCAACCATCGGGCGTCATCGCCTTGGCGGTCTGCTCGGCGTCGAGGTAACCCATGAAGACGTTGGCGCCACGGATCTCGAGGAGGCCCACCTGCCCGCTCGGCAGCACGTCACCGGTCGTCGGGTCGAGGAAACGCACCGCGATGCCGACCACGGGACGGCCGACGGAGCCGCGCACGTTGCCGACCCAGACACCGCCGGGCGCCTCGGGATCGGCGCGGTCGGGGACGTTGACGGAGAGCACGGGGCTCGTCTCGGTGATGCCGTAGCCCTCGAGCATCGGCGTCTCGAGCTGCGAGGCGAACGCGTCGACGAGGTCGGCGGGGCATTTCTCGGCGCCCACGACGGCCCATTCGAGCGAAGCGAAATCGGCCGCGGTGCCGCGACGGAGATACGGGCGCAGGAACGTCGGCGTGCCCACGACGACGGAGACCTTCTCCTCCTTGATGGCCTTGACGGCCGCGGCCGCGTCGAGCGGCGAAGGCAAGGTGACGAGGCGCGGTTCGCGCGAGAGGCAATACCACAGGCCGATGGTGAAACCGAAGCTGTGGAAGACCGGCAGGCTGCTCAGCAGCACGGCGGAGTCCGGCAGGATGTCCGCGTCCTCGATCTGACGGAGGTTGGCCAGGATGTTGCGGTGCGAGAGGCGCACGCCCTTGGGCTGTCCGGAACTGCCGCTGGTGAAGAGCAGCGCCGCCTCGGCTTCGCCGCCATGCTTCGGGAGTCCCAGGCAGGCGGACGTCCACGGGGCCGGCAGGAAACGGATCAACGCGATGCGCCAGGCGAGGTCGGCCCGCGGATAGGCGGTCAGGAAATCGGCGACGTCGAGGACTCGGTCACCCCACGGGAAGTCGGGCGACTTCTCCGCGAGCTTGCTGCGGAAAGCGCCCGCGGTCACGACGAGTTCGACTTCGGCGCGCTGCAGGCAGGAAAGCGCCTGATCACGTCCGAGCGAGAAGTTGAGATTCACCGGGACCTTGTCGGCGAGAAGACAGCCGAGGTTGGCGACGGCCGCCGCGACGCCCGGGGGCAGCACGATCGCGACGCGCTTGGCGTTCGTGCGTCGCTTCAGTTCGCCGGCGAAAGCCCAGGAGAGAGCCAGCAAGGTGGCGCCGCCGAACTCGCGTCGCGCGGAAGTCCGGTCGACCAAGGCGACCGCCCCGCCCTTCTTCGCCAGACCCTCGGCGACCTCGCGTCCGAGATGTCCGCCCAAGGAGGTGCGCATCGCGAAAGCCTCGGACGCCAGCTCGAGCAGGCGCAGGCGGGTCTTGGCGTGCTCGGACGCCGGATAGGCCTGACCGATGACCACGCTGACCGGACGCGGGAAATGCTTCGGCATCTTCCAGAAGAACTTGCCGCCGCTGAAGCTGAACAACGAACCCCACATGCCATCGATGGCCAAGGGCAGGATCGGGCATTCGGCCCGACGGGCGATCAGCTCATAGCCTTTGCGCAAAGGCAGGATGCCGCCGTTGCGGGTGAGGCTGCCCTCGGGAAAGATGCACACGACCTCGCCGGCCTTGAGGGCGTCAGCCGACTTCTGGATGGCGTCCTTGGCCTTGGATTCGGCCACCGGGATCGTGCCCATCGTGCGGGTCAGGAAACGCATGATCCGCTGACGCTCGAAACCTTCCCAGGAAAGGAAGCGGACCGGACGCGGCGAAAGCACCCCGACGATCATCACGTCGACGTAGGCCACATGGTTGGCGATGAGCAGGACGCCGCCTTGGTCCGGCAGGTTCTCGATGCCCTTGGGCCGGACACGGTAGAAACACTTCACGAAGAGCCAGCAGCCGGTCTGGACGGCGCAGTAGCCCAACGACATCGAGCGATGGCGGCGTGGCGCCCGCCAGGCGAAGGCCAGCAGGAAGACCACGAAGAGCAGACATCCGACCGCGGCGACCGCCAGGACGATCATCAGCAGGAACCACGCGAGCGAGTAAAGCAGAGGCACGCATCCAACTTGCCGAGCGGGCGGACGGGTGCAAGCCGAGTCCTTTCGGGTTGACCCCTTCCCCGCCCTGCATGCCCTATGGGGACCCGCGATGCGCGACTACGTCCTCAGACGGTTGCTGCTAGTCCCACTGACTTTCGTGGGCATCACCTTCGTCGCGTTCTGCTTCACCCGCTTCGTCCCCGGCGGTCCGATCGAACAGGCCATGGCCGAGCGCCAGCAGGCCGAGAACCGCAAGCAGACCTCCGCGGCCCGTCCGAGCGGCCCGGCCTCGCCCGAGGAGATGGACAACCTGCGCCGGCGCTACGGCTTCGACCGCCCTCTGCTCCAAGCCTACGCCATCTGGCTGGGCGCCCTGCCCGGTCCCGCGGACTGGGTGACCATCCGTCTCGACAAGGACGGCAAGGGAGAAGCGGACGTCGCCGATGACCAAGCCGAAGGCGGGACGCTGAAACTCATCGTCCGTTCCGACAAGGACGGCTTCGCGGTCGCTCCCGCCGACGCCAAGAAGATCCGGCCTGACTGGCGCGCCGAAGCCGCTCCGCTGCCGGACGATCCCGACAAGTCTCCGCGTGTTCTCGTCTACCGACGCGCCTACGCCGGCTTGCTGCAGGGCGAGCTCGGCGACTCCACGACGAGCGACCGGCCCGTCTGGGATGAGATCAAAGAGCGCCTGCCGATCTCGGCCTGGTTCGGCGCATGGTCGCTGCTCCTCGCCTATGGCATTTCGATCCCGCTCGGCGTGGCCAAGGCCCTCAAGCGCGACGGCTGGTTCGACCGCGGCTCCTCGCAGGTGCTCTTCATCCTCTACTCCATCCCCGGCTTCATCCTCGCCGTCGCCGCCCTGCAGTTCCTGTGCTTCCAGCTGGGCTGGTTTCCCACGAAAGGCTTCGACTGGGATACCCTGACCTGGGGAGGTCGCCTGCATCACACCATCGTCCCGCTGGCTTGTGAGATGGTCGGCGCGTTCACGGCGCTGACGCTGTTCACGCGCAACGGGTTATTGGACAATCTCGCGGCCGACTACGTCCGCACCGCCAAGGCGAAAGGCCTCAGCCACGGTCGCATCGTCTATGTCCACGCGCTCCGCAACGCGCTCATCCCGCTGGCGGCGACCTTCGGCGGCAACCTCGGCTTCTTCCTCACGGGATCCTTCCTCATCGAGGTCACCTTCAACATCCCCGGATTGGGACTGCTCGGCTACGACGCGCTCACGCACCGCAACTTCCCCGTCTTCCTCGGGCTCCTCACCCTCTCCAGCCTGGCGATGCTCATCGGCAACATCGTCTCCGACCTCTGCGTCGCCGCCGTCGACCCGCGCATCCGGTTCGACAAATCCGCATGAGCCTGCTCGACCCCATCACCCTGCAGCGCTTCGCGCGCTTCCGCCGTCATCGCGCCGGATGGTGGTCCTTGCTCGGCCTACTGGCCGTGTCGGTGCTCGCGCTGCTCGGCCCGCTGCTCGTGGGCAACCGACCCCTCGTCCTCAAGGTCGACGGCGTCACGCGCTTCCCCGTCTTCGCCGGCTACGTCTCAGGACGAGAGCTCGGCCTGAAGATCGAAGGCGAGCCCAACTACCGGCTGCTCGCCGAGGAATTGAAGCGCGACGGACGCGGCTGGCTGATCATGCCGCCGGTGCCGTTCGCGCCCGACGAAGTCTGCGAAGTCATGCCGGGGGTGTCGCGCGACGCCGAGGGACGCTGGCAGGATCCTCGCGGCGTCATCGCCGAAGGGCGCATCTTCACGCTCAACGCCGACGGCACCCGCCGGCAGACCTGGACCATCATCAACGGCCGCCCCTCCGGCGACGCACGCCTGTTCGCTGACGGCGTCGGCATCGCCCGCGCGAAGTTCATCGACGGGCAACTCGTGCGTCGCGTACCCGAAGCGGACCGCACCGACTGGCAACCCGGCGAAGGCCTGCGCACCTTGATCCCGTCGCCCTGCCCGCCCGGACTGGACGGACACTGGCTTGGCACCGATGAATCCGGCCACGACATAGTGGCGCGTCTCTTCGGCGGCTTCCGCCTGCTGCTCCTCGCGGCCATCATCTTCCTCCCCTGCGTCTACGGCGTAGGCCTCGCGCTCGGGGCCGCGATGGGCTACTTCGGCGGCTGGTTCGACCTCGTCCTGCAGCGCGTGATGGAGGTCTGGTCCAACATCCCCTTCCTTTACGCCATCATCTTCCTCGCGAGCCTGCTCGAACCCTCGCTCGCCATCCTCATCCTGATCCTCGTGGCCTTCTCGTGGATCGGCCTCGCCCAGCAGCTGCGAGCCGCGGCCTATCAGGTCTCCGCCCGCGACTTCGTGACCGCCTCGCGCGCCCTCGGCGCCGGCCACGTCCGCATCATCTGGAGCCACATCCTGCCGAACTGCGCGACGGTGATCCTCACCACGCTGCCCTTCAGCCTGCACGGATTGGTGTTCTCGCTCTCCGCGCTGGACTACCTCGGCTTCGGCCTGCCGCCCACCGAACCCTCGTGGGGCGACCTCCTGCACCAGGCCAAGGAGAACTGGCATGCCTGGTGGATCCTCGGCCCCACGCTCGGCTGCCTCGTCGGCACCATGGTCATGATCAACTTCATCGGCGAAGCGCTCCAGGACGCCTTCGACCTCCGCCGCCAGCAACGATGAGATTCCTCCTCGCCCTCCTCTGCCTCGTCGGACTTGTCCGCGCCGAGACGTATCAGGACCCCAAGGCCAAGGCCTTCTACGAAGCGCATCCGGACTTCTTCCGCTTCGCCAAGCCGGCCGACCTCCCCAAGGACCTCGTCTGGAAGGACGGCTCCGAGCAGAAGGAATTCGCCGACCCGCGCGCGGTCCGCGGCGGCGTGCTGCGTCAGTTCATGGCCTCGACGCCGCCGACGCTTCGACGCGTGGGGCCGAACGCCAACAACGGCTTCCGCGGCGAGCTTTACGACAACAACGACTTCGGCCTGCTCGCGGGCCATCCGAACACCGACGAGACCATCCCCGCCCTGGCGACCAGCTGGGCGATGTCGGCCGACGGCATGACGGCTTACTTCCGCCTCGACCCGAACGCGAAGTTCACGGACGGGCAGCCGATCACGGCCGACGACTTCCTGTTCACGTTCTACTTCCACCGCTCTCCTTGGGCGAAGGCCGACTGGTATGCCGACCACTACACCCGCGAATGGGGCGGCATCACGAAGTACGACGACCACACGATCGCCATCAAGGCCCCGCGCAAGCGCCCCTACCAGCTGGAGCTGCTCGGCGGCCTGAGGCCGACGCCGCGCCAGTTCTTCAAGGACTTCGGCCCCAATTACGAGAAGGCCTACAACGACCGCTTCCAGCCGACCACCGGCCCGTACTACGTCAAAGCCGAGGACTTCGTCCGCGAGAAGTCCCTCACGCTGACCCGCGTGGCCGACTGGTGGGGCGACCGTCGCAGATATTATCGTCATCGTTTCAACCCGGACGCCATCCATTACGGCGTGATCCGGGACCTCGACAGCGCCTACAACTCGATGCTGGCCGGCGAGATCGACTTCATGCCGATCATGATGCCGCGCTACTGGTATGGCACCAACGAGAAGAAGGCCTACCAGAACGGCTACCTCACCAAGGCCCAGTTCTTCAACGACATCCCCCGCCCGCCTTACGGCCTCTACCTCAACACGCAGCGGCCGATGCTGTCCGACCTCAACGTGCGTATCGGCCTGCAGCACGCCACCGACTTCCAGAGGGTCATCGACGGATTCTACCGCGGTGACTATGAGCGCCTCCAGCAGTTCAGCGAAGGCCTCGGCAAGTTCACCGACCCCTCCATCCGCGTCCGCCGCTACTCGCCGGAGCAGGCCCGCGCCGCCTTCTCCAAGGCCGGCTTCACCCGGGAAGGACCGGACGGCATCCTCACGAACGCCGCCGGCGAGCGCCTCTCCTTCCGCCTCACCTTCGACACTTCCGATCGGCGCAAATACCTGGCCACCCTCGTGGAGTCGGCCCGCCGCTGCGGCGTCGATCTCAGGCCCGAGACGCTCGAGCACACCACGATGTATCGCAAGGTCATGGAGAAGAACCATGACATCGTCTTCTGGGCCTGGTCCGTCTCGAGCCGCCTCCCACAGCTCTGGGAGTCGCATCATTCCGAGAACGCGGTCGAAGTGCTCGCCGACGGACGCAAGGTGCCGAAGCGCCAGACGAACAACATCACCGGCGTCGACGACCCTGAGCTCTCCAAGCTGATCGACCGTTTCCGCGACGCCACCGAAGAGGACGAGATGATCCGGCTCTCCTTCGCGATGCAGCGACGCATCCACGACCTGGCGGACTTCATCCCTGGCTTCCGCGTGCCTGGTTACCGCATCGCGCATTGGAACTGGGTGAAGTTCCCCGAAGGCTTCGACGTCCGCGCCGCCGAGGACCCCGGCCAGTACGGACTCTTCTGGCTCGATCCGGCCCAGCGCGAAGCCGACCTCAAGGATTTCCGTGAAGGCAAGGTACGCGGCTCGCCGAAGACCGTCATCGAGGACCGTTGGCGGACCGAATGACCGCCGTTCTTCCTTCCCCTTCGCCCCCGCCCGACCTATGTTGCAGCCCATGTCCGCCGAGCCCCTCCTGAAAGTGCAGGACCTCAGCGTCACCTTCCGCAACGGTGACCGGGAGACCGTCGCCGCCCAAGGGGTGAGCTACGAGCTGGCCGCCGGCGAGGTCTTGGCGGTCGTCGGCGAATCCGGCTCCGGCAAGTCCGTCACCGCCCTGGCCCTCACCCGACTCCTGCCTCCCGCCCCCGGTTGCGCGCTCGGCGGCTCCGTCCGCCTGGCCGGCGTCGAACTGCTGACCCTGCCCGAGAACCAGCTCGCCAAGGTCCGCGGCGGCTCCATCGCCTACATCTTCCAGGAGCCCGGCAGCTCCCTGAATCCGGTCTACACGATCGGCTTCCAGATCGGCGAAGCCATCTCGCTCCATCGTCCGGAGATCAAGGACGTCCGGGCCGAAGTCGTCCGCGCCCTCGCGGAGGTCCACATCAACGATCCCGAACGCGTCGCGGACCAATACCCCCACGAACTCTCAGGCGGCATGCAGCAGCGCGCGATGATCGCCATGGCCCTGGCCTGCGACCCGAAGATCCTCGTGGCCGACGAGCCGACCACCGCGCTCGACGTCACCATCCAGAAGGAGATCATGGACCTGCTCGCCCGCCTCCGCCGCGAGCGCGGCATGAGCATCATCCTGATCACGCACAATTTCGGCATCGTCGCGAACTTCGCCGACAAGGTGCAGGTCATGTGGAAGGGCCGCATCGTCGAGAGCGGCCCCGTCGCCCAGGTCATGCGCGAGCAGACCCACCCGTACACCAAGGCGCTGATCGCCTGCATCCCGCGCCTCGGCCAACGCCGCCGACGCCTCACCACCCTCTCCGAGGAACTCAAGGTCTCCCGATGAGCGACAACCTGCTCGAAATCAGCGGACTCTCCGTCCACTACCCCGGCCGCGCCGCCTGGTTCTTCCAGAAGGCCGCGCCGAAGAAGGCCGTGGATGACATCTCGTTCGTCGTACCCAAGGGCAAGACCGTCGGCCTCGTCGGCGAATCCGGCTCGGGCAAGACGACGACCGGCCGCGCCATCGTGAAGCTCGCGCCGCGCACCGCGGGCTCCATCCGCTACCAAGGTCAGGACATCGGCACGCTGTCCAACGCCGCCTTCCTGCCCTGGCGGAAGAAGATCCAGATGATCTTCCAGGATCCGTATAACTCGCTCAACCCCCGGGCGGACGTCCTCAGCATCCTCTCGGAGCCGCTCGAGATCCACTTCCCGTCGATGACGCGCGCCGACCGCGAAGCCCGTTGCGCCGAGCTCCTGCGCAGCGTCCAGCTCCCGGCCGAACATCTCCGCCGCCACCCGCACGAATTCTCCGGCGGCCAGCGCCAGCGCATCGGCATCGCCCGCGCGCTCGCCGTGCAGCCTGAGCTCATCATCTGCGACGAGCCGGTCTCGGCCCTCGACGTCTCCGTCCAGGCCGAAGTCGTGAACCTGCTGCAGGACCTGCAGGAACAGTTCGGGCTCACCTATCTCTTCATCGCGCATGACCTCGCCGTCGTCGAACACGTCAGCGACCACATCCTCGTGATGTCCAAGGGCAAGATCGTCGAGCAAGGCACGCCCGCGCAGATCCTCGGCGACCCCAAGGAAGCCTACACGAAGACGCTGCTGGCCGCGGTGCCCCGGTTCTGATGTCCGCGGACGCACAGGCCACGACGCCGGGCGCGCTCGACGGTACGACGCGCGGGCTCGGCCTGCTGCTGATCGGCATGGCCGCCTTCGCGACCTGGGACCAGTGGGCCATCTGGAGCACCAAGGATGACTACGGCTTCGGCTACCTCGTGCCGGCTTTCTCGGGGTATGTCCTCTGGGACCGCTGGGACGAACTGCGCGCGCTGCTGACCGGCGAACGCTCCCACGTCTCCGCCCCGGCCTCCCGCCTCGGACTCCTCGGCGCCCAGACGCTCGCGTTCCTCGCGGTCGCCTGCTTCGGACTCGGCGCGGCGGCGCGCGCCATCTTCGGCACCGGCGTCGGCCCGACCTTGGCCATCGCCTTCGGGCTCACCGGCGCGGCGCTCTCCTTCGGCTACCTCTCCGCCCGCGGCCCGCAGGACACCCCGGCGACCGCCGCCACGCGCTGGCACGCCGTCGGCCTGCTCGTCTTCCCCGCCGGCGTCTGGCTCATCTCCGGCCCCTTCCTCTACCTCGTCGACAACCAGATCAAGGGCGCGCTCCTGACGAACGTCACCGAGATCGTCTCCGGCCTCCTGCGCGCCAACGGCCACGAGATCCGCGTCAGCGGCAACACCATCGTCTTCCCGAACGGCGACGCCGTGGGCGTGGCGGAAGCTTGCTCGGGCATCCGTTCGCTTTCGGCGTGCGTCTTCGCGGGCGCCTTCCTCGGCTCCGTCTTCCTCGAAGGAGGCTTCCCCGGCGCGTTGCTGCGACGCGTCTCGCTCATCGCCCTCGCCGGCTTCACGGCGATCCTCCTGAACATCGGGCGCAACGCCTTCCTCACCTTCCACGCGCTGGAGCATGGCTCCAAGTCGCTCGACCGCGACCTCGCGGGCATCGAGCATGGCCGGCCCGGTTTCTCCTCCCTCGGCTCCGTCCACGACCTCGCCGGCAACATCGCCATGGTCGCGGCCCTGCTCCTGCTCGTGGCCTTCGTGCCGCTGCTCAACCGGCTCGGCCGAGCCCAGACTCCTCCTTCCGAAGCATGAAGATCCTTTTCGTGACCCCTGAACTCGCGCCTTGGTCCAAGGCGGGCGGCCTCGGCGACGCCACCGTCGCGCTCGGCAAGGCCTTGGCCGCGCTCGGGCATGAGGTGCGCGCCGTCACGCCGCTTTACGGCTCCGTGCCCGGACGCGAGAAGATGGGCACGCTCATCGAAGCGCTCAAGGTCGGCGTCGGCGGCGACCCGCGCCGCGCCGCCTGCCGCGTGCGCACGCTCACGGTGTCGCCGGGCTTCGACGCCTGGTTCATCGAGCATGAGGACTTCTACGGCGCGCGGGAGATCTACCCGGCGCGCGAGGACGCCGGCGAGCGTGCGACCTTCTTCGGACGCGCCGGCCTCGACGCCTGCCTCGCGACGAGCTGGATCCCTGACGTCGTCCATTGCCACGACTGGACCGCGGGGCTCGTCCCCGTCCTGCTCAACACCACGCTGAAGCACACCGCCCTCGGCGGCGCGCGCACGGCGATCTCGATCCACAACCTCCAGCACCAAGGCCTGCACCCGCGCCGCATCATGGCCTACCTCGGGCTGCCCGAATTCCTCTGGAGCCCGCAGGAGCTCGAATGTCTCGGCGGCGTCAACTTCCTCAAAGGCGGCATCCTCCACGCCGGCAAGGTCATCACCGTCAGCCCGACCTACGCGAAGGAGATCCTCACGCCCGCCTTCGGCTACGGCCTAGACGAAGTCGTGCGCCGGCGCGCGGGCGCGCTCAGCGGCATCCTCAACGGCGTCGACCGCGACGAATGGGATCCCTCCACCGACAAGCACATCGCCAAGCCTTTCTCGGCGGCCAAGCCCGCGGGCAAGGCCGAGTGCAAGACCGCGCTCCTGCGCGAACTCGGACTGCCGACGGACGACGACCTGCCGCTCGTCGGCGTGATCTCGCGCCTCTGGGATCAGAAGGGCCTCGACCTCGCGGTCAGCGTGCTGCCTCGCTTCCTGCGCGAACAGAAGCTCCGCTTCGTGCTGCTCGGCAGCGGCGACGCCGCGCTCGAGAACGAGTATCGCCGTCTCGCGGCGGACTTCCCGCACCTCTGCGCCGTAAGGATCGGCTACGACAACGGCCTCTCGCACCGCATCGAAGCCGGCAGCGATTTCTTCCTCATGCCGAGCCGCTTCGAACCGTGTGGCCTGAACCAGATGTATTCGATGGCCTACGGCACGCTGCCGATCGTGCGCGCGACCGGCGGACTCGCGGACACCGTCAGCGGTTGGGACGGCAAGGAGAGCGGCACCGGCATCGTCTTCGAACACGCGGATCATGGCGGCATCATCTGGGCCTTGGAGCGCGCGCTTGCGCTTTACGCTCAGCCGAAAGCATTCAAAGCGCTCCGCAAACAGGCGATGAAGCAGGATTTCAGTTGGGCGAAAGCCGCGGTGGAGCACGTCGCCGTCTATCAGTCGGCCTGAGGCTAGTTTCCGACAGCTGACAAAGCCTAAAAAGAGGCAGACTACCCGCAAATTGCCGAAAAACGACCTGTTTCGGTCATTTTCCTGTGCCAATGGCACGGTTTAAGGGTTTGGCACGGGGTAAGCATAAGGGGTGTCGCCATGAAGCACATCACCGCCCTCACCCTCACCACCCTCCTCGCCGCGTCCGGTCTTGCCCAGACCGCCGCTGCTGCCGCCCCCGCTCCGGTCGCCTACGACCTGACGGCCGGCTACGACAGCGAGTACTACTACCGCGGCCTCTGGTTCTCCAACCAGAACGCCTGGTACAACATCGGCGCTTCCAAGAAGCTGTCCGACACCACCACGCTCAACGCGCTGGCTTACTACACCTCGAGCAACGATCGTCGCTCCCTCTACCAGGAACTCGACCTCGGCGCCTCCCTCGCCTACGACGCCGGCTTCGCCACGCTGACCGCCGGTTACACGTACTTCTTCTTCCTGAACGGTTACGTCGGTAACGGCGCCGGCCAGACCTTCGCCTCGGAGTTCTTCGTGAGCGCCGCCAAGACCGTCGGCCCGGTGAACGTCACCGCCACCTACGCCTACGATCTCTACATCGATGCCGGCTACGCCGAGCTCGCCGTGGACAAGACCTTCGCCCTCAGCGACTCGACCTCCCTCGTCCTCAAGGCCGTGGCGGGTTACAGCGTCGGCGGCTACTACACCGCGTTTGACGGCAGCGGCTACAACATCGGCACCGAAAGCGCCTGGACGCACGTCGCCGTGACCGCCTCGCTCCCGATCGCCCTGTCCAAGACCGCGACCCTGACGCCCTACGTCTCCTACAACATGTCGGGAGCCGGACGCACCGAGTCCAACACCGCCGCCTCCGCCTTCGGTGGAGACGACGATCAGCTGTTCTTCGGCGCCTCGATCAAGGCCGTCTTCTAAGGACCTGAGCCGGGTGGTCTTCGGACCGCCCGGCCTTCCTTGGACCGAACCATTCCCCGGCCTGGAACCGTTTCAGAACCGGGAGATTGCAGCATAGCAAAAGGGGTGCTTTCCGGGAGGAAAGCACCCCTTCTTCTTTGTTAGGTTGAAAATCGCCGGAAGCAGGCAATGTTGCCACCTCCATGCTCGAGTCCGCCCGCAAACCCGACTGGCTCCGCGCCAAGCTTCCCAGCGGTCCCGACTTCCTGGAGACCAAGAAAAACGTCGACGAGCACAAGCTCCACACGGTCTGCCAGTCCGCCCAGTGCCCCAACATGGGCGAATGCTGGTCCCGCGGCAGCGCGACGGTGATGATCCTCGGCAACGTCTGCACCCGCTCCTGCACCTTCTGCGCCGTACTGTCCGGCCGCCCCAGCGAACTCGACCTCGGCGAACCGGCCCGCGTGGCCGAATCCATCGCGCTGATGAACCTCAAGCACGTGGTCATCACCTCCGTCGCCCGCGACGACCTCAAGGACGGCGGCGCCTCGGTCTGGGCCGCGACCATCCGCGCCACCCGCCACCGCTGCCCGAACACGACCATCGAAGTCCTCCCGGCCGACTTCCGCGGCGAGCAGGAGCACCTCGACACCCTGCTCGACGCCCGTCCGGACATCCTTAACCACAACCTCGAGACGGTCGAACGCCTCCAGCGTCCCGTGCGCAAGACCGCCCGCTACGACCGCTCCTTCTGGGTGCTCAAGCACGCCAAGTCCCGCGACTTCATCACCAAGACCGGCATCATGCTCGGCATCGGCGAACGCAAGGAAGAGGTCGCGCAGCTCATCCGCGAAATCGCGGCCGCCGACGTCGATATCCTGACGATCGGACAGTATCTCTCGCCGAGCAAGGAACACGCCCCGATCGACCGCTGGGTCACGCCTGAAGAATTCGCCGAGTGGAAGGCCTTCGCCCTCGAGGTCGGCGTCAAGCACGTCGAGTCCGGACCGCTGGTCCGCTCTTCCTACCGCGCCGACGAGCAGGTCACCAAGTTCAGCCTGATGGATCGCCGCCAGCGACCCGCCCGTTGACCCGTGGAAGGCCTGCCCCCCGTCGACTTCCGCGCCGAGCTCAATGACGAGCAGTTCGCCGCGGTGACCTCGCCGCGCGGCCCCGCGCTCGTGCTCGCCGGCGCCGGCTCCGGCAAGACCCGCACCCTCACCTACCGCGTGGCCTGGCTGCTGCACCAAGGCGCGAAGCCCTGGGACATCCTCCTGCTGACCTTCACCAACAAGTCCGCCAAGGAGATGCTCGAGCGCGTCGAAGACCTCACGGGCGTGCCGCGCGGCCAGTTCTGGGGCGGCACGTTCCACTCCATCGGCCAGCGCATCCTCCGCCGTAACGCGGCCGTGGCCGCCCGCTCGCCCGACTTCACCATCCTCGACCAGAAGGAATCCGAGCAGCTCTTCTCCGAGATCGTGAAGTCGGTCGACGGCGCGTTCATCAAGGACAAGACGAACCCCAAGGCGGCCGTCATCCTCGACGCCTACTCGCACGCCCGCAACACGCTGCGCCCCCTGCAGGACGTCCTCACGGAACGCCTCGACTGGATGAAGGGCGGCCCGGAGAAGCTGATGCAGTTCTGCGCGGCCTACGACGGCGCGAAGAAGGAACGCAACCTCTGCGACTTCGACGACCTGCTCTGCCTCTGGCTGCACGTGCTCGAGAACGACCCGGCCGCGCTCGCCCACTACCGCCAGCGCTTCAAGCACATCCTGGTGGATGAGTTCCAGGACACCAACCGCCTGCAGAGCCGCATCATCGACCTGCTGGCCAGCGAGCACCAGATCATGGCCGTCGGCGACGACGCCCAGTGCATCTACACCTGGCGCGGCGCCGACTGGGAGAACATCGTCGCCTTCCCGAAGCGCCATCCGGGCACGCTGATCCACACGATCGACACCAACTACCGTTCGACCCCGGAGATCCTGGCGTTCGCCAACGAGATCCTCAGCCACCGGCCGCGCGTCGAAGGCTTCGACCGCCGCCTCCAGGCCGTGCGCCAGAGCGGGCCGCAGCCCACGGTCTTCACCGTCGGCGACACCTCGCAGCAGGCGAAGCTCGTGGTCCGCAAGATCATGCAGCTGCACCACGAAGGGCACGCCCTGAAGGACATGCACGTGCTCTACCGCGCGCATTACCAGTCGCTGGAACTGCAGATGGAGCTCAACGCCATGGGCGTGCCGTTCGTCATCACCAGCGGCCACAAGTTCTTCGACCTCGCGCACGTGAAGGACGTCCTCGCCCACCTGCGCTTCGTCCACAATCCGCTCGATCAGGTCGCGCTCTCCCGCCTGCTCTGCCTCCTGCCCAAGGTCGGTCCGGTCGCCGCGGAGAAGATCAGCAAGGCGGCCCGCGAGGTCGACGAAGCCCAAGGCCGCGGACTCGTCCGCGCGCTGCGCGCCGACCCGGTCATCAAGCGCGTGCCCGAGTCCGCCAAGGACGACTTCAACGACCTGACCATCACCCTCGAGGACATGCTCGAGGGCCTCGAGGCCGCCAAGGCCAAGCCCGGTCCCGCCGCCCCCGCGCCCGACCTGTTCGTCGCGGCGGCCGACGCCAACTCCGTGAAGGTCGCCCGGACGCCCGCCGAGACGGTGCGCGTCTGCATCGAGGGCTGGTATGGCGGCTTCCTGAAGACGATCTTCCCGGATTGGCGCGACCGCGAACAGGATCTCCAAGGCCTCATCGGCTTCGCGTCCAAGTTCGAGGATGTCGGCGACCTCGTCGCCCAGGTCGCCCTGCTCAACGGCGAATCTTCCGACAAGAAAGCCGAGCCGGAGGAGGACATGCTCCGCCTGACGACCATCCATCAGTCCAAGGGACTCGAGTTCCCGATCGTCTTCCTCCTCGGCTGCGCCGACGGCCTCCTGCCCCTCACCCGGGCCATCGACGAGGGGGACGTCGAAGAAGAACGCCGCCTCTTCTACGTGGCCTGCACGCGCGCCGAGAACATGCTCTTCCTTTTCGCCCCCCGTTTCGCGGTCTCCGGAGAGGGCTACCGTCCGCTGGATCCCTGCCGTTTTCTGGAAGAAATGAGCCCGGATTGTTACGAATTGGCGGATTACGCCCATCGCCGGCTCTGAGCCGGCTATGACGGACGAACGGGGGTAGGTGCTTGCCTTTGCCTTGGGCGGGCATTTATGACTCAACACAAACATTTAACCGCCATCGCCATGCCTAAGGTACTCGTCGCCGACAAGATCTCGCCCACCGGAGTCGCCCTCCTCAAAGCCCAGCCGGGCTATGAGGTCGTCGAAGCCTACGGCTCCACCCCGGAGAAGGTCCTGGAGCTGGTCGTGGACGTGGACGCCATCCTGGTCCGTTCCGAGACCCAGATCACCCGCGAAGTCCTCGCCGCCGCCCAGCGCCTCGTCTGCGTCGGCCGCGCCGGCGTGGGCGTCGACAACATCGACGTCGATGCCGCCACCGAGCGCGGCGTCATCGTGATGAACACCCCCTCGGGCAACACCATCGCGACCGCCGAGCTCACCTTCACCCACCTGCTCTCCCTCGCCCGCCCGGTACCGGAAGCCGTCCAGTCCATGCGCGAAGGCAAGTGGGACCGCAAGACCCTCTCGGGCTCCGAACTCTTCGGCAAGACCCTCGGCGTGCTCGGCCTCGGCCGCATCGGCGCCGAAGTCTCCAAGCGCGCCCTCGCCTTCGGCATGAAGGTGCTCGCCTACGACCCTTACCTCACCGAAGCCCGCGCCAAGGCCCTCGGCGTGTCGATCGCGACCCTCGACGAGGTCTTCGCCCTCTCCGACTACATCACCGTCCACATGCCCCTCATCGAGAAAGGCAAGCAGGGCGCAACCGAAGGCATGGTCGATGAAGCCGCCTTCGCCAAGATGAAGAAAGGCGTCAAGATCGTGAACTGCGCCCGCGGCGGCATCGTCGACGAAGCCGCCCTCGCGGCCGCGCTCGCCTCCGGCAAGTGCGGCGGCTGCGGTTTCGACGTGTTCGTCGAAGAGCCCCTCGCCAAGGACCACCCGCTCCGCTCCCTCCCGAAGGCCCACCTCTCCCCGCACCTCGGCGCCTCCACCGCCGAAGCCCAGGAGAACGTCGGCGTCGAAGTCGCCGAAGCCGCCATCACCGTCCTCGGCGGCGGCTCGCCCGCCAACGCGGTCAACCTGCCTTCCGTCGACTCGCAGACCCTCGCCGCGATCAAGCCGTTCCTCTCCCTCGCCCAGAAGCTCGGCTCCGTCGCCCGCCAGCTGGCCGCCCCCGGTCGCATCGAGTCCCTCCGCCTGACCACCTTCGGCACCGGCTCCGACCAAGGCGCCAACGCCATCGCCCGCGCCATCCAGCGCGGCTACCTCCGCGGCATCGTGGAAGGCGTCACCGACGTCAACGCTCCGGGCAAGCTCAAGGCCCTCGGCGTCGAAGTCCAGTCCGTGCGCTCCTCCGCCGAAGCCGACTACAAGGAACTCATCCTCGTCGAGGCCGTGCTCGCGGGCGGCAAGACCGTCTCCGTCGCCGGCACCGTCATCGGCAAGGCCCAGTCGCCGCGCATCGTCTCGATCAACGGCCGCACGCTTGAGTTCATCCCCGAAGGCAAGCTGCTCCTCATCGAGAACCAGGACCAGCCCGGCATCATCGGCGCCCTCGGCACCCTGCTCGCCAAGGAACGCGTGAACATCGCCAACATGGCCCTGAGCCGTTCCGGCGGTTCCAACGCCCTCGCCGTCTACCAGCTCGACTCCGCCCCCGGCGAAGCCGCCATCGCGGAGATCCTCCGCAATCCGGCGATCGTCAGCGCCAAGCTGATCGAAGCCTGAGCGATGTTCGCGGCCCTCGCGATCTTCTTCCTGCTCGGATACCTCATCGGTTCCGTCAACTTCGCCGTGCTCGTGGCGAAGAAGCATGGCGTCGACATCCTGAAGGAAGGCTCCGGCAACCCCGGCGCCACCAACGTCAAGCGCGTGCTCGGCAAGGGACCGGGCAACCTCGTCTTCGCCCTCGACGCCCTCAAGGGCTTCGTCGGCGCCGGCCTCCCCTACCTCCTGCTCCGAGTGGAAGAAAATGCCGCCGCGGCGGACATCCACTTCACCGTCTGCGTCGCCGGCTTCGTCGGCACGCTGCTCGGCCACTGCTTCTCCTGCTTCCTGAAGTTCAAGGGCGGCAAGGGCGTGGCCTCCACCATCGGCGGCCTGCTCGTGCTGCTGCCTGTCCCGATCCTCATCGGCGCCGCCGTCTGGGGCCTCGTCTTCACGCTCTCCCGCTACGTCTCGCTGGCGTCCATCGCCCTCGGCGTGTCGCTCCCGCTCTCCTGCTGGCTGCTCCCTCTCTTCACGAAGCTGACCTTCGGCCAGCCCGAGTTCTGGTTCGCCGCGGCGATCGCCGCGTTCAACGTCTGGACGCACCGCTCCAACATCGGCCGCCTGCTCACCGGCACGGAGAACCGCTTCGTCAAGCAAGCCTGACCCTTTTCGCAATGACCGCCCCTCGCACCATCGGCATCGGCATCCTCGGCTTCGGCACCGTCGGACAAGGCGTCTGGAAGCACCTGCACGAGAAGCAGGCCGACCTCGAGTCCCGCCTCGGCGTGAAGCTCGACCTCCGCCAGGCCTCCGTCCGCGACCTCAAGAAGAAGCGCGCGGTCAAGATCGCGGCCTCCAAGCTCACGACGAACCCGAACGAGATCATCGACGACCCCAAGGTCCACGTGGTCTGCGAACTCATCGGCGGCACCACCAAGGCCCGCGAGCTGACCCTGCGCGCCCTGCGCCTCGGCAAGGTCGTCGTGTCGGCCAACAAGGCCCTCCTCTGCGAGCACGGACCCGAGATCTTCCAGGCCGTCCGCAAGCACGGCGGTCAGTTCCTCTTCGAAGCCAGCGTCGCCGGCGGCATCCCGATCATCAAGGCCATCCGCGAAGGCCTCGTCGCCAACCGCTTCGAGCTGATCGTCGGCATCCTCAACGGCACCTGCAACCACATCCTCACCCGGATGGGCGAGGACGGCCTCTCTTTCGCCGACGCGCTCAAGGAAGCCCAGGAGCTCGGTTACGCCGAAGCCGACCCGACGCTCGACGTCGACGGCATCGACGCCTTCCACAAGGCCTCCATCCTCGCCTGGCTCGCGCACGGCAAGTGGGCGCCGGCCTCCCGCACGCTCGTCGAAGGCATCCGCAAGATCGGCCCGGCCGACATCGACTTCGCCCGCCGCTTCGGCTTCGCGCTCAAGCACCTCGCCGTCATCCGCCGCGACTTCAAGTCCAACTGGATGACCGTCGGCGTCTACCCTTCCCTCGTCCCTAACCGCGACATCCTTGCGCGCGTCTCGGGCGTCAACAACGGCATCACCCTCCGCGGCGACGTCGTAGGCGCCACCACGCTCACCGGCCGCGGCGCCGGCGGCGACGCCACCGCTTCCGCCGTCATCGGCGACATCGTCGACGCCATCGCCGCCCTCACCGGTGCGATCCCGCAGGCGCTCTCGCCCGACGCCCTCGCCGCCCGCGAGAAGGCCGGCCGCGACCTCCGCATGGCCTCGATCGACGAGATCGTCTCGCCTTTCTACCTCCGCCTCTCGCTGCTCGACAAGGCCGGCGTGTCCGAAGGCATCTACCGCATCTTCTCCAAGCACAAGGTGTCGATCGCCCGCGTGATCCAGTACGAGCACCCCAACCAGGGACGCGGCACCGTCACGCTTTCGACCTATCCGGTCAGCGAACGCAAGATGTCCGCGGTCTTGACAGAATTGCGCCGCCTCAAGACGGTGCTCGAGGAGCCGGTCGTGCTCCGCATCTTCTCCCCAGAATCCTGATCCTCCGGTGGCCCTCATCGTCCAGAAATACGGCGGCACTTCCGTCGGTAACGTCGACCGCATCCAGAACGTCGCGGCCAAGATCAAGGAGCAGTGGTCCAAGGGCAACCGGATGGTCGTCGTGGTCTCCGCCCGCAGCGGCGTGACCAACGACCTCATCGCCCGCGCCAAGGCCCTCTCGAAACTCCCCGACGAGCGCGAGATGGACGTCCTCATGGCCGTCGGCGAACAGGAGACCATCGCCCTCACGGTCATGGCCCTCCACGCCATCGGCGTCCCCGCCGTCTCCCGCACGGGCGCCCAAGCCGGCATCTTCACGGACGACATCCACACCCGCGCCCGCATCACCCGCATCACCGGCGGCGACCTGCTCGCCCGCCTCGACGAAGGCAAGGTCGTCGTGGTCGCCGGCTTCCAGGGCTGCACCGACCAGGGCGAAGTCACCACCCTCGGACGCGGCGGCTCCGACCTCACCGCGATCGCCGTGGCGGCTTCCATCAAGGCCGACCTCTGCCAGATCTTCACCGACGTCGACGGCGTCTACACCGCCGACCCCCGCATCGTGCTCAACGCGAGCAAGCTGCCGGAGATCTCCTACGAGGAGATGCTCGAGCTGGCTTCCAGCGGCTCCAAGGTCATGCAGTCCCGTTCGGTGGAGTTCGCCCAGAAATACAACGTGCCCTTCGAGGTCCGTTCTTCCTTTAACGACCAACCCGGTACCATCGTGAAAGCCATCGACAAAACCCTCGAAGACGCGGCCATCGCCGGCGTCGCCCTCGACCGCCTGCAGACCCGCGTCACGGTGAACGACCTGCCGGACAACCCGCAGGCGCTGTCCGCCCTCTTCGACGACCTCGGCGAGGCCGGGCTCAGCGTGGACATGATCATCAAGAACCTGGGCAAGGACGGCAAAGCCAACCTGACCTTCTCGGTGACCACCGCCGAATTCTCCCGCGTCGAGGCCGTCGTCGGCCAGACCCTCAAGAAGCTCGGCTCCGGCTCCGTCCGTTCCGCCGGTGAGATCTCCAAGCTCTCCATCGTGGGCGTCGGCATGATCTCCCACCCCGGCGTCGCCGGCACGCTCTTCAAGGCCCTCGCCTCCGTCGGCGTCAACAGCGAGCTCATCACGACCTCCGAGATCAAGATCTCCGTCGCGCTCGAGCCCGCCAAGGCCGACGCCGCCGTCCGCGCCGTGCATACGGCCTTCGGTCTCGACAAGGCCTGAGCCGGCACTCGCCTCTTGCCCGCCGGCCGGCCCCGACCATATTCGGGGCGATGCTGCGGTTCACCCTGGCCACCCTTCTCGCCCTCGGCGTCCTTGCGCCGGGTCGGTCGGTGTCGCAGGAACTCCCTCCTAACCTGCTGACGGCCTCCGCGCCCGTCGGCGCCGGCGAACGTCCCGATGGTCGCGCCCTCCTCGGCCTGGCCGACCAAGCTTTGGCGGCGGGGCTTTCCTCGACCGCGGCGGGCTTCTACGCGCAGCTCCTCGCCGACCCACGTCTGGATGAGCAGTCCCGCGAACTCGCCGGCCTGGGCCTGACCGCGGCCACGCTCGAACGCGCCCGCATTCCGGAAACGAAGGCGGCGCTGAAGTTCCTTCCGAAGTCCGCCCGCAAGTCGCTGCGCGAGGGCCTGCTCGCCCTCCTCGAAAACGACCTCGACGGCGCCCGCAAGCTGTCGGCCGAACTCGACCTCACGAAACTGCCGGCCCACGAGCTCGCCTGGGGTCACGCATTGCGCTGGATGATCGCGGCGGCGCAGGGCGACAACCTCAACGTGACGCTGAGCCAGGAAGCGATCGCCCGTTCGGCGGTCTCCGAAGAACAGCGCCAGCGCATCGAACTGCTCGGCTACCGCGCCACCGTCCTCGCCGGCCAGGTCGAGGATCGCACGCTCGACGCCCTCAAGGAACTCGCCGACGAAGCACGCGGCACACCCCTCGCTTACGCCTACGCCCGCAACCTCGCGCTCGCCCTCGCGCAGCGCAAGGATCCGAAAGGCGCGGCGCAGGCCCTGGCCGCGGCCGGTAAGCTCGCCCCGGCCCGTCAGGCGGAATCCGACCTGCTCGCCGGCCTGATCCTCGGCGCCGACACCGCCGCCGGACGCGAACGCCTCCGCGAAGCCGCGCGCAATCCGGCCAACGTCGCCGTGCGCCTCACGGCCATCCGCGCGCTTGTCGCCGCCGCCTCTCCTCCGCCCAATCCCACGAGCCAGCCCGAGAAAGTGCTCGAATCACGCGCCGTCGCCAACGAGGTGAACGACTTCCTGCTGCGCCAGAATCCGGGCTCCCTCACCTACTTCTGCCCCCGCGACCCGCAGGTGCTCGACGCCATCCACCTCGCGCGCGCCCAGCTGATGCTCTTCGCCGGCAATCGCGAGAAGGCGCGTCAGGCCGCCGAAGACCTCCTCAAGGACGTCCCGGCCAGCCCGCTCGCCCGCGAGGCCACGCGCACGCTGGCCATCGCCGCCTGGGGCGACGGTTCGTTCCGCCTCGCCGCCACCCACCTCGCCACCCTAGCCGACGCCAGCGTCGAACCGGAACGCGCGGCCCTGCGCATCGCGGCCGCCGATTGCCTCTTCCTTGCGAAGGATTTCGCCTTGGCCGAGAAAGCCTACGCCGGCCTGCAGCAGGAGGCCGCCGATATCCGTCTCGCCGAAGACGCCTTCCACCAGCGCGTGCTGTGCCTGCTGGAGACCAGCGAAGATGATGCGGCATGGCAACGCGTGGCCGCGGTGATCGAAGAAACTTCCCGCTCGCGTCGTACCCGCACCGGCGAGCCCGTCTGGTCCGCCAGCTGGAGCCTCGTCGAAGACGCCCGCAAGTCCGGCCACGCGGCCGACGCGGAGAAACTGCTCGCCCGCCTTCGTCCCGTGATCGCCGACGCCGGCGTCGAATACTCCCTGCGCTTCACCTGGCAGTCCGCGCTCCTCGCCATCGCCCAAGGCCGGCCTGCGCAGGCGGCCTCGCTGGCCCAGGACATCGACCGACGCCTCGAGAACCTTCCCGCCGACCCCACGCTCGCCGAACTGCGCAAGTCCGTCCCGGAACTGCGCGGACATGCCGCGCTGCTGAAGGCCCGCACCGCGCTCAACGCCGGTTCGGCGCAAGGAATCGACGAACTGGTGAGCCTCCGCCGCCGCTTCGGCAAGGTGCCCGCCGCGGCCGCTTCCTATCTCGTGGAGGGACGTCACCTCGCCTCCGTCGGCCGCCACGCCGACGCTCAGGAGCGCTTCGAAGCGCTCGCCAAGGATTTCCAAGGCGAGCCCACGCTCGCCGAGTTCGCCTCGCTCGGCCTCTACGAAGCCGCGGAACAAGCCGCGCTGCAGGCCCCGACCGCCGGCGAAGGGAAGCTGAAGGACGCCGTCGAACTGCTCGAACGCTTCACCGAGGCCTACCCGCTCAGCCCGCTCCTCACCCGCGTCACGCTGCGCCGCGCGGAGATCCTTCGTTCGCTCGGCCAGTTCGACAAGGCTTTGCTCGTGCTCGACGGACTGATCCGCGACCGGCCCGCCGACGCCGCCCGTCCGCAGGCCGAGATGGCCCGCGCCGACTCCCTCTTCGGCCTCGCCCAGCTCCGCCGCGACCGCAACGGCCAGCTGGACCGCCAACGGATCGCCCGCGCGGCCGCCGCGTATGAGCGCATGGCCGAAGCCTGGTCCAAGGATTCCCCCGACACGCAGACCGAGGCCTGGTATAAGTGGGCGCTGACGCTCACCGAACGCGCCAAGGCCGAGACCGGCCCCGATGCCGTGGCCACGCGCGCCGAAGCCCGCAAGGTGCTGCTGCGCGCGCTCGGAGCGATGCGCGGCGAACGTCCCGGCGAAGCCGCCGGCCGCTTCTCCTCCGAAGGCCGCCTCTGGCTGGCCCGCTCCGTCCTGCTGATGGGCGAACTCTGCGAACAGGACGGCGACAAGGCCGAGGCCATCGCGGCCTATTCGATCATCATCACGGTGAACCAAGGCCTGAAGGACGGCCTCAGCCGCCTCCCCGGCCAGGCCACCGCCGAAAGCAAACTTGCGACCCTCCGCGGCGTCCCCTCCACTTCCAAGTAAGCCCATGCGTTTCTCCTTCCCCCTCGACGCCGGTCCTTTCGTCTGGCTGCTGCTCGTGCTCGCCTTCCTCGCCCTGGTCTTCGTCGTCGAACGCGCCCTCTTCCTGCACCGCGGCCTGGTGCTCTCCTCCGACTTCATCGAAGGCGTCCGCAACAACCTGCGCGCCGGCCGTCCGCTCGAAGCCCTCGCCGCCTGCGAAGAGTCGCCCGGCCCCGTGCCGCGCGTCGTGAAGGCCGCGCTCCTGCGCGCCGCCTCGGGCGAAGAAGCCATGCGCGCCGCCGCCACGGAGGCCGCCTTGCTCGAACTTCCCGTGCTCGAACGCCGCCTCGGCACGATCGCCGCGATCGGCCGCGTGGCCCCGCTGCTCGGCCTGGCCGGCGCGATCTTCGCCGGCTTCGACCTCGCGACGGCCCTCCGCGACGGCAGCGTCTACGGTTCCGCCGACGGCCTGCTCCTCGGCGTGCAAGGCGCCCTGGCCACCGCGGGCTTCGCCATGGTCATCGCCGCCGGCTGCGCCCTCGGCCACCACTTCCTCGTCGGCCGCGTCCGCTCCATCGTCACGGAGATGGAGATCGCCGCCCATTCCATCATCACCTTCGTCCGGCACGAGCTGCCGGAGGAGAAGCCCCGCCAGCCCTGAGATGCGCACGCCCCTCGGAGTCCTCGAGAAGGTCCGGCCGGCCGAACGCGGCCTCGACTTCGCGCCCTTGGCGCTCGCGCTCGCGTGCGCCGCGCTGACCTACGTGCTGTCCGCCGAGTTCGTCTTCGCCCCGGGCATGTACGTGGGCTTCGACCAGCGCCCGGGCGCCGTCGCCTCCACCCTTGAGACGCCGCGCACCGCGGCCGCCGCCCCCGACCTCGCCCGCACCTCCCTCACCGTCACGCTCGTCTCCGCGCGCGGCACCGGCGTCTATGTCGTGGCCGGTCGCGTGGTGGACCGCACCGGCCTCGGCGCCGAGCTGCGCCGCGTCGCCGCTTCCGGCGGCTCGGCCCGCCCCGTGCTCATCAAGGCCGACGCTTCGCTGACCATGCAGATGTTCCTCGAGGTCTGCGAACTCGCCCGCCAGGCGGGTTTTCCCGGCGTCCTGATCGCGGCCGACGAGCGTTGATTCGCGGTTGCCAGACGCGAGCCGCGTAGCCCATCCTCCGGCCACGTGTCGACCCCCGCGTCCAGTCCCGCCGTCCCGTCCGCCCCTCCGCGGCACATCGGCATCATCATGGACGGCAACGGACGCTGGGCCGCCGCGAAAGGCCTGCCGCGCCTCGAAGGCCACCGCCGCGGCGCCGAACGTCTCATCGAGATCGTCGACGCGTGCATCGACTCGGGCGTGAACACGCTCACGGTCTTCGCCTTCTCCGCCGAGAACTGGAAGCGCCCCCTCGAAGAGGTCAGCGGACTGTTCAAGCTCGGCGAATGGATCCTGCGCGCGCATCTCGCCCGCCTCGAGAAGCGCAACGTGCGCCTGCATGTCATCGGCGACATCACCGCCCTGCCCGACTTCGTCCGCTCGCCGCTGCAGGACGTCATCAAATCGAGCAAGGACAACACCGCCTTCAACCTCGTGGTCGCGCTGAACTACGGCGCCCGCCAGGAGATCGTGGCCGCCGCGCGTTCGCTCGCCGCGGACGTCGCCGCCGGCAAGCTGCAGCCCGACGCGGTCGACTGGGCCGCCGTCGAAGCCCGCCTCCAGACCGCCGGCCTGCCCGACCCGGACCTCATCATCCGCACCTCCGGCGAGTTCCGCCTCAGCAACTTCCTGCTCCTGCAGTCCGCCTACGCCGAGATCGTCTTCGCCTCCGTCTTCTGGCCCGACTTCGACAAGGCCCAGCTCCAGCTCGCCCTCGCCGAATACGCCAGGCGCGAACGCCGCTTCGGCATGACCGGCGCCCAGGTACAACCCCCCGCCCAAGCATGAAGGACCGCGCCCTCAGCACCATCGGCCTCTGGGTCGTCGTCGGACTCGTCATCTGGGTCGGCGGTTTCTTCTCCGTCGCCGAACAGGCTTCGTTCGGCCTGCTCGCCCTGATCATCGGCGCGGCGCAGTACGAGTTCTATTCGCTCGCGCATCGTATCCCCGGCGTACGTCGCCCGAGCTTCTCCGGCGTCGTCGCCGGCTTCGCCCTGCACTTCGCCCTGTTCTTCCTCACGCCGGAAGAAGGCCGCGCCAACATCGTGCTCACCGGCGGAGCTTTGCTCGTCGGCCTCCACCTGCTCTCGCTCCTGCGCCAGCCCGGCGAAGTCCCGACGTTGCTCCGACGCTTCCCCACGCTTTACGGCTTCGCGTATCTGCCGTTCATGCTGGCCTCGCTCATCGCCATCGCGCGCATGAAGGACGGCCACCTGCTCACGGCGAAGTCCGTCGGGCTTTACTACGTCGTCTGGGTCTTCGTGGCCACGAAGTTCACCGACGTCGGCGGACTCCTCATCGGCGTGCCCTTCGGCAAGCACAAGCTCGCCCCGACCATCAGCCCGGCCAAGAGCTGGGAAGGCTGCGTCGGCGGACTCGCCTGCTCGGCGCTCGCCTCCGGCCTTTACGCCTGGCTGCTCCGCGACGCCGTCGGCATCAGCTTCATGGTGCCGTGGAAGGCGGCCTTGCTGGCCTTGCCGATCGCGATCCTCAGCATCCCCTCCGACCTCGTGGAGTCCGTCTTCAAGCGGCTCGCCGGCGCGAAGGATTCCGGTGCGACCATCCCCGGCATCGGCGGGGCTCTCGATTTGATCGACAGCATGGTGCTCACTTCGCCCGCCGCCCTGATCCTGCTGTCCTACTTCCTCGAGTGGGCCAAGCGCGGCTGATGACCGCGTCCGCGCCAGCGATACACGTGCTGACGGGCCCGACCGCCGTCGGCAAGACGGAGGCCGCCTTGCGTTGGGCGGAACAGAATGACGCGGAGATCATTTCGTGTGATTCCGTCTGCGTGTATCGCGGCATGGACATCGGCTCGGCCAAGCCGACCGCCGAAGAACAGCGCCGCGTCCGCCACCACGGCCTCGACCTCGTCGACCCGAGCGAGCGCTACTCGGTCTCGCAATACGTCGACATGGCCCGCGCGGCCATCGCCGGCGCGCACGCCCGGGGCAAACGCGTCCTCGTGACCGGCGGCAGCGGCTTCTATCTCGCCGCGTTCTTCGGGCCGGTGACGGACGAGCTGGAGATCCCCGCCGCGATCACGGAGGAAGTGCGCACGTTGCACCGCCAAGGCCTCGCCTCTCTCCTGCTTCGCCTCCGCGAGCTCGAAGGCGACCGCATGCCGGACTGGCTCGACGTCCAGAATCCCATCCGCGTCGCCAAGGCCTTGGAGCGTCGCCTCGCCTCCGGACGCACCCTCGATTCCCTGCGCGATGAATTCCTGACCCGCCGGGGACCGTTCGCGGATCATCCGGTGACCTGCGAACTGATGGAGCGGCCCGACGCCGAACTGAAAGCCCGCATCGCCGCCCGTACGGAGCAGATGCTGGCGAACGGCATGATCGAAGAGTCTGAACGGCTCCTGGCCATGGGTCTCGACCCGGAACTGACCTCATCCCGCGCCGTAGGCTATCGGGCCGTCATGGACTGGCTGGAGGGCGGCAAACGGGTCGCCAGGTACGGGCTCGCCGAGCGCGTCAACCTCGACACCTGGGCCCTTGTCCGGAAGCAGCGTAAGTGGTTCCGGCGTCTGGGATTGGCAAAAGACCCCGAATAAGGGGATTTGAGCCCTCCAAGGGCCCGCAAACGACCGAGGGGCGTCAAAAAAGGCACTTTTATGCCAATTTACCGCCTCCATCCTTGCCAGCCCCTGTTTTTTGACCAATTTCACGGCCGAACCCCCTACCCACCCTAACCATGCCCCTGAAAATCGGCCAGCCTCTCCCTGAAATCACCCTCAAGCAGAAGACCGACGCCGGTCTGGTCGACGTCAACCTCCGCCGCAACGTCGGCAAGGGCAAGACCGTCATCCTTTTCGTGCCCCTCGCCTTCACCGGCGTCTGCACCGATGAGCTCTGCAAGGTCACCGGCCTCCTCGACGAGTACAAGAAGCTCGGCGCCGACGTGATCGCCATCTCCGTCGACTCCCCCTTCGCTCAGGAAGCGTGGGCCAAGCAGGCCGGCATCGGCCTCACCCTCGCCTCCGACTTCAACCGCGTCGCCCTCAAGGCCTTCAAGGTCAAGGACACCCGCGTGATCCCCGAGAAGACCGGCCTCCTCAACGTGGCCAAGCGCTCCGTCTTCGTGGCCGACAAGGCCGGCAACGTGATCCACTCCGAAGTGAAGCGCGACCCGTCCTCGATGCCGAACTTCGCCAAGATCAAGAAGGCCGTCGAAGCCTGAGCGTCAGACAGGCTTATTTGAAGGCGGTCGGGCTTGCCCCGACCGCCTTCTTTGCTTTTGGCTATCCGCCCGGACGACCGCGTCCGGGACACCTCTTTCATACCCAACACCACCATGGCCCTCAAAGACCCCTTCAAAGCCCTCCGCCCCTTCTCCGCCGGCGGCAAATCCGGGCAGATCTACTCCGTGCCCGCGCTCGAGCAGGCCGGCCTCGGCAAGGTCTCGCGCCTGCCGGTCTCCATCCGTCTCGTCCTCGAATCCGTGCTGCGTAACTGCGACGGCGTCGCGGTCACCGAGAACGACGTGAAGACCCTCGCCGCGTGGAACGCCGCGAAGCCCGTCGACACCGAGATCCCGTTCGTCGTCGCGCGCATCGTGCTGCAGGACTTCACCGGCGTGCCGCTCCTCGTCGACCTCGCCGCCATGCGCGAAGCCGTCGCCAAGCTCGGCAAGGATTCCGCCGTCATCGAGCCGCTCGTCCCCGTCGACCTCGTCGTCGACCACTCCGTCCAGGTCGACAAGGCCGGCACCGCCTCCTCCTTCCTCGACAACCTGCGCCAGGAATTCGGCCGCAACACCGAGCGCTACGAATTCCTCAAGTGGGGCATGCAGGCCTTCAAGACCTTCGGCGTCGTCCCGCCGGCCATCGGCATCGTCCACCAGGTCAACCTCGAGTACCTCGCCAAGCTGGTCTTCCAGAAGGACGGCGTGTTCTACCCTGACACCCTCGTCGGCACCGACTCCCACACCACGATGATCAACGGCATCGGCGTCGTGGGCTGGGGCGTGGGCGGTATCGAAGCCGAAGCGGGCATGCTCGGCCAGCCGGTCTACTTCCAGACGCCCGAAGTCATCGGCGTCAACCTCACCGGCCGCCTCCGCGAAGGCGTCACCGCCACCGACCTCACCCTCCGCCTCACCGAGATCCTCCGCAAGGCCAAGGTCGTCGGCAAGTTCGTCGAGTTCTACGGCGAAGGCACCGAGGCCCTCTCGCTCGCCGACCGCGCCACGATCGCCAACATGGCCCCGGAATACGGCGCCACGATGGGCTTCTTCCCCGTCGACGACAAGTCCCTCGACTACCTCCGCCAGACCGGCCGCGACGAAGCGCACATCGAGCTGGTGAAGGAATACTACAAGGCCCAGGGACTCTTCGGCATCCCGAAGGCCGGCAGCATCGACTACACCCAGACCATCGACCTCGACATCGGAACGGTCGTCCCGTGCGTGTCCGGCCCGAAGCGCCCGCAGGACCGCATCGACCTCCCGAAGATCAAGGAGTCCTTCAACACGCTCTTCACCGCGCCGAAGGACAAGAACGGTTTCGGCAAGTCCGCGGCCGACCGCGCCGCCTCCGCCCCCGTGGGCGCCACCGGCCGCTCGCTCCAGCACGGCTCCGTCGTCATCGCCGCCATCACCTCCTGCACCAACACCTCGAATCCTTCCGTGATGGTGGCCGCCGGCCTCGTCGCCAAGAAGGCCGTCGAGAAGGGCCTGAAGGTGAACCCGAACGTGAAGTGCTCGCTGGCCCCCGGCTCCCGCGTGGTCACCGACTACCTCGACGAGATCCAGCTCTCCGGCTACCTCGACCAGCTCGGCTTCAACCTCGTCGGCTACGGTTGCACGACCTGCATCGGCAACTCCGGCCCGCTCGACGCCGACATCGAAGGCGCGATCAAGCAGGGCGACCTCGTCACGGCCTCCGTGCTCTCGGGTAACCGCAACTTCGAAGCCCGCGTCCACGGCGCGGTCCGCTCGAACTTCCTGATGTCCCCGCCCCTCGTCGTCGCCTTCGCCCTCGCCGGCCGCGTCGACATCGACCTCGACTCCGAGCCGCTCGGCACGGGCAAGGACGGTAAGCCGGTCTTCCTCAAGGACGTCTGGCCCTCCCAGGCCGAAGTCGCCGACCACGTCGCCCGCGGCCTCAAGCCCGCGATGTTCAAGTCGAAGTACGCCGCCGACTCCCTCGCCAACGCCACCGCGGAGTGGAAGGGCGTCCAGGGCGGCACGGGCGCCCGCTTCAGCTGGAAGGAGTCGTCCACGTACATCCAGGAGCCTCCGTTCTTCAAGGGCTTCTCGATGACGCCTCCTCCGGTGCCTTCCCTCGCGAAGCTGCGCCCGCTGGCCATCCTCGGCGACTCCGTCACGACCGACCACATCTCCCCGGCCGGCGCCTTCAAGGAAGAGACCCCGGCCGGCAAGTTCCTCCTCGCGGCCGGCGTGTCGAAGAAGGACTTCAACTCCTACGGTTCGCGCCGCGGCAACGACCGCATCATGACCCGCGGCACCTTCGCCAACACCCAGGTGAAGAACGCGATGGCCGACGGCAAGGAAGGCGGCTTCACCAAGGTCCAGCCCGAGGGCAAGATCGAGGCCATCTACGACGCCTGCCAGACCTACGCCCAGCGTGGCGAAGGCATGATCGTCTTCGGCGGCGTCGACTACGGCATGGGCTCGTCCCGTGACTGGGCCGCGAAGGGTACCGCCCTCCTCGGCATCCGCGCCGTGGTCGCGCAGTCCTTCGAGCGCATCCACCGCTCCAACCTCCTCGGCATGGGCGTGCTGCCCCTCGAGTTCGCCGACGGCAAGAACGCCGCGTCCTACAACCTCGACGGCACCGAGACCTTCGACCTCGAAGGCCTCTCCAGCCCGATCAAGCCGAAGACGCCGGTCACCCTCGTCATCCGCCGCGCCAACGGCACGGTCGACAAGGCCGCGCTCATCGCCCGCATCGATACCGCGATCGAAGGCGAATACTACCGCCACGGCGGCATCCTGCCCTACGTCCTCCGCCAGATCCTGAAGTAAGGTCCGGCCTCAGGCGAAACCAAGGGCGGTTCCGCGAGGGGCCGCCCTTTTTGCTTGGAGCAGAAAAGGGCGGCAACAGATTGGCATGATGCGCGAGCCGGAACCCGAGACGCCGCCGACATGGCGATCCTTCTGCGGATATGCCATCGCCACACCCTTGCTCACGCTGCTGATCGTGTCCGCGCTCGCCTGGGCCGAAGGTCGTCCTTTGCCCAAGGGGGAAATTTCCGGCGAATCCCTGGTGCTGCTGATCCTCTCGGTTGCGGCGGGAGCCTCCTTCGCCGGCGGACAGCAGATGCTGTTCTACATACGTGATTTGAAACAACCGACGGAGCCCCTGCCTCCGGAAGTCGAAAAACTTCGGAAGCAGTATCGGGCCGCCTATTGGTTCGGCGTGGCGGTATTGTTCGTCGGGGCGGGCTTCCTCCTGCTCACCGCCGTCAGCCTCGCCTCCGGCCATAACGAGTGGATCGACTGGATTCCGCACCGAAGCCGCTACCGGCCTTATTAGGCCGTAACGCTAACGAGACGCCCCATTGCGTCTTGCCCGTCCTGCCCGACGGGTTAAACCTATGCCCATGGAAATCGGCGTCATCAACGGCCCCAACCTCGACCGACTCGGCAAGCGCGAGCCGGAGGTCTACGGCACCCAGACGCTCGGCGACCTCGAGAAGCTCATCGAGAAGCACGCCAAGGCCGCCGGCGCCAAGACCCGCTTCTTCCAGTCCAACCACGAAGGCGAGATCATCGACACGATCGCCAAGTGGGCCGACAAGGGCGTGAAGTTCCTGGTGATCAACCCGGGAGGCCACACCCACGTCTCGGTCGCCCTCCGCGATTCCATCGCCGGCAGCGGCATGCGCGCCGTCGAGGTGCACATCTCGAACATCTACAAGCGCGAGGAATTCCGCCACAAGTCCGTCACGGCCTCCGCCTGCGAAGGCGTGATCACCGGACTGGGCTTCGAAGGCTACCTGCTCGCGGTCGACTTCCTGGTCGCCAAGGCCGCGGCGAAGCCGGCCAAGGCCGCCAAGGCGAAGAAGAAGTAAGCCTACGCCGCGGGGAACCGGGCGAGGTCACATTCTTTCCGCAACGCCCTTCCCTCGCAGAGGTAGGACGCCATCTCGTCGGCCATGAGCGGAGCCCAGACGGTGCCGCGCGGCCCGAGTCCGCCGAACAGATGCGTGCGCGGCTGCTGCGGGTGCGTACCCATGAAGGGATGGTTGTCCGAGGTGCAGGGACGGACGCCGGCGATGTGCGCGGTGACATCGACCTTCACCTCCTGCGCGAAATAGCTGCGGAAGCGGTGGATGAGCTTCTCCTTCTGCGGCTCGGTGGGAGCCTCATCCAGCTGATCCCACTGCCAATTGGTACCGGTCCGCCAGACACCCTGCCCCAGCGGCAAGGCCCATCCTTCGCGGTTCAGGATGTACGGCTTATCGGCGACGGAAGTACGTAAGGTCAGGGCTTCGCCCTTCGCCGGCTGCCACGGGAGATACTTGAACGGGCCGCGCTGAGCGGACTTATAGCCGTCGCAATAGACGATGGCGCCGGCGCGGAGGGAGCGCCACGTGACGCCTTCGGCGTCGGCCACAGCCTCGGCAGGATCGAACGCTGCTTCAGTGAGGCTGCCGTCGGCCAGGAGTTCGGCGCGGACATCCGCCAAGAGCTTCGGCAGGTCGACCCACGCGCCGTTCATGAGCGCGCCGCCGAACGCATCGGTCAGCCCGGCGTCGAGCTCACCCTGCGCGGAGGTCACGCGCTCGATGAATGGCTGGCAGCTCACGCACTCCGTGCGCTTAAGCCCTTTTCCGCGCTGCTCCTCGTCGACGAACATCCGGTAGACCTGGGTCGGCCGGAAGACGCCGCGTGCCGTGAGGCGTTCCTTCGCCGCGGCGAAGAGCTCAGGGTAATCCTTGGTCAGGGTGAAACGTCGTCCCGTCAGCGGGGTCATCAGGCCGGCGGCGACCTGCGAGGAGGCGGACTTCCAACCATCGTCGACGACGTGGACCTTGCGGCCACGACGGCGCAGTTCCTGGGCGAGCAAAGAGCCCGCCAGGCCTTGGCCGACGATCAAAAAATCAACCTGCATCACCGGAAGGAGACGCAGGTCGGGGGAAGGTCAACTTTCGGCGGTCTTTTGTCAGAAACCGACGGCGTTCTTGGTGCCCTGCTTGGTCACGATCTTCTCGTCGGTCCAGACGGCGACGCCGCGCTTTTCTTCGACCAGGGTGAGCTGGAACACGAAGGAACTCTGGCGGGTGCTGCCGGCGTTGCTACGATCTTCGAGGATCTTGCCCTTCAGGACATATTCGGCCTTGGGTCGCGCGGAGGCGTCGGCGGTCGGCTCGTTGTCCAGCAAGGTCACGCGGCCGGCATTGACCAGCGGCACGGTGATCTTGGAGAGCAGCAAGGAGGTGTCGAAGTTGTCTGCGGTGTCGTTGGTGATCGCACCCAGCCGGAGGACCGGGGCGCCCTTGGAGAAGGCCGGCGACGTGACCATCGACTGGAGCATCTGCGAACCCGCGGTGGCGAAGTCCTGGATGTTGACCTTATCGAGGCTGACCACGAGTTCGCGGCCCTGAGGGTCCTTGTAGGTCGCAGGCGTGCCGCAACCGACGATGAAGACGGCGCAGGCGAGAAGGAAGAGCTTGTTCATGGGAGGAAGGTTCAGCGGGTGATGAGGCGGAGGCGGCACTCGGCGGAGGACGCCTTGAGCGCGGTCGCGGTGATGGTGGTGAGGGCGCCGGGTTCGAGGGGAGTCACGATCCAATTCAGCTGGCTTTCGGTCACGGTGCCGTCGGCGGCGAGCCACTCGAAGCTGACGTTGATGGTCTGGCGCAGATAAGAGCCGTTGCGGAGGTCGAACTGGACGCGTGTGTAGCCACCTTCGGTCTTGGACTTACGCGCGGCGAGCAGCTCGATCTTGTTGCCGATACGGGCATCGTTGAGCTGGGTGGTGAAACCGCCCTCAGGTCGGGTGGTGGCGTAGTTGACGGCGTCGGGTGGCGTCATGCCACGCTCGAGTCGATCGGCCGTCTCCAGGACGGTGGAGCAGCCGGCGAGGAAGCCGAGCGCGAGAAGAGGCAGGAGGGTTTTCATGGGACGAGAGGGGTGCAGCGCAGGACTACGGGGAGATTTTCCTGCGTGGACTTGAGGCTTACAAGCAGAACCTTGCCCGCGGGCAGCGTCAGGGAGGCCTCCGGATGACCGGGGACGCTGAGTTTCTGCCCCGGCTTGGCCTCGAAGCGGGCCACGGAGAAGCGGGCCGGCAGGCTGGACCAATTACGGATGTCGGCCTTGGTGGTGCCCACGGTGTAGACGGCGGTTCCGACCTTGGTCGCGATGGACCAAAGCATCGCGCCCGTGCCTCCGTTGCCGTTTCTGGCGGCTTCTTCGGTGGATTGGTTGATCAGATAGCTGGCGGTGGCCTTGACCGCCGCGGAGGTGAAGGCCTGGGCTTTGACCCCCGGAAGCGCGGCTTCGAAGTGCTTCGCGATGAGGGCGTCGGGTCGGCTGGCGAGCGGCACGGCGATGTCCTGAGTATCCAATTTTAGCTTCAGATTGTAATTCAGTCCGGAGGGGCGGATCGCCGGCAAAGCGACGCTCACGTAGGGCACGCGGGGGGCTACGATGAAGAGCGGGATGTCGACCCGCTGCTGATACCATTCGGGACACATGCCGGTCTCGGCGACGACATAGACGATCGTCCCCTTCCCTTCGACGGCAGGCCCCTCGGCATCCTTGAGATCCTGCCGGAAGACTTCGTTGGCGCTGTTGAGCTGCGTGGCGGCGAGCAGTTCCTTGCGGGCGCGCTCACGATCCGACGGATCCTGACCGAGACGCAGGAAGAACATGCCTTGAAGCCAGTGGCTGAAGGCGTCGTCGTAAGCCCCCTCGGCGGTGAGGCCCGCGAGGTTCTCTTCGATCATCCCCAGGCCGTCCTGGGTGCGCGCATCCTGCGAGGCCTTGGCGACGTCGTATTTGTCGTCCGCCTTGGGCTTCACGTAGAGCGCGCCGGTGCCGAAAGCCTGCTGGACGAAGCGCAGGCGGGCCATCGCGACGCGGGCGCCGTTGATCTCGCCTTGCTCGAGGCGGTTCAAAGCCTGATAGGTCGAGGCGTAGATGCGATCGGCCGGCTTGGGGCGATAAGCCTCGGCGTAGGCACTGGTGAACGCCCCCAAGGTCGCGTCCGTGACCGAGAAGCCAGGACGTTCTTCCTCGGCCCGGAAAGCGGCTTCGACCTGCTCGAACAGCTGGCTGCTTTCCTTGAGCTTACCCTGAGCACGCAACGCTGCTGCGGCGTCGAGATTCCAGACGAGGGCATCCTTCGGCTCATCCTCCGCGAAGTTCTGCGCGACGGTCGCCGCGGTGGCGTAATCCCCTTCCTCCACCGCCACGCGCACGCGGGGACCGCGGTCGACGTAGGTCGCGCAGCCGGTCAGGCCGAGCAGGAGGATGGCGAAAGGGAGACGCACCGGGAACGCCGTCAGACTACCCCGACGGCTCCACAAGTAAAGGATGCTCAGGACAAGCCCAGCCAGCGGGCGCCCAGATAAAGCCAGACGGGCGTGACCAGCGGACAGCACAGCATGGTGATGACCGAACAACGCAGGGAGACCATGACCTCGCCCTTGAACATTTCGACGATCAGGAAGGTGAAGATACCGCAAGGCATCGCGGCCTGGACGAGCATGACCTTGCGCAGGGATTCATCGGCGACGAACTGATTGACCGTCGCCAAGACCAGCAACGGCATGAGCAGCCAGCGCACGGCCATCACGCCGAAAGAGACCGGCGCGTCCGAGACCAGCCGGAAATCCTTGATGATCTCGTGCAGGTAGATGCCGGTCAGCAGCGTCCCGATCGGGATGGCGCAGTCGCCGATGACATGGCAGAGGTCGCTGGCGAAGACGATCGGGGCGCTCTTGCCGAAGCCGGCGAAGTTGATGGCCAAGGCCACGAACA
>JACCDN010786037.1_pt1 | contig 38531 bp, 37 predicted proteins | sample 7441691 | NCBI WGS metagenome assembly JACCDN01 (sample SAMN15323439, study PRJNA562643) | freshwater metagenome | isolation source: river surface water | place: USA:Blue River Watershed | collected 2017-08-16
GAACGCGAACTCGGAACCGATCCAAATACTGGTCTTGAAGTTGTTGCAAAGTCTGGACGCTTCGGTCCATACATCACTGAAATTTTTCCTGAAGAACCTGTCGAACTTAAAGAAGATGGCACACCAAAAAAGAAGCGCAAGAAAGCTGATGCACCCAAGCCAAAGACCGCGTCCCTTCTCTCCACAATGAATCTCGACACCATCACACTTGATGATGCACTTCAACTCCTCTCTCTGCCTCGCGTACTCGGTACTAACAGCGCAGGAGATGAAATCACCGTACAGAATGGCCGCTACGGTCCGTATCTCAAAGCTGGTGCAGATTCACGGACTCTTACATCTGAAGACCAACTCTTCTCAATCAACCTCGATGAAGCACTTGAGATCTACTCCAAGCCAAAGGAACGACGTCGCGGAGTTGCAAAGCCACCGCTAAAAGAACTTGGCGTTGATCCAGGATCTGAAAAACAAGTCATTATTAAGGATGGACGCTTTGGCATGTATGTCACCGATGGAGAAACAAATGCAACGTTGCGTCGCGGTGACACGTTAGAGGCAATGACTCTTGAGCGCGGCCTCGAACTTCTTGCAGGCCGTCGTGCATGGGAAGCTGAGAACGGCCCATCACCTAAAAAGACCCGTAAAAAGGCTGCAAAGGTAAAGCCAGGAGACACAGCGCCAACTCTTACAAAGAACACCGTAAAGAAGGCTGCAACAAAGAAGAAAGCAGCTAAAAAGGCATCAGGAAAAGCCGCTCAAAAGACTGTTTGAAAATTTCAAGTGAGGCCTTGCTAGAATTCGATGGTGCGAATCACCTGGTACACCAATGCATGCGTTCGAATAAGTTCTAGTACCGGCGCGAATATTCTTTGTGATCCATGGGTCAACCCAGGGGCCTTTCTGGGAAGTTGGTTTCAGTGGCCCCCGCTTCCAGATAATTTTGAAGAAAAACTCTTAAGTGAACCATGTAACGGCATTTACATCTCACATCTGCACCCGGATCACTACGATCCCAAGTTCCTTGCTAAATTCACTAAATTACACCCTGATGTTCCGGTATATGTAGCCGAGTTTGCGCATGAGTGGTTGAAAAGATCCATTTCGGCTGTGGTGGATAAACGGACACAGGTTATTGAGATTCCAACCCTAGAATCGATTGCTATTGAAGATGGATTCACAATTAAGGTATTTGCAGCCGATACTTGTAACCCTAACGTATGTGGTTCAAATGTTCCTTGCCAGGCTGCACCTAAGTTAAGAGGCATAGACTCTATCGGTGTTTTTTGTGCTGATGGAATCACTGTGGTTAATGCTAATGATGCGATGGGCGTGCAACTAGTTCAGAGAATTGCTCGTAATATCGGCACGGCCGACTTGATAATGGGCCATTATGGAGGGGCAAGCCCTTTCCCTCAATGTTTTCCAGACGTGGCAGACAAAAAAGAAAAAGCAGAAGAAGTTATACAAGCAACATGCAACACATTAATTTCGGCGGCAGATGCGATTGACGCAAAAATGGTTTTGCCGTTTGCGGGCCAATACATGCTAGGAGGGAGATTGGTTGGCCTTAATTCAACTCGCGCCACCCTTCCGCTCGATGAAGCCGTCTTATTGCTTAAGGGCATGACCCACAGACAAGTAATCTCAGTACAGCCTGGAGGTTCCATCGACTTGACTGAGTCCTGGCAAGATAATCCCTACCGAGAACCATCAGAAGAAGTAAGGAATCGCTATATAGAGCAAATTGAAAAAGCAATATTTCCTTATGAAAGACGAAGTCCGGACAGGTGGAAAGAGGCAGGCGAACAGCTCATCAACGCGGCAACTCCAGTTATTAAACGAAGCCGCTTAGCTGGAATCGCTATTGAAAACAGCTTTGTGATTGGTGATGGCACAGATTTCGTGACAATCAACTTAGATCCCCACGGAAGAAACACAAACGCGAAATTAGGTGTAAATCCGGCATTCAAAAATGTAACAACAATAACCATGCCGACCAACCTTCTCCGAAGCCTAAGCACCCGAAAAGCAGGCTATCAAGGGTTTACTCCCATGCATTGGAATCAAGCGGATGTGGGTTCACATTTCATTTGGCGAAGAGAAGGTCTTTATGACTTTGCCTCTCACTCACTATTGAATTTTTTTGGTGTCTAGCTCAGTGTTCACAAAAAAAACCTCAGGCATTTGGAAAGATTGTGATGCTGCACTGTTACAGCTTAAGCATTCAGATTTGCTAAATTTTTCTGGCAGAGCAACCCCCTCTATTAGTTTAAGTGAATTGACATGTGAGCGATATGAAGTTTGACGGAACAATCTCTGGGAGTGAAATTTTTCTTAAGCAAATGGAAGCTTCCGAAATTAACGAAGTGTTCATTAGCTGGCTTCACGACCCCGAAACAAATAAATTTTTGGAAGTCCGCCATAATCTTCCAGATTTGCAACAACAGGTTGATTATGTTGACTCATGCATAAGTTCACCAGACAAAATTTATTTTGGAATTTATCGATTGGACTCGAGCCTCATTGGTAGTTCTACAGTGAGCCTTCATAGTGGAGACAAAATAGAAGTTGGCCTTATGGTTGGCGACAAATCCTCACGTGGGAAGGGTTATGGGCGCGAGGTGGTGCGGCTTTTGGTTCATTGGGCAAAGGCAACTGGCTTTCAAGAAGTTACCGCGGGTTATTCAACAGATAACGTCGCTAGTGCCAAACTGTTCGCAAGCCTAGGATTTGTAATTAATGATAAAGCGATAGATGGCGGTATAGTCAGGGAACAAAAAGGTGTAGTTAGAACATCATTATCGTTGAGATCGTGAGGGAACCATGAAACGCTGCACAAGATGTCTTTTGCCTGAGACACACGAAACGATCCGCTTTGACGAGCTTGGCGTTTGTAGCGTTTGTTTGAATGTTGACCAAAAAAACCAGATTGACTGGAATTTAAAGCACGAGCAGCTAGACGAAATTCTTTTGAAACATCGTGGCACTGGCGACTATGACTGCATAATCCCTTTTAGTGGTGGCAAGGATTCGGTATTCACTCTTCTTTACGCAGTCAATAATCTTGGATTACGGCCCCTTGTTGTTTCATTCGATCATGGATTTTACAGACCAAATTTATTGGAAGCGAGAAATCGCGTGCTTAAGAATTTGGGCGTGGATTTTCTGTCTTTTACCCCGGACTGGAAATTAGTGCGCACGTTGATGCTTAAGTCTTTCTTGGAAAAAGGAGATTTCTGTTGGCATTGCCACACAGGAATCTTTAGCTACCCACTCTGGATAGCAATTGAGAAAAATATTCCGCTTGTTCTGTGGGGCGAACCGAGTTCCGAGTACACAAGTTATTACGACTATTCCGAGGTGGAACTGGTTGACGAAGACAGATTTAACCGCATAGTAAATCTAGGAATCTCAGCTCAGGATATGTGCGCAAGACTCAATTACTCATTTGACGAGCGGGCATTTAAACCGTTTACCTTTCCAGAAGTTAGCAAGCTTAAGAATTTAGGTGTGGTTTCAGTTCCGCTTGGTTCCTTCATACCTTGGGATGTCCCTGCCCAAGTTGCAAGAATTAAATCGGAACTAGGGTGGACAGGTGACTCCGTAGAAGGAGTACCGCCTGAATATGATTATGAAAAAATTGAATGCTACATGCAAGGCGTTCGGGATTACATAAAATATTTAAAGCGAGGATATTCTCGAACCACGCATCTAACGTCTCTGGATATTCGAAACGGAAAGAAATCTCGAGAAGAATCTATTCAATTGGTGAGTGAGTACGAGGGAAAAATCCCACATTCGTTGAGCTTATTTCTCGACTACACGGGATTAACAGAAGAAGAATTTATGGAGGTTGTAGAAAAACATAGGTTATTGGAATTTTCAGATCGGCCTCTGCTGCAAATAGGTAAGAAGCCTGCGGATTTTGATAAGTTGTTAAGGCACCCAGCAATGTCTAATGGCGACTCCCAGGAAATGTTGAATCAGTGGCGAGAGGAAAATTCCTGAATTGCTAGCGGGAGTCCTAAATCTGACAAACAGTAATGCTCCAGCGGTAAATTCAGTGCTTGAGAAGTTAGGATTTTCATCGGTACTCACTTGTGAGCCAGGCGATTTTAGTTCACTTAGCCACCTCATTGTGCCCGGCGTCGGGTCTTTTGCAGCCGTTGTACAGGAAGTTAGGAACATAAAATCTCTCCCTGATTCTCTACTCACATTTGCTCAGAGCGGTAAACCTATTTTGGGAATCTGTCTCGGAATGCAATTATTCGGAAACAGTTCTGAGGAGTCACCCGGAGTCCTAGGGCTTGGAATGCTTGACTTTCAAGTCGTTGCGATGAAAAACCAAGATAACCAATTTCCCGTCCCTCATGTCGGCTGGAACCAAGTCCATAGCAAGTTTGACGACCCTCTTTTTGAAGGAATACCCGCGGAGACTGACTTCTATTTCTCGCATTCATTCCAAGTAACCAACACTAAATTTGTGATTGCAGAAACCACTTACAGTGAATTGTTCGCCTCAAGTGTAAGAAAAGAAAATGTTTACGGCGTCCAATTCCATCCTGAGAGGAGCCAGGAATATGGGCACAGGATTCTTCAGAATTTTCTTGGGATATAAATAAATGCTAAGAAAAAGAATAGTCCCCAAAATACTTGTTAGAAGGATAGGCGAAAATTACAGCGCAGTTGTGTCGCGGAACTTTAATCGATTTATAACCGTGGGAAATGCATTGAGCCAATTTAGAATTATGGACTCCAACAAGGCAGACGAAATTTCAATTATCAATTTGCACAGAGGTGGTGCCAGTCCGGTCGCTGAATTCTCTGAAATGCTTTCTAAATTTGTAGAGGCATCTTCGACCCCAATCAGCGCAGGAGGCGGAATCAAAACAATCTTCGATGTTGACACATTCATGAGGACCGGCATTGAGAAGATTTCAATACCAATTTATGCAGATACCTCAAATTTGTTCTTATTTGATTACGTTTCAAATAAATATGGAAAACAAGCCGTCCAAGCAACACTCGACTATTCGGTGTTTGAACCCTTTTACACGATTCGTAGGTCAAATTCGCATTTAACTCTTGAGGATCTCTCTGCCGTGACCAAAAGCTACCTGAATTCAGGGGCAGGTGAAATCGTGATTACAAATATGGAGAAGGATGGGGCTCGAACCGGTTTGGACTTTTCACTACTAAAATTATCTAGTTATGGAATTGATGTGCCCATTTTGCTTTCAGGGGGAGCTCATTCGGCTGATAATTTTGTCGAGGCTTTTAGAGCTGGCGCAGATGGAGTTATAAGTGGTACATACATGGCAAAAATGGATCAGAACTTGCTCCAGCTGCGTAGCAAAATTGCGGTGTCAGGTATCAACGTACGCCTCATTAAATGAGAAAGTAAGTTCATCAATAATCACTCACGAGAGTCTGGATTCAAACTGGACTAGACTGCACTCATGACTCAAGAGACGTGGCTACTTACAGGCGGTGCTGGATATATCGGCACACATATTGCCGATGAGTTCATCCGCGCTGGCAAGTCAGTTGTCATCTATGACTCGCTCTACCAGGGTCTTGAATCCCGCATCGTCTACCTGCGCGCGAAGCACAACGTAGAGATCCCATTTATCAAAGCTGATATCCGCGATTACAACGAACTCGAAAATGTAATCCGCACCCACAAGATCGATGGCGTTGTCCACACCGCGGCTCTCAAAGCCGTTGGTGAATCTATGGAGAAGTCAGATGAATACTTCCAAGTTAACCTTGAAGCAACTACAGAACTAATTACAATCGCAAAGCGCAACAATGTAAAGAAATTTATCTTCTCATCCACTGCAGCTGTCTACGGCAGCCCAGATTCAATGGATCCTTGCAAAGAAGATGGCCCAAAGGCACCAATCTCTCCTTACGGTGACTCTAAGTACCAGGCAGAATCAGCAGTCACTGCATTTATCAATACACCCGGTAACTACGGCACATCACTTCGCTTCTTCAATGTTGTAGGTGCCGCAGCTCCAGAACTTCTCGATAACTCAGTTGAAAACCTAGTTCCTATCGTTCTCGGCAAACTCAACAAAGGTGAAGCACCAACAATCTTCGGCACCGACTACCCAACACCGGATGGCACATGTATCCGTGACTACGTCGATGTCCGCGACATCGCCCGCGCACATTTAGCTGCAGCAAATGCCACATCAAAATTACCTGACACCATGAATATCGGCACAGGTCGCGGTGTATCAGTGCGACAAATCATCAAGCTTGTTTTAGAGGCGACCAACAAGCTAGATACCCAAGTCATCGAAACAGATCGTCGCGCCGGAGACCCAGCGTTCCTTTGCGCCGATGTAACCCTAGCTAAGGGCGCCATGGGCTTTGAATCCAAGTACTCACTCGAAGAAAGCATAAGAAGCCTCGCCTAAAGTTTGCATGGTGGTTCTTATCGCATTCTCTTTTCTTATTCAAAATCACCGAGTTTGAAATCTCGCCCAAGACCTTCCCTAATTCTTGAAAAATTTTCTTTAGTTTTCGGGGATAGCAAGTAATAAGGATCTAAGGTGGCTTGTGCCAACCAGAAATCGTAGATATTCGAGATTTTACCTATAAATATATTGAGTTCCGGATTTAAGACAGTAACTAATTTATTTGAAATGAGCTCCGCATTTAGTCTAGGCAAGTCATACACAAGGTCATGCCCTGCGGGTCTGCAATGCATTTTTAACTTCAAATTCTTTAGTTGGCCACATATTTCGTACACGCCTTCAAAACTCTTAAAATACCTATAGATAGGACCCTGGGGCCTGTTGCTTTCAACCATATGCATGAATGTGGCACCGTCAGAAATGCCTAATCCAAAACTTAGAATTTGGGCATTACTATTGATTAACTCATCAAAAATCGAGCCCTTCCCATACGGGGTTAACTCAGAGGTGTTTAGATGAAAAGTATTCGGTTTCGTACCCCAGCCGACTAAACTAAAAACTGGATCCTGAGATTTCCATTCTGATTTTTCATGCCAAATGTAATCGTTCAAGACTCCTGTAGTTATTGCGTCTGGTTGATGTCTGCCGTATCCAGTCGAAGTTATTTCATAGTTGAATGCTGGAAGCCAAACAGCTTCCTGGCCAGTATATTTTCGCAAAAGTTGAAATGAAGATTCAAGCACTTCGGACCGGATAATGGATTTTGGGAGCGCCCTTCCCAATCGCCTTAGGTCTGTTGTTACGAAAAGTGGCAAAGTTTACTCCATCATAATAATTACATAAATGCATTTTAATTGGTGCTAACCCGTCTATAATAGGGGAAGAATAGAAATCAAAGGAGAAGCCGTGGACAATTTGAATCGATATCGCAAAGTTTTTATGTCAACTTTTGGCATATCAGATGAAGCATTGATTTCTGGCCTGCAATACCAGTCTCACCCTAATTGGGATTCACTCGGACATATGAGCTTGGTTGCTTCTCTTGAATCTGAATTTTCGATAAGCATGGATATGGATGATGTAATCGACCTCGAGTCATATGAGAAAGGGATAGAAATCCTTTCGAAGTACAATGTGAGTATTCCCTAATCGGAATTGCGTTGTTCGAGAATTTTTCGCACTGGGGGCATCGAGTTGCTCTGGTTTCAGAAACCGGCCGAAGCTTTAGTTACAATGATGTAGATGAGTTATCGAAAACTTATCTCGAAAAACTTGAGCGAGACAGCGTGTGCATTCTCATATGTGATCTCTCCGAAACAACAGTATTTTACTATGTGGGACTTATACGTAAAAAAATTACAACCATTCTTCTAGATTCAAAACAAGACCCACAAAAAATTAAGCAAACAATTTCTACCTATTCTCCGAACTATGTCATTACCCCTTTTGTGTTTGATGAATTCTCGGAACTATACGATGTAATCGAAAATCAAGCTCACTTCTCAGTCTATAAGAATAAATTCCAGATGCACGAGTCTGGACTTCGCGAGATATCGCTCTGCCTTACGACATCAGGGTCAACCGGTAGCTCCAAATTTGTGAAACTAAGTTTGGAGAATATTCAGTCGAACACTATTTCGATTATAAGGGCAATCGAAATTAATCAGGATCAAATTACAATAACAACATTACCAATCAGTTATTCATATGGCCTATCAGTCGTAAATACTTCACTACAAACTGGTGGAATGTTAGTTTTGAATGAAAGCCAGGTTACAGAGAAGAATTTTTGGAAAAAAGTTCATGAATACAGAATAAATACGATTTCTGGAGTCCCCTATATTTACGAGCAGCTGTCACGAATCTCGCCTGATTTTCTCACTAGAACCAATATCAAGAAATTCACCCAAGCAGGTGGAAAGCTCAGCGTGCCTGTCCGAGATCACTTCCGAATGATCGCCAATGAGACTGGAATTAAGTTCTATGTCATGTATGGACAAACTGAAGCGACGGCAAGGATGGCAGTTCTTCCACCTGATGACTTCATTCAATTCGACAATGCAATCGGATTTGCGATTCCTGGGGGAAAATTATCCATCCGCGATACTTTAGGAGAAAGAGTTGAATCCCCTTGGACCGAAGGAGAAATTTGTTACGAAGGTCCAAATATCTTTCAGGGATATGCTTCTGAACGTAAAGATCTCATCGGCAATCAAGCACAACAACCTTTTCTTATGACAGGTGATTTGGGATATTTTGATATTAATCGGCGGTTCTATATTTCGGGCCGGTCAAAACGGATTGCAAAAATACTCGGAAATCGCATAAATCTAGAAGAAGTAGAGCAGATATTGCTAGGAAGGGGATTTGAAATCATTTGTGTGGAATACCAGACTAAACTTGGAATACTTTCCTTAGTTGATGAAATTCCTCAAGAAAGTAAGACATTTCTGCTAGATCATTTAAGGATTAATCCTTCCTTGGTGCTCTTCAAATCAATCTCAGCCTTCCCGCGACTAACATCAGGAAAAGTGGACTATGCTTCTGTAGTCAGTTATTTTGGGGAGTTTTGAGTGCTTACTATCGAGGAAGTCTCTGTTATCACAGACGGGCTGAAGACAAATCAGGAAAGAGTTACCTTTCTTGCCTCTTTGCTAGACGAGTTAACAACCCATCATCAAGATAATTGTGAACCTTATCGAAAATTTGTCAGTTCGTTTTTTGAAAACTATCAAGCGAGTAGGTGCTTAGAGCAAATCCCATTTGTTCCTATTGGGCTGTTCAAACAAATGGAACTTAAAAGTGTTCCACAACCTAGAATTGTTAGGACTCTTGAATCCTCTGGAACAAGTGGCAGCACGTCAAAAATCTTTTTAGACAAAATCACTGCTATAAATCAAATTAAAGTGCTTACAAATTTATTCCATAAAACTGTAAGCACCGAAAAGATTCCGATGATAGTTATAGATTACCCACAAGCAGCAAATTCTTTTGACTCGATTAATGCACGAATTGCGGCAATCAAAGGCTTTAAAATTTTTTCAAGCGAAACACATTTTTTACTTAATGAAGAATTGGATGTACAGACAGGGCTACTTAGGCAGATTCAAGAAAGTTTTGGAGATTCTGAAGTTTTCTTCTTTGGGTTTACTTTTGTTATATGGAAAGAATTTCTGCTATATATTGAAAAGGAAGGAATCAAGATGGATTTTCCAAAAGCCACTTTGATTCATGGGGGAGGATGGAAAAAATTAACCGATCTTGAAGTGAGTAATGAGGACTTTAAGGCCAGCGTTAAAAAGAATCTCGGCATAAATAATGTTGTAAATTACTATGGCATGGCCGAGCAAACAGGCTCTCTATATTTTGAATGTCAAGCGTCCAACCTTCACACAACGGCCTTTGGGCACGTAGTCATCAGAAGCTTTCGAGATCTATCAGTTTGCAGAATTGGCGAGATTGGCATTGTGCAGCTTCTCTCAATTATCCCACGGAGCTATCCAGGACACTCCATTCTGACCGAAGACGTAGGTTTCGTGCTCGGGGATGACGGTTGCGGCTGTGGAAAGCCGGGCCGATACTTCAAAGTAATTGGCCGTGTGCCTGATGCTGAGATTAGGGGTTGTAGTGATGCCTATGGAAACTCTTAACTCGTCATTTAATACTTTATTGGGAGACGCCACGTCTCTCAATGAGAATTCCCAAATTTCATACTTTGATCCCGTTGTCATTGAATTCTTGAAGGAGCTATCTTCGTCTCTTTTATCCAACCCACATTCACGGAGCCATGGAGACGTCATAGCTTTTGCTTATTGGATTAGAGCTTCAAATTTAGATGCCGCGGTTAAGAACTACAGCAGTGAATCCAATCGGACAGGTTATGGCATGTGCCTGCATATTGCCCCTGCAAATGTTCCTCTAAATTTTGCTTATTCTCTTACTAGTTCCTTGCTTGCTGGAAACAGAAACATCGTAAGAGTCCCATCACGCAAATTCCCCCAAGTAGATTACCTGTTGGAAAATTTCAGAAGTATTCTTAGAATTAATCGTTTCAAAGTAGTGGCACACTCCATATGCATTGTTCAATACGAGAAGAATGATCAGGTAACCCGCGAATTTCTTGAGCTATCTGATGTCAAGATTATTTGGGGTGGAGACAATACGGTAAATCAAATCCGAAGTATTCAAACTCCAGCAAATTGCAAAGAAGTTGTCTTCCCTGATAGAAAATCTGTATCAATCATTGACGTTAATGCACTAGTTGGACTTAGTGAAGTGGAACTTCAAAATTTAGTCGAGAAGTTTTATACCGATACCTTCTTGTTTGATCAAAATGCTTGTTCTTCTCCAAAGGTTATTTTCTGGATTTCGACTCTTGAGAATCGGCAGGAAAAAGAAAGATTCTGGAGAGCCCTCGCCGTAATTGCAGAAAAAAAATATGTAATAGAGCCCAGGAATTTAATTCTAAAATTCACAGAAATGGCTCGAATCACGATGACAGGGGATACGAATGGCATTCACAATATTCCGGGATCGGCTGTCTCCAGGGCGAAGCTAACAATGGATGATGAACCGCTGAGCAGTTCTCTAACTAATAGGTTTGGAACCTTTTTTGAACATGATCTGGGAAGTTTGAATGAATTGTCCCCAATCCTTGATAGCAGAATTCAGACAATTACATATTATGGTCTTGATGCAAAAAGAATTTTAAATCTAGTCAGACAGCAGGGAATCAAAGGTGTAGATCGAATTGTTCCTGTGGGGAAAGCACTCGATTTTGAATTTAAGTGGGACGGGTACGATCTTCCAAGAACTCTTTCGCGATTTGTTACACTCATCTAAGATGGTGTTCACAAAAGAGAAAATGAGGGCGAAATGAATTCGTTCAGCTTGGACTGCGTGGAGCTTCAGGATTACCAACCAAACAGATATCCCTTTCTCATGGTTGACGGTATTTCCGAGGTTGTTCCAGGAAAACATGCAAAAGGATTTAAGAATTTAACAATGAATGAGTGGTACTTCCCAGTACATTTTCCGGGGGCACCCAATATGCCGGGAGCGCTTCAATTGGAAGCATTGGCACAAGTTTTCACGATTGCATTAACGACACAACCTGGACTAAAAGGAAAAATCACTCACGCGCTAGGTCACCAAGTTAGATTTAAGCGGGAAGTTAAGCCAGGAGAAGTTTTTCAAATGGAGGTAAATGTTCTATCTTGGAATAGAGGTGTGGGAATTGGTTTTGGTGTTGGCCGAATAGGGAACGAAGTTGCATGTGAGGCACACATGACAATTGCAATTCCAGAAATACTAGAACAGTTTACGCCGAAAGTATCCAAGTAATTGGAAGCGAACTCCCCTGATGTAATCGTGGTTGGAGCCGGTGCAGCCGGTGCAGCTGTCTCATTTAGTTTGGCAAAGGCAGGAATAAGGGTCGTGTGTCTTGAACAGGGAGATTACATGGACCGGAGTAGCTATCCAACTACAAAACCGGAATGGGAAAAGTATAAGTTTCTTGAATTTAATTCAGATCCAAACGTGCGGAATGCAAAAGCAGATTACCCAATCAACAATCAGAATTCTCCTATTTCAGTAGCAAACTTCAATGCAGTTGGAGGCAGCACCATACTGTTTTCAGGTCATTACCCCCGATTGCACCCTTCAGATTTGAGAACCTATTCTCTGGATGGAGTTGGTAAAGACTGGCCAATTTCATACGAGGAATTAGAAAAGTATTACAACAAGAACCAAGAAAATGTTGCGGTAGCGGGGCTTGAGGGAGACCCCCAATATCCACCAATTAAGAATTTACTCCCACCGGTACCTCTGGGAAAGATGGGCGAAATCTTGGCAGAAGGATTCAATAAAAATGGATGGCATTGGTGGCCGGCATATTCTGCTATAGCAACCAGAGATTTCCATTCACAAAATAAGTGTATAAATTTAGGCCCATGCAATTTAGGGTGTCCACAAGGCGCGAAATCCAGTGCGGATATTACTTACTGGCCAAGAGCATTAAAATTAGGCGCAAGACTGATGGTGAATTCTAGAGTAAGTGAAATTATTTCATCCCCAAAAAAAGTCAAGGGGGTTAAATATTTTTATAACGGTGAAGAAAAATTCTTGGCTTGCAAAATTGTCATTCTGGCATGCAATGGTGTTGGAACCCCCAGAATTTTGTTGAACTCTAAGTCCGTACATGCCCCCAATGGGTTAGCAAATAGCTCAGGTTTAGTTGGCAAGAATCTCATGCTACATCCTTTGGCGTATGTGGAGGGAGAATTTTCTGAAGATATGGAGTCCAATTTAGGACCACAAGGTTGCTCGATTTCAAGTCAAGAGTTTTATGAATCTGATCCATCCAGAGGATTCATTCGTGGTTATTCAATGCAAGTCCTGCGCGGACCCTCACCAATCGAATTTGTTATTGGAAGAATTAAGAGAAAATCTCTCTCCTGGGGCACGAATCACGTGAAAGATTTCCTAGATAGCTACAATAGAACTGCACATATTTCAATTATCTGTGAAGATTTACCCGACGAAGACAATTTTGTTGACTTGGATCCGTCATTAACTGATTCAGATGGAATACCTGCGCCTCGAGTTAATTATAAGCTAAGTGATAATTCTAAAAAGATGCTCGCACATGGTATAAATCGGGCAGAAGAGGTTTTGGTTTCCGCTGGTGCGGAGAGAACCTTTAGTTTCGGTCCTGTTCGTGCCACCGGTTGGCATTTGATGGGAACAGCGAGGATGGGTAACGACCCTCAAGATTCGGTTGTTAATGAATGGGGTCAATCTCATGATTTTGCAAATCTCTATATTGCCGACAGTAGCATTTTCGTCACTTCGGGTGGAGTAAATCCCGCTGCGACAATTCAAGCTTTAGCATTAAAAGTTTCAGATGGGGTTATTCGGCAGTTGCAGGGACTACATGAGAACTCCGGAGAGAATAAATGCAATCCGATTCACAGCCAAGCATGATTTTTTCTTTCCTAACCGTACTGGGGAATCTTCTTCTTCCAGGTTCTGTCACTCCTTACGTTCCTGGGTGGGACGCAGAAGCACCAAGCCAACAATTCTTTTTTGGAGTGGCGAAATTTGAATTTGAAATTCAATCTTTTAGGGACCTGCTAGCCAAGAGATTTACCCCCTTTTTTAATGAATTAAAGGAAGAAGACATACAAGTCTGTATCGCTGAGAACTCCCCAGCTACTAGGAATTTTTTTCAGACAGTTGGAGACTTGTATATCCATGAATATTATTCACGTCCTCAGACTTTGCTAGCTTTAGGACTGCCAATCGAGCCACCATTTCCGAAGGGTAGGCCTGTTATTTCTGGAAGTTTAGAAAAGCTGGAAACGGTATTTATTAAAGGCAAGACATACCGCTAAAGAGTTATTTTGGGGAAGCCACTCGTACAACCGTTCTTCCCGAGTGCATTCCTTTTGCAATAAGATCAACATAATGCGGCACATCATGGAACTCAATGATGTTAACAAATCTCATAAGTAACTCATCTGGCAAAAGTGCGTCAGCGAACTCGAGAAGTTGATTAATTTCTTTGTTGTCTATTCGATCTAAATTTATGCCGGCAAGAGTAATACCTCGAAGCACAAAGGGATAAACGGATAAATTGGAATTAGGGCTCCCCACCATTCCAACACTTAAGACAAGCCCACCTGCCTGAGTAGACTTTAACGCGGTTACAAGTGATTCGCCGCCAAGGGTGTCCAAGACCGCTGCCCATTTTTCTGGCAATAGTTGAAAGTGTGTGGACTTTAACGGCGGAATTATCTGTGTTAGAGCATCGTCAACAAGGCCACCTCCACGAGTTGCCAGGACAGTTTCGAAGCCGAGCTCACGTAACATCAGCGAAGCAATTCTGCCCACCCCACCACCAGCTCCCGTTATTAAAATTGGACCTGAAGAGGGGCGAATCCCATGACTCTGAATCCGAACAACACAAGCAGCTGCTGTTAGACCCGCAGTACCTATTGCCATAGATTTCAGGGAGCTTAACGAAGCAGGCAATGTCAACGGGTCTCCCGCTCGAGTTACTAAGTGATGAGAAAGACCACCACCCTTTGTCGTTCCGAGACCACGGCTAAATAGTCCAAGTCTTGTCCCGATCGCAAAATCTGAATCGTAACTTTCTTCAATTGTTCCAACTGCATCGACTCCAATAACTTGTGGATATGATTTGGTTTCCCCATTTTTTCCAGAGACCGTCAATGCATCTTTATAGTTGAGTGAAGAGTATTCAACCTTGACCAGGATTTCTCCAACATTCAATTCTGTCAATCGAGAATCTCTGCATGCTAGGTGATAATTTCCAGAGGATAGCTTGACGACCTCCCAGCCCAAAGTGCTGGAGTATTTGGGAGTCATTCGTCCCTTTCCATTGCAAGGTTTTTCATTGAGCGAAAAACATAATCAGAATAGAAAGTACATGACATTTTTGAAATCATCTTCCCACTAGATTTACTCACGACTTCACCTTCGACTCGACCACCGCTATTTACTTGGATTCTCGTTGTATTTTCAACTTCAGAATTAAGCGACAAAGGTTCAACAAATATAGAGTTCACATTCGAAATAAGAGCGGCGCCCCTCCAATTTCCCATTGAATAAATCGTTAGCGCCATACATTGAAGCATTGACTCCATAATTAGAGCACCCGGAATAACAACACCCGACAAAAAATGATGTTTTAAGAATTCGTGACGATCATCAAATTTAAACGTAGCTTTGCCTTCAACTCCAGGCACTGTATTTGCAAAGCTATCGACAAAGAGAAAATTGGGACCGATATCCAGCAAACTAGATATTTCCACCTCGGATAGAGATTTCATTCGTGATCCTCCGGCACTAGCTCTAAATCAACCCTATTGGCCCTGACTTATGCGAAGATTACTGCATAAGGAAGTCCCCTTAAATCCGAGAATTGGAGAATGTTTGAAGATGAGGCAACTTCTTGAGGGGAAAACTGCACTCATCACCGGAGCGAATCGCGGCATTGGGCTTGCGACTGCGACCCTATTTGCAGTTCATGGAGCCAGAATTATTGCGACCATGCGGAAAGCAGACCCACAGATTGCCGAGTGTATAGCTAGAGAATCAAAAAGTAGCCTTTCTGACATTAGAGTTCTGGAATTAGACTTAACAGATTCAAACTCAATAAAAAATATCACTTCAAAGCTAAATTCTGAAGGGAACGGAATTGATATTCTGGTAAACAACGCTGGCTATGCGTCAGGGTCGCGATTCCAGCTAACCCCTAAAGAAGAAATCGAGCGCAACCTACTAATTAATTACGTTGGGCCCATGATGCTGACACAAAGACTGCTGAGAGTTCTAGAGAAGACCACATCCCAAAATCAAAGTGCTTCAATTATTAATATTTCAACTTCTGCCGTTAATCACCCCGGTGTAGGAATGGCCGCATACTCGGCGAGTAAATCAGCAATGGAGCAGGGTTCAAAAGTTTTGGCCAAGGAAATTTCTAATTCCAGGATTCGAGTCAACATAATTTCCCCGGGTCCGGTTGAAACCGAAATGTTAGAAAAGATGGATTCAGAACCCAGAAATAAACTGATTGAGTCAACTTGGATGCAACGTTCTGCCAAACCAAGTGAGATTGCTTCAGTCGCACTCTTCTTAGCGAGCGATTTATCAAGTTACGTCACGGGACAGAACATTCATGTTAATGGAGGGCTTGGATGAAAGACATCCATTTAGAGACTATGGCCCTAGAATTGAGAAAGAAAATATTGCTCATGAGCCTAAAAAGTGAGTCGGCCACTCACTTGGGTGGGGGCCTGTCCCTTGTGGAGATTCTAAGCTGTCTATATGGAAAAATTCTTAACATTAAGACAGAAGATCCATTCTGGGTTTCGCGGGATAGATTTATTCTCAGTAAAGGTCACGGAGTCCTTGCATACTATGCAGCACTTAACTATGTTGGCCTGATTAGCGATAAAGAACTGAACACATTCATGCAGGATGGTAGTTCGTTAATCGCCCATCCAATCTTGAATCTGAATCTCGGGATTGAATCATCAAACGGAAGTTTAGGGCAAGGTCTAAGCTTTGGTACAGGGATGGCAAAAGCTGCGAAAATCAAAAACTTAAGCCATTCCATTTACGTATTAATGGGTGATGGAGAATGTAACGAGGGATCTGTTTGGGAGGCCGCTCAAGTTTCAGCGCAACTTGGTTTGGATAATTTAATTGCAATCATTGACTCCAATGGATTGCAAAGCGACGGCGAAATTGCGAATGGAGGTAATTCTGAACAGCTGCGGGCTAAATTTGAGAGTTTCGGCTGGAACTCAGTCCTCATAAACGGACACGACATGGATTCTTTATTGACACAATTGGCTAAATCGCGCGATCCAAATCTTCCACTTTGCATAATAGCAAAAACCACAAAAGGTAAAGGCATTTCGTTTATGGAGAATAACAACAATTGGCATCATGCTAGACTTACACAATCTAATTTTGAATTGGCAATGGCAGAGTTGAATAGCGCAAGCCATGTCTGAGATATCAGCTCAACAGTGTGCCTTATGGTCCAAACTCGGCCCTCGCGCAGTCTATGGCTTAGCGATTCAAGAGCTGGTTGAACAAAACCATTCGGTTATTGCTTTAAGTGCAGATTTAGGCAACTCTTCTGGGTTGGATCGCTTGAGAAAGACGCGCCCGGATAGGTTTATCAATGTTGGCATAGCTGAGCAAACACTAATTGGACTCTCTGCAGGATTAGCAAATGAAGGATTCATTCCCTTTGCCTCCACATTTGCACCTTTTGCAACTATGCGTGCGGCAGAACAAATTCGCATGAATTTGGGTTACATGGAAATGAATGTCAAAGTCGTTGGAATCGGAAGCGGTCTTGCGATGGGCTTCCTTGGCAATTCTCATTATGGTCTTGAAGATGTGGCAATCATGCGAAGTATACCGGGCATTACAATTTTATCTCCGGCCGACTGCATGGAAATTTTTAAATGTGTTCAATACGCGTCAGAACTTTGTGGTCCAACATATATTCGCTTAACTGGAAGCCCGAACAATCCAATCGTTTACTCTGAAGATTATGAGTTTCAAATCGGTCGTGCAATCTCAGTCCGAGAGGGAAAAGATTTGGCGATTATTGCAACAGGGTCAATGGTGTCCAACGCAATCAAAGCCAGTCAAATTCTGAGCGAATCGGGACTCAGTGTGCATGTGTTCAACTTTCATACGATAAAACCCATTGATGAATTTGCACTTTCTGAAATAGCAGAAAAGTTTACGTACGTTGTAACAATTGAAGAACATTCGGTAATTGGGGGATTAGGTTCAACAGTTGCACAGTACTTTTCAACACTGCCCCAAAGCCCTACCTTGGAAATATTTGGATTGCCAGATAATTTCGGACCAACCGGCAGTTACGATTTCCTTATCGAAAATCACGGGCTGCGCGCGGAGCAACTCGCCGCGAGGATTAAGGAAAGTGTTCGAAGAAATCAATAATTAATTCTCGCCCCAGGCTAGGAAGAGTGTCTAGAGGGCGAGGTGCTGTCCCGATAGACTCAACCCATGCCTGCCAGCCTGCCAACCCCTGCTGCTCCCGCACCGGATGCACGCCGCAGCGTCTTGGCAATCCCAGCCTTTCGCAAGCTCTGGAACTCGATGCTCTTCTCATCCCTTGGTGATTGGCTCGGCCTTCTTGCAACTACCGCGCTCGCACAACAACTTTCTGGCGGCTCTTATGCAACTGCAAACTTCGCAATCGCAGGTGTCTTTATCGCTCGCCTTCTTCCCGCTGTCTTTCTCGGCCCCATCGCAGGTGTCATCGCCGATCGCTTTGATCGCCGCCGCCTCATGGTCTCAGTCGACATCATGCGCGCAGCGCTCTATATCTCTATCCCAATCGTTCACACATACTTCTGGCTCTACACCGCAATGATCTTGGTCGAGTGCCTCACTCTCTTCTGGTCACCAGCAAAGGAAGCATCAGTTCCCAACCTTGTCCCAAGAGACAAGTTAGAGAACGCAAACCAAGTTTCACTTCTTGCCGCCTATGGCACAGCACCAATTGCAGCAATTCTCTTCTCGCTTCTCACACTTCTTTCAGGTGCAATCGCAGCAATCAGCCCACTGATTCCCACCAACTCAATTGATATCGCTCTCTATGTAAATGCAGCATCATTCCTCTTTGCCGCCTGGACAATCCGAGGACTTAAGGAGATTCCAAAAGGCTCAGCATCAAAATCAAATAAAGATGAGAACGTAGGCCAATCACTTATTCAAGGCTGGAAAGTTGTCTCTGAATCAAAAATCATCCGCGGTCTCATCATCGGAATGGTCGGCGCATTCTCAGCAGCTGGCGCTGTTATCGGCCTTGCTCGCACATTCGTAGGCGACCTCGGTGGCGGTGACGCTGCATACGGTGTTCTCTTTGGCTCTGTCTTTACCGGTCTTGCAATTGGAATCGCATTCGGACCTAAAGTTTTTGCACAGTTCTCACGCCGACGTTTATTTGGTGCATCCCTGACAACATCAGGTTTATTCCTAGTTCTCTTAGCTCTTATCTCAAACCTTGTTCTCTCACTCTTTATCGTTGCAATCCTCGGAGCATTTAGTGGAATCGCCTGGGTCACCGGCTTCACCATGCTTGGCATGGAAGTCCATGATGATGTTCGCGGGCGCACCTTCGCCTTCGTGCAGTCACTGATCCGCATTACTTTGATAGCAGTACTTGCTATAGCACCCATCATCGCTGCCACAATTGGTGAGCACCACTACGAATTCCAGAACGTTGCACTTGACTACAACGGAGCACAAATCACAATGCTCCTTGCAGGTCTTATTGCAGCTCTCATCGGGTCTATCTCGTATCACCAGATGAAAGATCGCCCCAACGTTTCTCTCTGGTCTGACATCCTGGCGGCCCTCCAAGGTGAACTCGGTGCAATTACCGGAGCTCCTACACAAGGAATCTTCATCGCCTTCGAAGGTGGCGAAGGCACCAGCAAATCAACACAGTCACAACTACTTGCCAAGTGGCTTGAACAAGAAGGCGAAACTGTTGTTCTCTCACGCGAACCTGGCGGAACAGAACTTGGAAAAGACTTACGCAAGATTCTCCTTGGACATGAAACCGGAGTCATCAGCCCACGTGCTGAAGCACTTCTTTATGCGGCAGACCGCGCGCACCATGTCTTCTCTGTCATTCGCCCCGGCCTTGCAGAAGGCAAAGTAGTTATCTCTGATCGCTACTTTGATTCATCCGCTGCATACCAGGGTGCAGGCCGTGTACTCAATCCTGGTGAAGTTGCACGCATCAGTCGCTGGGCTACAGAAAGTTTGTATCCAACTCTCACAATCCTTATCGATGTCCCTGCAGAAATCGGACTCGGTCGTCTTCAATCACGTGATCGCCTGGAGGCAGAACCAACTGAATTCCACGAACGCGTACGCCAAGAGTTCCTACAAATCGCCATGATGGATCCAGAGCGCTACTTCGTTGTCGATGGCACGCAATCAGTGGAGGAGATTCACACACAAATCATCGCTCGCGTTGCTGAACTTCCTGCACTCAAGCGCAATGCTGAAAATGTTAAGAAGAAAAGATTTAGAAAGTAAATGTCTTCAGTATTCGATGACCTCGTTGGTCAAGAACACATCATCGAAATTCTTCAAGGTGCAGTTGCTGCCTCTCGTACAGGTGAAGAATCACAAGAAATGACGCACGCCTGGGTCTTCACTGGGCCTCCAGGTTCAGGTCGCTCATCTGCGGCCGTTGCCTTCGCACAAGCACTCATCTGCTCCAACAATGGATGTGGCACCTGCTCTGATTGCAACGCGGCTAAAACAAGCGGTCACCCTGATGTTGAAATCATTAGAACTGAAGGATTATCAATAAAAGTAGAAGAAGTTCGCGAACTTCTCACTCGCGTTGCATGGGCACCTTCAATGGGTGGTTGGCGTGTAGTTGTTATGGAAGATGCAGATCGACTTACCGAATCAGCCGCCAACGCACTTCTTAAAGCTATCGAAGAGCCAGGAACAAGAACAGTCTGGTTACTCTGCGCACCAACGCTTCATGATGTGTTGCCAACTATCCGTTCACGTTGCCGCCACCTTCAACTATGTACACCATCGCTCGAAGCTGTCACAAAGGTTCTCATCAACCGCGACAACATCGCACCAGGAATGGCCGACTTCGCAGCACGTGTAAGCCAAGGACATATTGGCCGCGCCAAGTATTTAGCTACGAATGAATCAGTTCGCAGCAGCCGCAAGCTCATCATGCAACTGCCGCTACAATTAGGTTCACTTGCTGCAGCGTTCCAAGCCGCACAGACTCTTGTAGAGTTGGCGACAGCGGAAGCTAATGAATCATCTGATGAACGTGATGAAAAAGAAATTGAAAAACTTCAGGAAGCCTATGGCAAAGGTGCCACGGGCAGAGGCATGGCAACCGGGGGGGCCAAGGCAGTTAAGGAACTTGAGAAAGAACAGAAATCACGCTCTACCCGAATGGTCCGTGACTCTATAGACGGAGCACTCCTTGATATCGCCACCTTCTACCGAGACGTCATGATGGTGCAATCAGGCAATACGGAATCAATGATTAACACCGATATGCGTGGCGAGATTGAAAGGTATGCGGCATCGCACCCTGAGCATTCGACGATCTTGAAGATCAACGCACTCATGGATGCCCGCTCTAACTTGGCACGCAATGCAGCACCCTTGGTCACATGCGAAGCGCTGATGTGCCAATTAGCGCGTAAATAGTTAGCTAAACCAGCCCTTGAGGGTGGTCAAGAGCACCCCTTGCTATACGGCAGAATTCCACCATGCGTCTAGACCATGTTTCTTATGTAACTTCCCATGATCAACTTGCTGACACAGTACAACGGTTAGGTTCGCGCCTCGGCAGCACATTCGTTGATGGTGGAATCCACCCACGATTCGGTACACGAAACTTCACTGCTTCATTGAAAAACGGCCAGTACATCGAAGTTGTCTGCCCACTAGATCATCCAGCAACAGAACAAACTCCGTGGGGCAAGGCTGTGTCAAAGAAAGCCAATGAAGGCGGCGGCTGGTTTACATGGGTCTTCTCAACAAAAGACATTGCACCAATTGCTTCTAAGTTTGGTCGCGATGCAGTTGAAGCGCACCGAACACGCCCAAATGGTTCTGATCTTCAGTGGAAGCAAATCGGCGTTAAAGAAATTGCTGATACTCGCGAATTCCCATTCTTTATTCAGTGGCTTTCCACCGACCACCCTTCTCAAGACGGAACTCCACTAGCAGAGATTGAGAAGATTGTTATTGCTGATAAAAATCAGCTTGCAGATTCATGGTTTAAGGAAGACATCCTTGCCTCACTTGGAGACATTATTATCGAGTGGGTTGATCCTTCAACCAATGATGACCAATCTGGAATTGTGGCTGTACACCTTTCAACACCAAGTAGTGTTGTAATCCTGGACTGATCGGGCTCAGAGTTTTAAAATCTCGTCAACCAATCTCTGGCTTCCCAATAAATCCAAAAACCCACTCGAATTAGTTGAAAGTTGATGTCGAAGGCTTGAGTCACCTATCAGCCTCTCGATTGCTACCTTATTTAATTCCCAGTTCTTGGCAGGATTCAAATTTCCAATACCGAAAGCGACCCCCTCCTTAATCAGAGCCTCAAAATAGGAGATTTGGTTATCAACACTGAAGCAAATCCCAACAGGAATCCCTCGAGCAATAATCTCGAGGCTCGAAGTGCTGGCGGTGGTGAATACTAAGTCGGCATTTTCAAGTTCGACATCTAGTAATGGTCCAAAATCGCGCACTACGAATCTCGAATCTAATGAAGTGATCTCTGATTGGGAGTTGGAGAAAAAAACTGCTTCATTAAATTCACAGATTTCCTTCAAATACCTCGCGAGGTTTAAAGCAAAACTAAAATTATCAATACCGCCGGCAAAGATAACAATTTTACGAAGGGGTGAACTTTTCACTCGCAAAGATTTCTTGATTGACTTTCTAAATGGAATGAATTCGACGCCTTTCAGAACCCTGATTGCATTTTCCACATTTCGAAATTCATCAATACCTGGGTGAATCACTAGCGAAGCCAAATAATCGGGTGTTGCATCGTCTGAGATGCTAACTACTGTTTTCCAGTTTTTAGGTTGAATGAATTCGTGAGTAACGGGTATTTCATATGAATCAATTATCAAGATATCTTCGCCATCGACAATCTGAAAAGATTCTTCATTCTCATAATGCAGGGCACCGATACTAATTAAACGGTCTTCAAGCCATCGAAGGCCCCCTAATCGTCCAATTACTACACAACTAATCCCCCTAGCCGTAGCCTCTTCAATAATGGCAGAGCATCGCATCACGTGACCGGTTCCAGTAATTGAGGAAGCATCCACTCTAAATACTAAGCGCACTTGAATCCTTCTGAGTTGAAGACATTCTGTACTCATCGAATTGATCATCAATAGGCGTAAATAACTCGAAGCCAAAACTCTCGAAAAGCTTAATGGAGCCTATATTACCTCTCTTGATAACTGCTCGATATTTATAAATACCGTGCTCTGCGTAAACGGAATCTAACGCAAGGCCAAGCATTTGCTTTCCAATTCCCACTGCTCTGAATTCAGGGTCTACGAAAATGCTGACTGCAAAAGAGTCGCGTTTAATATCCGAAAAATCCAGACGGACAAATCCCACATCTTTCCCGCCCTTAGACATAATCCAGAATGGTTCGGACGACAACCGGTCGATTCTCGATTCAAACCAGATTGCATGTACAGCCTCGCTCAGTTCATTTGCTGATTGAGAGACTTTCCTCGCGGAAGGCGAATTTCTCCACGCCAGGATAAGTTCAGAGTCACTTCGAGTTGCGGGACGCTTAACAATTTCCATTGGTTGATAAGTATACTTAAGACGTGCTCAATTCAAATGATGAAGTGCTCTTTATCGCCGAGGTTTCAGCGAACCACCTTGGCTCACTTGAAAGAGCGCGGGAATTGGTGACTGCGGCAGCAAAGGCTGGCGCTACAGCTGTAAAATTCCAAACTTACACAGCCGACACAATGACTTTGAATTTACCCAATCTTTCAGTAACGCAAGGGCACGAGCTTTGGGGAGGCAGAAGCCTTTACTCCCTCTACGAAGAGGCGCACACTCCTTGGGAATGGCACGAGGAGCTGTTCACCTTAGCGCGGGACCTCGGAGTCCTTCCGTTTAGCTCTCCTTTCGATCTAAGCGCAGTTGACTTTTTAGAATCCCTAAACGTACCCATGTACAAAATTGCCTCTTTGGAAACGGGCGATCATGCACTCATTAGAGCTGTTGCGGAAACAGGAAAACCCGTAATCATTTCTACCGGAGCAACTGAATTTGAAGAGATAGACGAGCTGGTGAAAGTGGTAAGGGAAACCGGGAATAAGAATCTAACTCTTTTGTTATGCACCAGTTCATATCCCGCCATCCCAGCGGATAGTCATTTACAGAGAATCTCTCTCCTTCGAGAAACATTCAATTGTGAAATCGGACTTTCAGATCACACATTAGGCATTGGCGTAAGTGTTGCCGCAATTGCACTAGGTGCGACCGCTATTGAAAAACACATCACTTTGAGAAGAACTGATGGCGGCGCCGATAGCGCCTTCTCAATGGAACCAGAAGAATTTGCCGAACTCGTTAAAGAAGGAAAAAATGCGAAAGCCTCTCTTGGCAAACCAGAATGGAAGGTTCAGGACTCCGAGAAGGAGTCCCGGAGACTGCGACGCTCACTGTACATAACTCAAGATGTAAAAGCAGGCGATATCGTTTCTGCGCTAAATGTTCGTGCAATTCGCCCTGGTGACGGAGCCAAGCCCAAGTTCTTACCGGAGATTATAGGTAAAACATTTAATGGAGATTTCCCAATCGGAACACCTTTTTCCCTCGACCATATTTCAAGCTAATCATGGATCTAGTTATCGGAACAGCAACATTCGGTAGTGATTATGGCATCGCAAATAAGGGTGAACTTCTTGGCACGGAGGAAGCTTTGGAGATACTTTCCGAGGCACAAGATCTAGGCATTTCAAGCTTAGACACAGCCCCTGCATATTCAAATGCCGAAGAAATAATAGGAATATTCCATTCAGTTCGCCCTAAGTACGAGTGTTATTCCAAGATCTCCTCCAAAATGCTTTCCTCCGCGGCGGAGATGCAGTCTTCCTTGAAGAATTCAATGAAATTAATGAACATCGAATCTTTAAAAGGTTTGTTTTTTCATAATCCTGCAGACTTAATGACAAGAGAACCCAAGCAAATCGAGGCTTTAATAGATTCGATATATGAATCCGGCAAAGTGGAACAGATTGGCGCATCTGCCTATGAACTAAACGAGATAATCGCAATCAGGGAAAGACATCCAAGAATTTCTCTTTTTCAAGTCCCTGAAAATCTAGGCGACCAAAGACTTCGTCACTCGGAAGAAATTAAAAATTTCCATCAGGAGGGAGTTGAATTTCATGTCAGGTCTGTATTTTTACAAGGACTCTTACTGATGAGAACCGCACCGAACCAGCAATTAAATGCTCAGCCATTCCTGGATAAACTACATGCTGTTGCAAGTGAAAGAAATTGTTCTCAACTCGAATTATGCATACATTACTCAATGCAACTTGAGTGGGCTTCAAAGCTCGTAATTGGCATTTCGCACACAGGGCAGCTTCGTGAGATTATCGCGGCAACAAACACTTCAGAAGTAAGTCTAGATTTGAATGAATTACTCCCGGATGAAATTCGAGATCCAAGAACGTGGACACATGGTTAGGAAAAACCTAGTCATCCTTCAGGCAAGAATGTCTTCAAGTAGATTGCCCGGAAAAGTGTTGGCCACAATCAATGGAAAACCAATGATTCATTGGCAAATAATGAGAATTAAAATGGCAAGAAGTGTCAATCAAATCGTTGTCGCTACTTCGACAGACCAGAGCGATGATGCTTTGGCGCAATCTCTCCTTGAGAATGGTTTCTTGGTCGAGAGAGGCTCTCTTGACAATGTTCTGGAACGTTACTTAGAGGTCATAAGGAAGTTTGGCGAATACGAGAATATTGTCCGATTAACTGGCGATTGCCCGCTTGTAATGCCGGAAATAGTAGACAAAATGATTGCCGAATTTGAAAAATCAAATGTAGATTACTTGAGCAATTCATTAGAGCCGACTTTTCCAGACGGACTAGACGTCGAAATTATGAAAAGTACTGCACTTGAAAGGCTGGCTAATTCTCGACTTTCTACATCTGAAAAAGAGCATGTTACTCTTGGATTCCGAGACAAAACCCGAGATTTCTTAATCAGGAACTATTCGCAGGAATTAAATATTTCGAGCTATCGATGGACAGTTGATTATGAACTAGATCTAGAATTTGTAAGAAAGATTTACGCTGAATTCAGGGGCCGCGAGCATGCATTCGGTTATCAAGACTTGCTTGCACTTTTGGAGGCAAAGCCAGAACTTATCAATGAGATTTCAGGTAATCTTCGTAATGTGGCCCTCAAAGAGAATCAAGATTAATACTCATATGCGTAAGTTTACGAAATCCGAAACTCACTTGATTCGTGCCGAGCGCACAATTCCACTGGGATCCCAAACATTTAGCAAGTCGCGCACCCAATATCCTGTGGGAATTTCACCCCTGTACATTCAAAGAGCAAAAGGGTGTCAAGTTTGGGATGTTGATGGCAATAAATACATAGATTTGGTTTCGTCATTGGCCTCAATCACTCTTGGTTATGCAGATTCGCGTGTTGATGGCGCTGTTCGGGAGCAACTCAAGAAAGGTGTAACTTTCTCACTTCCTGGAATTCTCGAAGCAGAAGTTGCTGAAATGATTTGTGAACTAGTGCCTTCCGCGGAAATGGTTCGGTTCGGTAAAAATGGAACGGATGCAACCTCAGCGGCCGTAAGACTTGCGCGAGCTTACACAGGAAAGGATCGAGTACTTGTCTGTGGCTATCATGGTTGGCAAGACTGGTTCATTGGTTCCACCACCCGTAATAAGGGAGTGCCCGAAGCGGTCTCAGGACTAACCGAAACTTTTAAGTACAACGACCTTGATTCTCTTCGTAAAATCGTAGATGCGAGAACAGATATAGCTTGCGTCGTTATGGAACCCATGAACTCGATTTACCCAGCGCCTGGATTCCTTGAGGGAATCCGTGAGATAACCAAACTTCATGGAATTGTCCTTGTTTTTGATGAAACTATTACAGGATTTAGATTCTCGGAGGGCGGGGCACAAGAGTTATTTGGCGTAACCCCCGACCTTTCAACCTTCGGAAAAGGAATAGCCAATGGTTTCCCGCTTTCTGCTGTTGTAGGAAAACGTGAGATTATGATGGAAATGGAAGAAATATTTTTCTCCGGAACCTTCGGTGGGGAATTACTATCGCTCGCGGCAGCTAAAGTTGTGTTGCAGTCGCACTTAAAAAAAGAAGTTGTCCAAGATCTGACGGGAATTGGAAATTCACTTTGCCAAAACACAGAATCCTTGTTGTTTGAATCTGGCATGGAGGACGTGCTTTCGCTTTCTGGTCACCCTACTTGGAAGTTCTTAATTTGGCGGGACCACAAGAATGGAACTGCAGCCGAGATTAGAACTTATTTTATGCAGGAATGCTTTAAATCTGGGATTTTAATTCTGGGCACTCACAATGTAAACCTTGCTATCGGCAGGAAAGAATTGAGACATATTGGTGATTCGTACCAAAGGATTTTTTCAGAAATTCAAAAGAGTTTAGCTGTAGGTGACTTATCGTCTAGGTTAGAAGTAAAGCCACTCAAGCCACTTTTTTCAATCCGCTAGGATTTCAGATCGCCGAACTGGCGGAGCCTTCTTTAAAACTCGGAAATCGAGGCGTCTTAATTCCCTTCTTGCCCTAAAAAGGTGCTTGAGAAATCAAATGTTAATGCAGATACCTATTCCAGGTGCGTTTTTCGCTACATTACTGGCTAGAATTAGTTCACTCTTCATATTCAAAAGAATAGGTAATTGCAAATGTCTTTTTTCAACCAAAAATCCATTTTGATAACAGGTGGCACTGGATCATTAGGGAAAGCGCTTGTGAAATTCCTATTGGCGAATACGCAAGTCAGGCGCGTCGCGATTTTTTCTCGTGATGAACTAAAGCAGCTGCATATGAAAACGGAATTTGCTGATGATGATCGCTTGCGATGGTTCCTTGGAGACGTAAGGGACATTGAGAGGCTGAAACTTGCGCTTCACGAAGTTGACTACGTGATACATGCGGCAGCTCTAAAGCAGGTAGATACGGGTGAATACAACCCAATGGAATTTATTAAAACTAACGTGCTAGGTAGCCAAAATGTCATTGATGCTGCTGTCGACTCAGGAGTAAAGAAGATAGTTGCTCTTTCGACCGATAAAGCATCCTCACCAATCAATCTATATGGCGCCACAAAGTTGACGGCGGACAAACTCTTCGTTGCGGCAAATAATTATGGCTACAAGCGGGGAACAATCTGCAGTGTTGTAAGGTACGGAAATGTCATGGGTAGCAGAGGTTCTGTAATACCGTTTTTCAGAGACCTGGCCGCTCAAGGAAAGAAACTACCAATCACCGACCTCCGAATGACTCGATTTTGGATCAGTATTGAGGATGCAGTCAAATTCGTTTTGGATTCACTAGAAATGATGGAAGGAGGGGAGCTGTACGTTCCAAGAATTCCAAGTATGAAAATTGTGGACTTAGCAAGAGCGGTATCCCCCGGGTCGGCTCTTGAGGAAATCGGAATGCGACCAGGCGAAAAACTTCATGAAGAAATGATTTCGTCGGATGACAGTAGGAGAACTATCATTTTAAAAGATCGATTTGTCGTAACACCAGTAGTGGCTGAATGGGGATATAAACCACCACTAGGTGAGGCAATGGCAGAAGGTTCAGCCTATAAATCAGATACCAACGAGCAGTGGATGAGTGAGTCCGACATTAAGAAGTTTATAGAGGCATTGGAAAAGTAATGATTCCATACGGACGGCACTCAGTTGATGAGCAGGATATTAATGCCGTAGTTTCAAGTCTCCGAAGTGATTGGCTGACAACGGGGCCGCTTGTGGAAAAATTTGAGCGTAAGTTGGAAGAAGTAGTCGGTTCACCAACAATATCGGTTTCGTCTGGAACGGCAGCACTTCATAGTGCATATGCTGCAATTGGGCTTGAGGCTGGAGATGAGGTCATCACTCCGCCCATAACTTTTGTCGCGACACAAGCGACCGCTGCAATGCTTGGCGCAAAGGTTGTTTTTTGTGATGTAAGCCTTGAAAACGGAAACATCGATCCGCATCAAGTAGAACCCTTAATCACCTCAAAAACTAAAGCTCTAGTCGCAGTTGATTACGCGGGACATCCGTGCGAATTGGACGAGTTGAGGCAAATAGCAGACCGACATGGTATTTTTCTTATTGAAGATGCCGCACACAGCATCGGATCAACTTATCGAGATAAACCAGTCGGTTCATTAGCTGATTTAACTACATTTTCCTTCTTTCCGACGAAGAATATGACGACCGGGGAGGGTGGCGCCGTCTCTTCTTCCAAACCAGATTTACTTTTACGCGCACGAAGATTTGCACGACAAGGATTGATTAGAGAAATTGATCAATTCAAATTAGAAGTTGATGGGCCTTGGCATCAAGAAGTCCATGAATTCGGATTAAACTACCGGCTCCCTGATGTCTTGTGCGCACTTGGAATATCTCAGTTATCCAGATTACCGTCATTCAAGGAAAGAAGACGATCCATATTTAAATTATATGGAGAACTACTCGGAGGGGTTCCTAAACTCATCCTTCCTACTGAGAAGCCATACGTAGAGTCGAACTGGCATTTATACCCGCTTAGAGTCGAGGCAACCCAACGGAGGGGGCTGTTTGAGTTCTTAAGGAAATCAGGATTCGGAGTCCAAGTGAATTACATTCCCGCCTACCGGCACCCAGTTTTTTCAAAATCAAGGATTAACGACAAAAGTTTCCCTAATAGTGAGAGATTCTATAGTGAGGAAATTTCCTTGCCGATGCATGTAGAGATCCAAGACGAGGATGTCATAAACATTTGCCAATCGATTCGCAAATTTCTATCCAGATAGAAGTTGAGAGTTAACTTGGTGGAATCAAAAATCCTTTGGCCAGTTGTATCGGTGATAATACCCGTTCATGGTGATGCGCCACATCTGATTTCGACAATTGAGAGCATTACAATACAAAGTTTCAAAGACTATGAAGTAATCATCATCTTGGACCGAGCTTCTAAAGAAATAGAAATCTATGCGAATAACCTTGCGTTAGATTTAGAAAACTTCAAAGTAGTATTTTCAAAAAAACCTGGTATATCTCATGCTCTAAATACTGGGATTCGCGAGAGTTCCGGAGAGTTCATAGCAAGAATTGACGCAGACGACTTAATGCGAAAAGATCGGCTTGCTTTGCAAAAGAACTTCTTAGAACAACATGACGAGGTAGTGTGCGTGGGTAGCCAAATTACAAAAATCAATGCGAATGGAATACCGATTGGAAGATCTTGCTACCCTGGTAGTAATCGGCAAATTGCCTCCACTTTACTCTTTAGGAACTGTATAGCTCATCCGAGTGTGATGTACCGGCGATCAGCTATTCTCGAGGTCAACGGATATCGCTCCGACTTTGATGGTGTGGAGGACTACGACTTATGGTTGAGACTTTCCATGATTGGACAGATTCGAAATATGCAGGAACCGCTTACTTCATATCGAGTCTGGGATAACCAGGTAACGACAAAGAAACGACATCTAATATTTGAAAACGCTAAACGCGCCAGGGAATCTTTTGAAAATTCATCAATCAGACAGGGACCTGGGGCAAGATTTAAAGAAAACGACTGGTTGCTGTCCGCAGACCACTTCAATAAAAGTTTACAGAAATTCAGTGCCTCTGGCGAAATGAACTCTGCAGTTCAAAATTTGATCGCTTCATTTAAGCTCACCCCCTCGCTCACCACTCGAATATGTTTGGGCTATGTTCTAAATTCTCTCTTGGCTCGCATTAGGAGTTTTAACCGTGAAAATTGAACTTAGTGGTGGAATCGGGAATCAGCTCTTTCAATATTCTCTAGGAAAATATCTCCAGCACGAAAAATCAATCAAATTAGCTTTTGTCTCGGCCGCGCCCGGTGTGGGAGAGACTGTACACAGATCGAAATTACAAGATTTTAAATTCGAAGTTAACGTAGAGATATTAAAGCGAAACAGAATAGCTCAGATTATTTCTAGAGTAGATAGGTATTTCAGCCATCGTGTTTCCAAATATAATGCACTTGCAGACTGGATCTTTCGAAGCTACACGCAAACCGGCGTTGGTTTTGATGGAAAAATAATGAAGATGCAGGCACCTAGAAGAGTGAGGGGATACTTCCAATCATATTTATACGCAGAAGGCATCAGATCCGAGCTTATTTCAGAGTTTGAACTGATTGCACCATCGGAGTGTTTTCTAACATATGCAGCGGAAGCAAGATTAACTCAACCAATCATTGTGCACTTAAGGCGAGGGGACTACGCGAAACTTTCTTCTTCCGTTGGGATACTGGGAGCTGACTACTACTTCAATGGCATCAAGAGCTTAAATGGCGTCAACTCACAGAAGCAAATTTGGATTTTTTCTGACGACAGTAAGGCATCTTTAGTACTAGCCAATCAACTCGAAGAATTGGGAATCAAAGACATAAAGAGGGGGTTTGAATTAACAGATTCAGAAACGCTTAAACTTATGTCATTGGGGAGCGGAATTGTTATCGCAAATTCCACATTCTCGTGGTGGTCAGCATTCCTAGGAAATTATGAAAACAATGTTGTTGCCCCCCAGAAATGGTACAAAGGATTACCCGATCCTCAAGATTTAATTCCCAAGAATTGGAGGTTGATTAAATCTACTTGGGAATAGAAATGAGTTCCGTGTATTTATATTTTTCTCACAAATAATCTGTAAGGTCTGCTTGAGGCGAAACACCCCATACGAGAAGCACGTTTCCGGCGAAGGTCAGAGGAATCTCTCTAAGTATTGATGACCCTGGAATTCTGTCTGCAATCTGTTGAGCTGAGTATGAAATTTCTGGATTTTCGTGAATGTGGTTATAAAGCATAAATCCTGATTTTGCATGGACTATGTAATTTTCGAAGTAGAAATCTTGGATCTCTTTATGTAGTTCTGAAAATGCATAGTTGGAGATGAACAAATCTGTGGCACTAACAGCGACTTCAGAAGGCTTTACAAACTCAAATTTGGTGAGATTGACGAAAGGTCTTAATGTCTGTTGAGTCAGATCTAGAACTTCGCTTAGGTCAACTAACCGATACGATTTCAACTCAAATTGACTTGCAATCTGCGATGCCAACCCCCCATTTCCGATACCAACTTCTACGATATCAAATTTATGCAAATCTAGGAAAAGATTATTAATATCCTTGAGTATCTTGCCGTATCTAATCTGAGTGGGAGACAGTTCCCCCAAATCCTTAAACGGATAAGTAATTGGGGAACCTATTTCAACTTTTGACACCTTTTTAATTGTCGAAAGTATTTTTTTGTCATGATTTATAAATTCAAGATATTGGATCGCCTGGCTTCGAGTGACGTGTTCGAGCACAAGTCGATACTCAAAACACTTCTTAAACTTTGACAGAATTGTTGAGTTAGAAGCCGCTGCCGCACATATCTCCGTATATTGCGGAATGTCGCTGATGCTAGTGCGATTTGTCGAACTTCGATTTTCTAGTTTCTTAACATTCTTTAATGTCCATATCTCGCCGCGCTTCTTTAACTCCAACAACAATCCACTAAAACCAAAATTGCGGAGTGTTGGCCAGTAATCCCTATAACCCGATACATACCGGGGGAAAATTTCATTAAATTTCATTCCTGCACTATACATCCTATAGATAAATCAAAAGATAAAAAATTCAGTCCAACCCGTAGCTTTTTTTAAGTGCTAACACAGAATTCTGCACTAGATTCATTTCGATAAACTCATACCTGTATTCAAATTCGTCCGATTGAGCAATTTCCATTGAGCTTCCGCCGCCATCAATAATGAAATCAACTCCAGACACTGATTCAAAGCTGTCTCTATTTGACTTCAATCCAAGTTGCTTTCCTAGGTATCCAACAAAGAATGGAATTCGGGCTATTCCCAATCTAGGAATCAACCTCCTATAGAAGAAAAGCACCTTGCTTGTAGTGGAATTCAAAGTGTCTGTCTCCTGGAATAATGCAGAAAATCTACTCACATTGATGTATCTGAATGCAAGAACTTGATGCAAAGGTGATGGCTCTTGATTTAGGATGCGCGAAATAGATTGAGATAAATTTTCACTAGTGCCGATTGTGTTTCCCACTATTGGAGGATAGGAATACAGCCTTTCAGGATCTAAACTCAAAATAGGGACACCGAGCGCTGAGAATTCAAGTCCAACAGATGACGAATTATTAATAAGTAAACTAACGTAGGGAATAAAATTATAGATCGAGACAGAATCTTCCGGCCAGTTTATAAGTACATTTGAGGGTGTCTGCCCAAGCAGCTGTCTGAGCTTAATCCCGTGCTGAGATACAACGGAGTCTCTTTTATTTGGGAACTCTCTTGGGTGTGGCCTAATTATCAGCAGTTTATCCTTATGAATTGAAAAGTACTTTATTATTTCATCAATCGATTGAAGCTGCTGATCTTCCTCATTATTAGCCAGATTAGGTATGTCAACCCCGACTACCCGTGCAGCAAACATTTCATCAGCACTCGATAGAGCCAATAGAATGATTTGTCTACCACCTGCTAACTCGAGCATCTTAAGAATAAATTCATTATCTTTGGTCTTCTCAACTGCAGTTGAGTAAACCCAGGCATTTGATGCATTCAATAATCCCTCGAGGTGCTTTGTCACGGACTCCACGTCATAGGCATTCAGAGGCAAGGTCATCTTTTCTCTCACGATGCGAGTCTGCGGGTATAAGAATGCTTGTTCATCGCTTACGTGAATCGCGATCGACTGATACATCTCGTGGTTAAAACCGTTTGCCTGAATAGAAAAAGTTGGAGTTTGGTGATGAGAAGCAACGTGCGTCAGAGTTCTGTTGACCCCATAGAAATTGTTGTAAACAATTACACGATCAAATGCGTTCTTGTCGAAGTAGCGTTTAGCAGCCAAGCTGACCCTGATTAAATTGGCAAGTTCTAATCTGAGTCGGCCCCACTGTCCATCATCGAGATTCAGGGTCACTAATTTGTTCTGAAGAAGAATTTCATAAGCGCTTAATCTTCCAACAGGAATTCCGGCATATTCTAATTCAAACCAATTTTCCTTAGAAACACTACTCAAAATTCCAGCCACAACGTCTTCATCACTCGATGTAGCCCAATGTTGAAGGAAGTCTATCTTTGATCCAGTCAAGAATGATTCGGAGCGAGATGAAACCTCACATCTCTCACAAACTCTTTGTTTCGACTCTAAGTTAGAATCTAAACCGAGTCCGCTGGCCTTCATGTTTGTGCAAAAAAACTTCAAGAGTTTGCCGCAGCGCAAAAAAGTGACTTCATGGCCAGCATTAATAAAATTCTTGGCAAAATCAGACTCAATAGCCGCATGGGGATAAATTGATGCATATGGGGCGAATATCAAGATCTTCACAACCGAACCCCTGCCTTTATCTCAATTTCAATGTAATCAGGGCCTATTCTACTGCCGTGGCTCAAGATAATCTCAATGCGAAGATTTCAATACTTCCAGCATTGATTGTGGCATATAAACGACTTGAAAACACTGAAAAACTAATGAATGACTGCATAAAATTTGGCTGTCCAAAGATCTACATAGCGGTGGACAAATCAACTGGAGAGGAGAATTTTCAGAAGGAATTCTATGAATTGGCAAGAAAGATTCATGAACGCACTTCAATCCCAATCTATCTCTGGAACCGAGAAGAGAACTATGGCCTTGCCGCTTCAGTGGTTAGTGCTATCAGTTGGTTTTTTGAGTTTGAAGAAGCTGGGTATATTTTAGAAGATGACCTAGAAGTAAGTGAAAGCTTTTTTCAATGGAGTTCTGCGTTGCTTGATAAGCTGCAAGATGATGATCACACTTGGCTAGTTTCAGGTAATAATTATCAAGATAACAGAACAGTGCAATCTACAAATTACCCATTGATATGGGGATGGGCAACAAATAGAAGTAAGTGGGAACAAATCCTTAAATTTATGTTTTCTTCCGCTCCTACCTTCAACAGTTCCACCCGTTTGAAAGTTCGGACATACTGGGTGTTAAATTATAAAAAAGCCGCAGTGGGAATCGTCGACTCTTGGGCAATGCTATTGGCCGCCACTATGCGGGCCAACAACAAGACTTGCGTTCTACCGCCCACAAATATGGTTTCTAATCTTGGCAGTGACCTCGCAGCCACTCATACTCAAGAAGACGTGTGGCCCTTAAGGCAACCAATCGAGAATTTACTAATTACTTATTTTGATGAGATGGTTATTCCCAGGGAATCAGCTGACGAGGTAAATGAATTTATAGAGAAGCGTATTTACGGATTAGAAAACCTTAAGTATCGATGGATTTTGAACATTGTCTTATTGAAGTTTCGGAAAAATTCAAAGCTACAAAATATACGTGACTTGATGGAGAAAGACTCGATCATCACTAAATTTGAGATGAGGCGATAATTAAATGGTAAAGAAACGTGTACTCCATATCGCCGGGGGACGAGGAGGCGCCTTCATCGCAGCTGACAATTTGGTGAATGCGGTGAATAAGTATTCACAAGAATTTGAAGCAGAAGTCCTCAATACTCGCCAGAGTAGTATTCAAAGATTTAAATCAAAATCCCTAACACTATTTCAATCAGTTACCGCAACGAGAATGTACGAGTTTCACTCCGCAAAGTCCATAGCGACCCTAAAACTCGGCGACATTGAGAATTATTCGCCAGATTTGATACATATACACAATTGGTACAACTTGCTTGACTCAGAATTGATTAACGAATTGATGGATTTATATCCAACTATATTCACTCTGCACGACGAAAGAATGTTGACAGGAGGCTGTCACATGACATTTGGATGTGTGAATTACAGAAAAGATTGCAAAGTTTGTCCAGCTGAGAAGTATATTCATGGGGAAACAAATAAAAGTAAGATTAAGATGGGTCGGATATTAAATCGACATTCACCAATCCACACGATAGTCCCTTCGCAATGGTTGTTCGAAAAAGTGAAAGATGAAATTTCATCCAACGACTTTTCATCATTATATAAAGTGCGGAACCTAGTTGATTCAGTTTTCACTTCTAATCTGAACGGCAAGCTAGGGGACCGATCAAATTATGATTTGAGAGTCATCTTTATTGCGGCGAATTTAAACTCAAATGTCAAGAATTTAAAGTCTCTTTTTGTAGCATTGAATGAATCTCTTTCAAATCATTCGAAGCTGAAAATAGAGCTTACGCTTGTTGGCGGGGGCAAAGTAGAATTGCCTCAAAATATCCACAACTTGAATATTCAGCTCAAAGAGAGTCTCTCGCCAACGAAAATTCTAATGGAATTTGAGAAGCAAGACTTATGCATAGTCCCTAGCCTGTCCGAAAATCGGCCAAATGTGATTATTGAATCTATGCTCGCAGGAGTATTTGTCATTGCCTCCAAAATTGGTGGCATCCCAGAAATGGTTGAGGATGATGTAACAGGTTATTTGTGCACTCCGAATGCAACTGGAATTCGAGAAGCGTTGGAACGCTATTTAGGGTCATCCCAACCCAAACTAAGAGCCATTAGAAAATTAGCACAGGAAAGAGCCTCTCAAGAACATGAACCCTTCAAGATAGTGCAGGAACACGAATCCATTTATCGCAATGTTTATTGTAAATGGGCCAATAGACCAAATGTACGGCCCCTAAAGTAATTTCAAGTAATATCTTCTTATGAATAAATTTGTAATTGCCACAAACTCAGAAATTTTGAGTAAAAGCCTACAAATTTTGAATAAGCAAGATCGCAAGAAGTTCTATTTAGTATCGACAGTGCAAGTCGCTCTTGGATTAATGGATTTAGTCGGAGTCGGTCTTGTTGGCGTACTAGGCGCATTGGCTGTGACGGGTCTTGAGTCTGGGACTCCTGGAAATCGCGTAAGTGCTATGTTGAGACTACTCAACCTAGAGAACACTTCCTTCCAATCACAGGTGTCGATTGTCGGAGGATTGGCTGCGATACTTTTGATTTCAAGAACACTGATTTCAATTTATTTTACGAAAAAAATTCTCTCATTTCTAACACTTAGAGGAGCTCAGGTTTCGAGTGAGCTAACATCCAAATTTCTATCTAGGAATATCGAGTTAATCAACTCTAAAACCACCGAAGAAGTTATTTTTGGTGTGACATCTGGAGTTTCATCTTTGACTCTTCAAGTGTTGGCCCCTGCTGTGGCCTTATTGGCAGACTTTTCACTGCTCTGTGTACTTGCAGTAGGTCTATTTGTAGTCGATCCCACAATGTCTATTGGAACAATTCTGCTCTTCTCGTTCACCGGATTTTCTGTCTACAAACTTTCACATAAGCGAACTGCAATCTTAGGTAATGTTGAGGCGGAGTTGACAATTGCCAGCATGCAAAAAATAAATGAAGTGCTTTCTTTTTACCGACAGGCAATAGTTGCAAACCGATTAGATTTTTATTCGAGAGTGATTAGTGCAATAAGGTTTCGAATGGCTAAGGCAACCGCCGAATTAACATTCGCACCATTTATTGGGAAATATGTACTAGAAACTACTGTTATTTTTGGCGCATTGCTTGTTGGTGGCGTTCAATTCTTACGGCACGATGCCTCTCATGCGGTGGCAACAATCACAGTCTTTATGGCTGCGGGTACAAGAATTGCGCCTGCGGTTCTACGAGTTCAGCAAAGCTTGGTGCAAATGAAATCTGGTTACAGCAGAGCATCAGAGACCTTTTCGTTAATCGAGCAATTAAGAGACGCGACCCCGTTGCCGAAAACTACTGACGCCCCCAATTTTTCCTATGAAGATTTCTCACCCTCTGTCGAGGTTGAAGCCGTTTCATATAAATATCCCGGCTCAGATAAGTCGGTGATTGAAGACTTAAGCATTTCAATCGAACCAGGATCTTCGATTGCCATTACGGGAAAATCTGGTGTTGGAAAAAGCACCCTGGTCGATTTGATTCTAGGTGTTCTTGAACCGTCTTCAGGCGACGTAAAAATTTCAGGAGTGAAACCGAGGGCTGCATCAATAAAGTGGGGTGGCGCAATTGCCTACGTACCTCAGGACACTCCTTTGATCGAAGGGTCCATACGAGAGAATGTGTCCGTTGGATACCCGGTTGAAACCGCTTCAGATGAGCGAGTGATGGAATGTCTTCAATTTGCACAACTGGGAGATTTCGTAGCAAGTCAATCTCGAGGAATTGATACCCAGATTGGCTCGAAAGGAATTCGGCTTAGTGGTGGCCAACGACAAAGGCTTGGAATTGCGCGAGCATTTTTCACCCAACCAAGATTGGTTGTATTCGACGAGGCGACAAGTTCTCTAGATAATGAAACAGAGGAGTTCATCACAAATGCTATTGAAAGCCTTAAAGGAAAGATCACCGTGATTACAATTGCGCACAGACACTCAACCATTGTTAAGTCGAATTATTTATTGGTCCTAAAAGACGACGGCAAAATGCTTTTTGGGCCAACTTCTGAAGTCCTTCCAAAACTGTAGGCATCGGAACTCCAAGTTGCCCAAGAGGCAATTTATGCGTTGAAATGTCCGTTTTGTCCCCTTCCCGCGACAATCTAGACTGGGATTCGTAGTAGGGAATAGAGACAGCGACGGCTGGTTCTGTAGGACAAAACCGGTTAATGAAGGATCAATAAAGTGGCACTTAGCGTATGGACAGTTGCTGAACTGGGGGCTTTTTACACTGAGCACCGTTCAGAGCTACTCGCGCATGCCAATCGCGTATTGAAGGACTCAGCTAAAGCTGAAGAGATC
>JACCDN010429073.1_pt1 | contig 38479 bp, 34 predicted proteins | sample 7441691 | NCBI WGS metagenome assembly JACCDN01 (sample SAMN15323439, study PRJNA562643) | freshwater metagenome | isolation source: river surface water | place: USA:Blue River Watershed | collected 2017-08-16
ACTTTTGCCTTTTGTTGCGCACTAAACACCTTACGCTTTTTTACACTCATCTCCTGCTCCTTTTTCGGCAGGCTTCTATCTTAAACTATTGTCTTAAATTGTCCTAAATTCGGGATCCACTATAGATGTCTAAGGTTCGGCTTAACAGGATATTTGGCTGTGATTGATGAGTTTATGTATTTTATTTTACAAATAGCCATGTTTATGGTCACATCGTCGCTGTTAATAATGATTGGAGTTCCTAATCCTAAATCCGTATTAACAGCTGAGTTTATGTATTTTATTTCACGAATAACCAAGTTCATGGTTATATTGTCGTTGTTGGGATGCATTGGAGTTCCGAAGGTCGTATTAACAGTAGGGATAATACTCCTCGCTTTTTTTGTTTTATTCGGAATTATATTTTTTCTATTCGAGTACATAATGAATAAATCAGTGAAACAAAGTAGGATCTAAAAACTACTGCATCGCCTCCCGATAACAGATTTTTCGCCTGTATAAACGTCTCATTCATCAACTTTTATTCCACCTGAATATTGCTCATAGAAGCAAATCGCTGTTATAACACAGTGGGCTAACCTAAGAAAAAATCATAACTCTTGGCGTGAACAGTATCTGTCTTTTCTTTACCAGTAAACTGCCTACCCTTTTTGAATAAGCGTTACGTTTTCTGCTTGTAAACCTTTAGCACCCTTAACCACAGAGAATTCCACCACATCATTTTCATTGATGGTTCGGTGGCCAGCACCAATGATAGATCTGAAATGCACAAACACATCGTCACCCGATTCGCGTTTAATAAAACCGTAACCTTTGTCGTTGTTAAACCACTTAACCTTGCCAGTCTCAATTCCCATTGACAGCGCCCCTCCTTCTTTTCAAGTATTCGTTATAATCAGAACAATATGCACTTCACATTGCATGCCAGCGCCATTATCCACGCTAGCATATAAAACGTCAATCGAGTTACTTGTTGCATATTTTAAAATATAGACGGCGATGGGTGCTTACTGTAATTCTTTGCGTAGCAGTTACATTTATCACAAATAATCTATTAGAGTATAATTTAACTTGGTCTAACGACATGTGAAGAGAAGATAATTACGCTTATGCTATTCCATCCGATTGTTGATGCTTCATTACGCGCCGATAACACTACTAGCACACGTTATATCACTTTTGTGAAAGTATAAAAGCTATTATTTTTTGATAGGTTGAGAAACCCTCATTTTTGAGAATTTTCCTGCTGTCATAGGGTAAGTAGTAGCAAGATGTTCAGAAAATGCTGTTGACCGTAATAGATTTGATACATTTTCACCAATTTTTTTGCGTATTTTTTTATTCTGTGCAGGACACAATAAGCCTAAAATTTGTTGCGCCAGTTTGTTTTTACTACGCCTATCTCCCACACAGGCTTGTTCGTAATCATCCAAACTTGGCGTAGTTAACACTGCTAGTTGCTCATTATATTTATCAAATAAATATCCTAGCTGCGTTAGCTTATATTCAGATAATAATTTCTCTGAGATTAGAATCCACCTTTTTAGTGCGGCAGGAGACAAATTTTTTCTATACAACTTATAGGAAAGATAAAAAAAACCAAACAAATAGTAAGTAAAAGCTATCGTATCGTTCTCAAAAAAATTAAACGGGCATGACGTGTGGCCTAGTAAACCAAAATAAGTAAAAACATTTTTATAAGAACAAAATAAATTTAAGAAAAGTGGAATAAACACTACACAGAATTCCATCCATGATATTCTGATCTTGGCATCTAACTTTTTCTCATCTGGAAGCACAGTATAAGTACCAAGAAAAACACTTAAAGAAATCACAGCTCCACTCATAGTGCTCATTATTCTAAATCTCCGTTTATATTTTACCCTACCGTTTTTTTCAAAGCGGCTACGCAGCTCGACTTAATAGCGCGCCATTCTCTCCTGCTTAAAATGGCTTATTCTATTACAGCACACAGTGGTTTTCTAGCGCATAACGTACTTATTCAGATGGTGTATCCAGTAAACTCACCCATTAAAGATGGCTTACAAGTTTTTTGATCGCACTAATGCAATTAATACGATACTCCTCTTTCACCTGCACCCGATGTCCACCAACGGTTTGCTTGCCCGCCACCAGTTTTGAAAAAGGCAATCCTCTTGCAAAGGCTACTATTCCAGCCGTTTGAAAGTCCCTTACGTCAACAAAAAAGTTCTCATCCTTATTAGCTGTAAAAATAGTCGGATTGCTTTTCAATACAGTTTGTACGTCTTGTTGCATTTGTTGAAACACTGCTTCATAACCGGAACCAGGAACCATATACTGAGTTAAACGATTTTTCACAAGTAAATGCACTTTTGGAAGAGGTCTATTAGACTGGCTCAGTCTTGCATCGAACGCATATGATGCGTACACATTCAACGGCAATTTCAATCCGTAAATTAAAGAAAACGCATTCTGCAAGGCTCTTCTCGAGGAATCATCAGCCATGACAGGCAAAATGAGTTTATCTGCGGTAGCCAACGCAATCTGCGTGTAAAGTGAGAAGCTGGGGTTACAATCCATAAAGACCGTATCATACTGATCTTTGACTTTATCTAAAAAATCCTTTAGCCAATCGATTATTGCAATCCACGTATTCGTACTTGGAATGTGTTGATTAGACAATGTATTAATGGCATTTGCCTGAAGCTCAAGCAAGGGATCACCACAAACTAAATCTACATTCTTTGGAATGGCTCGATTATAGACTATCGGTTTGGAAATAAAATCTTGAGCATTGAATATTGGTAGCACGTATGGCGATGGTAAGCGTAGTTGAAAGTACCCTCCTAAGCTACAACGTGGCATCAACCCCTGACGTTCTAACAATTTTGTACTGCCATTATTAGTGATACCACCTAAAAATAATTCCGATAAATTAGCCTGTGGACAGATGTCAACAACTAGAATTTTTTTTTCAGGGTGTTTTTCTGCATAGTAACAAACTGACTGAAAAGCGAGGCTCGTCTTTCCCGTCCCCCCTTTATTATTCCAAAACGCGTATTTAGCATCCATAAGCAATAAGCCAAAAAACTTCTATAAATAATAAAGACACTTAAGCGTCCTTTATAGACGAAAACATGCAAAAAGTCAATTATAGACTTTATAGTGTGTTTTTTGTCATATCCTCTATCACATATTGCAGGGGTTGGCGATATTTAACATAACCAGTCTTATTTTTTGTTTCTATAAGAACATTATTTGTATTATTAGAAACTATTGACTACGTCTACCAGATGAGGTGTTGCTTATCCGACTTATAAGAGGCATAGGAATAAATTCCATGATTGAACAATAGGCAATTGCTTCGCAGGCCGAGAACCGCTGACCAAAATGGTTATGTCCCTGCTCGATCATTGGAGCTTCGGTACGGAGACTCCCGGTTGCCCCAGATAAGCGCTTGGAATGGAGAAATAATGTGGCACCTCGAGAAACTAGATGGACCAGCAGAGAACACAAACCTTCACCTGACGCTATGACGAAATAGGTCTACTCACAAATTGCTCTTAATCTTAGCAATCGTCTAAATTTAATTTTTTCAACTCGATCGCTTTGGCACATTGTAGAAAGAACGCAAAAGAAAATTTCCCCGCATTGATTGTTTTAGTCAAGTTATTAGTTGATTTTTCAATGCCTAGATCTGTCAGTCTCAACCCCAAATCTTCATAACTTAAACCGCGCCGTGTCATCTCTGCTTTTAGAAGATTTGACGCCATTTTTTCCCAATCCTTTTTGTTTGCCACACAATCACCTCTCTTGCTTAAAAAATAATGGTAACTAATATAACTTAAAAGTAATAAAAAAGAAAATGCGTTGACTCAAATCGCATTTTAGTTATAATAGTGACTAATAGGTAATTTAAATTACCTTTATCATCAGCCTGATTATGAGGAAGACAACCATGATGAATACATCAAATACCACCACTGACACTACTGTTTTTAAACGCAACTATAAAAAACTAATAATGCTAATACCTAAGTTGTGGAATTTGGAAATCGGACAAGCTTTAAAAAGTCGTGTTGAGGGGTACATGGATTTAAATCTGGACGTATTACACAAGCAAGATGATCTGATGATTATTGCCTTGTCCCATTATTACCAAAATCACAATGGGGACATGATTCCTGATCCAGATATGGAAATACGTGTTGATCGTTCTTATGAGTTTATTGAAGCGTTGGCTTATCAGGATAGCTTCGGCTATCAGCGAGTCTACCAAAATGAAAACCATTATTACCCAAGGTTAAAAAAAAGCTTAAACAGCTTTTTGAGCCAATGGCTAAAAAATTGCCTGGACCAAGGTCATTCTCTTGTGTTGCCCAACAAAGAGTAACGCCCCATCAAGTGCTAGCCGGTAAACCGGCTAGCAGCACCTTTAGCCACATTAAATAGCTACTTCTCTACCACTGCTTGTCCAACAATATAATCGGTATTTATTTGTTTTTATAAAAACATTATTTGTTTTATTAGAAACAATGTTCTATAATACCAAACGAGGTAGATTTCTAAGGGAACCTAGCGATGATGAATTCCGCGATTAACCAACAGACAATTGTCTCACAAGGTCGAGGGCCGCTAGCCAGAATGGTTATGACCCTACTTGATCATTGGAGCCTCAGTACAGAGGATCAAGCTGCCCTACTTGGCATTGCTGCCAGCAACCGTGCTGCACTGACTCGCTACCGCAAAGGTGAACCCATTGGCACCAGCCGCGACCAATACGAGCGGGTAGGCCACCTGATGGGTATTCACAAAAACTTGCGACTGCTGTTCCCTCAAAATCGGGATTTGGCCTACCGGTGGATGTCGACCAGAAACAAGGCCTTTGACAACCTAACCCCGGTCGAAGTAATTAAAGAATGGGGCTTTGCTGGTCTCTTGATGGTACGCTCTTACCTGGATCGCGCACGTGGAGTCTAACGAGGTGTTGGGATGAACCAGTTCTTCTCGTTCCTTGCTTTGGCGGATGTCCACCGGGACGTCATTCGGAACATCGTTTCTCTCAGAGAGTCGCAAAACCTGTTTGATGATCTGACCGATAATCCTTCGGAATGGTTACTGGCTCAGCAGATCGAAAGCAAAGTTAAACCGCCGCCGTACCGCTCACACACCCCAGTGATTCACCGACCATTTGAAGATGCAGAATGGTTTAATGCCATCAGTTGGCCTTTTAAGAACTGGCAGGCTAGTCGGTTCTCTGATGGTACGTTCGGCGTTTGGTACGGATGCGATTCGGTTGAGGCCACGACCTACGAGTCTGCCTACCACTGGTACCGTTTGCTGTGCGATGCAAGCTATGACAAAGAACAGGTCACTGGCGAACGTAAACTGTACTCTGTTACCTGTGATGCCGCTCTCCTAGATTTTCGGCAGGCAACTCATGATTACCCAGAACTGCTCCATAAAACTGACTACACGTATCCCCAGTCCGTCGGTGCCAGGATTCACCGAGAAGGACATCCAGGTCTTCTAATTCCTTCCGTCCGTTACCCCAATGGCGAGAATTACGCAATCTTCAATCCTGCCGTTTTATCAAACCCTAGACTTAACTGTCAATTAACCTACCGCTTAGATAATCAACAAATCATCGTTGAGAAAAAACCTGGTATTACGTGGATTAAAATACCCGTTTCCCAAATTTGAAAGCATTAGCCCAGGCTCCGCTGAGAGAGGCACTCTGACAATATGGCCAACAAAAACCTAGCCATAGGCAAAACAACAAAACTTTCCACTGAGTGAATATAAACCAAGTCATTAAACGCCAATACAACGCAAGCCATCCATTCAGCGGACGGAATTTTCTCCACACCTGTCGCAACGAAATTGCAAAAAATAGTTGTTTAAAATCAATGTGTTACAAATAAATCTTGGTGGAGCAGGAAAGCTTTCTCCCCAAAAACAACAGGTGCAAAACTATTTGATTTAATTACTTATTTATCAAGTAGTTAGCCATAAAGAGGTGGAAATAAGTAGTTAAAAATGGCCTGTTTTATCGAAAAGAACCTCACATTATGATTTTAATTTGATCGCCTTAACCAGGTTGCACCAATTTTGCGCGCATCTTTGTTCTCATATTGAACTAATTTAACTGGGAATTGAGTTTTTTTAAATCAAAAACCCTTTTTAAACCCATGAAGAACCCAAAAAGAACCTTATAAAACCCTAAAAGAACCCAATTGGAACCCTAAACGAACCCTGTTTGCACCCTTCTTCCACCCAATTAAACCCGCAATCAACTCTTTTTACGTCAAAATTTTTGCATTATTACTCTACTTTTGTTAGCCTTCTGTCTTATTACCAGCCTAAAAGACGCTTTAAAAAACATGCAAAAATTCTCTCTCGCCATCAACGAATTGCTAGCCAGCCAGTTAACCGCTAGAGCAAAAAAGAAAAAAATGAGCACGGCCAGTTACATTAGACGACTCATCGAGCTTGGTCTAGCCCAAGAAAATGCTAAAGAACCATACACTGACAAGCATTCAGATAGAGAAAATTTAGACAAAAAAATGCTTGCCGTCACACTGGAAACTCTTTATATTTGTCGAAATATTATACTTAACGCTGGCGGTGATTTAACGGCTAATCAAGAAAAACTGGACAAATGTATTGCAAAAGCACTGGAAGGAACTGCTCACTTTTTTGGCGACACAATAAAAAATTAGAACACTAGACAAATCATTCCTGACTAAATTAGAATCTGACTACAGCCAATTTTTTACCAACATGAGGCCCAAACTTACCCTATCTCTCTATCCGAAATGGCTCGCTCGCTTTCATATGTGACCTGTTTATGCTCTTGCCGCACGACAGATTTAACCAATGACTCGTCATTCATTTTAACCGCCCCACTCTCTTTAGTGTAGGAACTACTCTTGCCACCTACTGCCATCCCTGTCGCTAGCTGCTCCGCAGTGAAAATTTTTCGTACATCTCTTGCTTGCTCAACCAAGTCTCTAACTGCGGCCTCTCCCTGTGTCTTGAGCAAATCATTTACATCCTTAACTTCCCGGGGCATGCCTATAAACACAGGAACATGAGGGTTATTTTTTAACACCTTACAAGTCGCTTTTAATGCGGCTTGGTCTTCCTCTAGTTTGCCTCTGGCTTTTAAATAATCATTGTCGACACAAATCACGATCTTAGTTGTTTGCTCGTCCGCTTTAATATTAGACAAATTCCCCTTGCCTAAGCTAACTTTTATTTGAACGCCAGGCAGTGACTGAGCCAGACTCAAACCGTCTTCCAATCCCTCAGTGTACACGGCAAGACCAGATAAACGTCTGCCTGAAGTCACATCAACAAACGCATTTTTGAGCGAACCCCTTGTCCTTTTGTCGACTTCCAAGGCCATTTTGTTGCCCGTTGAATCAAGGTAAGTACTTTGCAACCCACAAAGACGCCCATGGCTATCCTTAACAAACGCTACTAAAGCAGGTAGATTTTGACCCAGTTCCGAGCTATAAACACCTGAGTTATATTTGACGCTTGCAGGTAAATTCTTTAAGGCTAGTCCTCTAATCTCCGTCAAATACTTATGTGCTAAAGTGTCCTTTGTTACTGGTACTGAAGTTTTTAATGTGTCCTGTAAAAATCGCATCGTACCCTGGGATAAAACAGCTTTTTTGGCGATTGTTTCACTACCAACATCGGCGATCGATTTTTGGTGATGCAAAAATTTATCCCCGTTAAACTCTGCTCCACCTATCCCTAATAATTTGCAGGATTCGTCTATAGCCTCTTGAAAGGATAAGTTGCCTTTCATTTGTATAAGCTGTAACAGGTTGCCGCCTGTCCCGTTTTTAAAACAATACCACAACCCACGCTTATCGCCGGACACACAAACAGCCAAGCTACCACCCGTGTCTTTAGACGAACCTCCACCAAAATGTTCCCCATAGCTGTAAATATAGTGGTTTGCATTTTTAGATTTTGGAACACCTAATATTTGTTCTGCAACCAACCCTGCATTTTCAGACAATCGCGCGCAAACCTCCCCTACCCTAGCACTGAAAAGCGATTTGCTATTTGCTGTCTTTTCTCGCTGTTGTTGGCTGTCCACATTTGGGTAGGCATTGGCTCGTTCTGGCCTACTATTTCCTTTTTGTGTCCCCTCATTTCTTAATGGCTCTTTGTTCTGCGGCAGAAAATTTAAAATCTCCAATGCGCTGTATTTCTCGCCAGAGTTATTCTTGATCTGCTCACAAAGCGCAGTTTGATCATCTGTTATTACTTTTAACGCTTGTTTGCTTCGGCTGATGGCAACCAACCAATTCTTTGCATTCGCTAAATACTTTTGTGTGCTACGCATAAGTAAGATGGCATTTTTTGATGTATGCCCCTGCACGCGGTGCGTCGTCAATGCATAAGCGTAATCCCAGTGCATAAACTGAAATAACGACGGGTCCATTACAACTTCTTTGTTAGACTTATCTATCAATATAATACGATTATCGGTCAATGCCTTGACATGAAATATTTCAGAACCCAATAAATTTAGTTTTTTATCTGTGCGTGTCCATACAATTTTCTCATTTACCAGGGGCTGTCTTTCACTTACATTATATCTTTCCACCGGCACCTTACCGGTATGCTCATATCGGATTGGTTCCCAAACAATAGTTCTATTATCTGAATTAGATAACACCACCAGATTATTTTCCACGTACGTCTCCGTCACAGACCAATAGTCTCCAGACTTTATTTGCAATTCTTTGTTGTCATGACAAAAACGTACCACCTGCCCAGGCTTATAAGTAATAGCACACGCCAAATCTGCATCCGTATTATCTTTTCTCTCCAAAATGTTATACATCGATTTTCTATTATCGGGTTGAATCAAAACTCCTTGCTCAATTAGCCCGTTGTGAATTAATTCATTAACCTTGTTTCTGTCTGCATGCGCAGGCGTTATCAAGAGTGTATTATTTTGTTCTGTAAGGGATTGTGAAAGATACAAACTAACTACCTTGTTCAACTGTGTTGTGTAAGCGTCTAACTCTTTCTTACCGTCCTTATTTTCCACATACCCCAAATCACTTTCATGAAGCACTCCTTGTTGCACAAGAGTAGAAACCGTGTCACAGTTGATGCTAATAATGTCTGGCTCTAAAATAGAAAATGCATCTTTGGTTTGTTGCTTAATTTGGGCTTCCACCGCAGCCAACAAATGTGCATCTTCCTGGCGTATCACTTTACTTAGTGTAGTCACATGCTCTACGACAGCCTGTTGAATAGTAAATGGCTTGCCGCTAGCTGGTGATGGCAGTTGCTGTTTATCTCCCACTTCAAACAACCTAATTTTTAATGAATCGACAAGACTTAATAAGCGTTGCATCTTATCATTAGACAACATCGAAGACTCGTCCAGATAAAGTATGGTGTTCTCACTGCTTAACACTAGTTTGTTTTTGGTTAAATCAGAAATGAAACTATCAACAGTCATCGCGGTTATGCCATTATCTGATAGTTCTTTTACCGCCTTGTTGGTTGGCGCTAAACCTAGTATTTGATAGTTTTTCGAGGTGTCAGCTTCAAGAATATTTTTTACTTGCTGTAACACGTAAGTTTTACCGACGCCTGGTGCACCTTGAATTAAGTGTATCCCGTGTCGTGTTGTCAGCATCTCTAATCCAACTTGTCGCTGTTCGGCATTCAATTTAATTTGATTTAACTTGTCTAGTTCATTTTTTTCTGTAAACAGAGAAGACACACTATTTTCACTTCCTTTTGTAATTGCAACGATAGATTTTTCTATCTTGCATTCTTCTGCCGTAACCGCAATCCCAAACGCTAAATTATCTGTACTAGTTAACAATGATTTATTATTATTTAAAATATTTATTGCTACTTCAACGCAGTTGCCTATATCTTCAACGGCGTACTCGTTGCCAAATTTTCCCGAATCACGCATTTGCTTGGTAATGTTTTGCTTTAACTCCTCAATACTAAATCCAGACTCACGATATGACATATGAGAAATGTTATACTTAAATGCTTGCCTTATGTGTCTACCAAAATCACCATGCCCATCCATAGCTAAAGCAGATTGCAATATAGACTTGGCTCTACTAACTGTCGATATATCCTGTGCCGTACGATTCAAATCAATATAATTCTCTAAGTGAACTAATAAGGCAATCAAGCTTACTCTATCACCAGCATGATTCATCACATTTCGCAAATATCCTGCTCTATTATCCGTATAAAGAGTCACTTGACCAGCTGCGTGACGCAATACACTGTAAAATTGCTTCTGGTCAGTTTGCCTGGAACAACTGTGCTGTGAGGCAATGACATGCTTGTAATCATGGCCTGTTGTTTGATATACCGTTCTTGCATAGCCATAATCAAAATGGCTAACCTCTTTATCATTCACCGTTATACTGATTTTTTCTCCTGACATTTTAGATAAGCTCAATTTACGATTGGAAATATCGGTTATCGTCATTAAGTCGCCATTATCTATCCGCTTTTCCTGATTGCCACGCAAATAAATAATTTTATCCCCAACCCTAAAATCCCGTCGCGCAACATTAAACACTTCAACACCATTTTGGTGATGTCTTAACGTCTGATAAGGATCCCAATTGATGCTCTTACCCTTTTGAGACTTAAGCACTATGGTATTGTTAGTAATGTCCTTAGCTTGTACTTGTAAATACTCTCTTTTGCCTATTCCCAACTCTTTGCATGCGACGTTAAACCTAACCCACTGGCCTTGCGTGTACTGCCCAGCAGAACAACGTTGTGGTTGGCTTAATCGTTTGGGCAATAACACTTCCATGGATATGCTCTGTTGTCCTAAATGACCTTTTCCTTGCAATAGTCCGTGTACTAGATGATTGACTTTCTCACACTGCGCCGATGTTTGCATTAAAATAACTGCCTTATCCTGTTCTGCCTTAGTCAACTCACTGTATTGCACCGCCATAGCGAAATATCTGATTTTTTCATCTTCTATAGGCACAATACCATCTGCAATTTTCTCTAGTGCACCCGTGATATTGCCAGATAGAGTTTCGTTAATTGTTGCCCGTGTACGACTAGTCCTATTAGAATTATGTTCGTCGGCTAAAGTTATAGTCGTTATTCCTTCCTCTATCAATTTAGCAAATAAGTTGACTTTATGGTTCGCAACAGCATGATTATCACCTGCCAGGATGACCCTATAATTGAGCCGATTGGCTATGTTGAGCAGCCTTTTTAATGCAGTCGGATGGCAACGCTGTGCTTCATCAACAATAAGCAAGGTATTGCCTGTAGATGCTCTCATGTTATTTATTTTCCATTCTTGATCATCTACATATTTATTGAGATTCGCTATAGACTGTGCGCCCAGACTATTTTTAATAAAAGCAAATAATCCACCCTGTCTTTTTGTTCTCTGCAACTGTTCATCCATGTCTGCTCGTTCCACACTTTTATGCGTTAAACCAATTACTTGCCCTGCTTTCTCTTGGAAACATGTTGAAACAGCACGCAATATAGGAATTTTATTGCTATGCACTGAACTTGAAATACAGATTACTCTATCATCTGATCCTAATAATGTCGCTAACGCTTGTTTATCGCCATGAGAAATATCTTTATGAGATGCCAATTGTTTTTCCATTTTTATTGAAGATATCAGTGGCTTTACTGCCTGTTGTCCCTGTTGTGCTAACGCCAAGACAGAAATCTCATTTTCTATATTTTCTCGTGTTGTCAGCCTACGCTCATCAATATGATCGGCAAGAGAGACGATTTCTCCTGCACGTTTCAATGCATTAGCGGCTTTAACAAGTTCACCAATACCTATTTTTTCTTCACCTAAAGTTAATGTTTCTGCCATCCTAATAATTTCAGAAAAAAGCAAAGTGTAATTTCGTTCCATCAAGTGTTGCACCGCCAATCGTGTTTTTACTAATGCAGTAGGATTTATGTTTTTAAACGGATCATCTTTAGCAACATCACTTGCTGATGATTTATTCTTACCTTGCGTATTAATATTCTGTGATTGATTCAACGTCCCCTTATAAATTTCTTGGTGATTAAAACCAATAGCTTCAGCTTGAGCTTGCCATGAGGCGTATAATTCTACCCTGTCTACGGTTTCTTTTTGCTTACGGGTAATTTGTGTTGCAGCAGCCGCTGCTTTTGCCCCTGAAAAACCTTTATCCTCCATGTAATCTAAGATTTCCTTTCTTCTTTTAGAAAAAAAATCAATTACATCTTGGCTAACTTGCGTTATCTTAAAAAAATTATCTTCTGTCTTACTTAATGTATAACCGATACCTTCTAAGCCCTCAGCAAGCTTTTCTGCATATAGTGCCCCATAAAATTTCTTTCTATGCCTTACCCTTTCCATAAATCCATTAATCTCTCTAGTGACCGTCTTGTCATACTTACCCGGTTGAGATGCCAATGATCGCCATTTACCGTCTGCTCTTTGTGTTGCATTTATTACCGTGGCATGTATATGCGACGCAGGATCTAAGGCGCGTGATACATCATGGTGAAATTTTGCGATAATTAGATTACCGGTGTCTTCATACACCGTATTGCCGGCCACAGTTTTTCTAGCTTGTGCGCAATCTTTTTGAATTCTATCTAAGACATAATCTGCAGCTTTATCTTCAAGCTCGGTAATTCTATCATCCCCTGCGATAAGTCGCATAAGAGAAACAGATTTAGGTGAACTAAAAGTTAAATCAAACCCCTCTCTATGACACCACTTACCCTCTCTCAATATACCTAGTCTTTCATTCTCAACATAACCATCTAGTAACAAGGTAAATTTTTCAGGATCAATTTTCCCTATCAATCCAAGACGTTCGGCTCCTTTACCATACCAAGCCGAATTTTCTATACCTTCCGCCTGCGTGTAGTAATTATCCTTAGCAGTATAATAATGAGAGGATACTTGTGCACTCGTTATGTTTTTTGTAGATAACACAGTTACACCATATGCTGGTAAATATATTCTTCACTTTCTAATACATCCTGTTGCCCTTTAGGCCTTTTTTTCTTATTGGATTTTTCATCCGTCTCTTGCTTATAGGCATCCACTAGAGGCTTTTCGTATTTTTTGATGAGGCCATCTACTTCCCGAGTTTTTTTCTCATCAATAGGACGCATAATAAACGGCTCATGCGTCTTATTTCTCTCATGGTAGAGGAATTTTAATTTGGTCAGCGGGTACGCGCCAGGCAAACGTAGATAACAATTTAAATCATCTAAATTCATAATTTCTGAATAGCTGATCACCGGCTTTCTAATCTCAGCACGACTAATAGATACCCCATCACGCATAGAGTTAGCGCCGTAAGAAATACCCTCCCTGACTTCATCAATAATAGATTCACCTAGGTTAGAAGCTGACCACTTAGCAATATCAGGATCTGGCTGCCTATACATAAAACGCGTATTAGTCAAAGCAGATAGACTCCTCGCACCATCATGGCCGTATACGCGCCGTAACTGTGATATGTTTTGCCAGCCCAACACAAAACAGCCACCAAATTTCCTAGACTCAGCCAACCCACCTTCTAAGCTGGGTAAGACATGTAAACTACTCATCTCATCGAGAATAAACCATACCCGCCTCTGCCTATTGTGAGTTAAACTAATCAGGGAATTAACTGCGATGTCTAGCCATGCCGTCATTAATGGTTTTAGCGTTTCGTGTCTGTCTCCGAGTGATGTAATAAACAACCAATTATCTTGTGTTTCATCTCTGATCCAATCACGTACGCAAAAACCTTTTGGGTCGTCATCCACATATTTAAGACATTTCAGATAAGTTGCCAGCACAGCACGTATAGAGATAGCTGTTTTTTCAATTTTATCAGATGCTAATGTCTCAGCAAATGTACCTTCCAGGTAATGCTTAATGTTTTCTAATTCCGTTGTTAATAGATACTTAAGCAACTTAGTCGCGCTTTTATTATCGTCTTGGGACATGCCAAAAGCAGTTGCGGAAAAAACTGCTCTTGCCGCATCAACCCAAAATGGATCAGAGGCATTAGGGGATCTAGGGATAAGCGCAACCGCTATATTGTCATAATCCACCGAATCCCTACACTCATTCCATAAATGCCACTTAGCACCTCTGATATCTAATGGATTTAACAACACATCCGTAGGCTGGTAAAACTCTTGAATCAAGCTGCAACCCTTATCATAAATAATCGCTTTGTCACCACGCGCACGGATCTGATCCATTAAGTACTTGATGGCGGTTGATTTACCAGCTCCCGTTGTACCATCAAATAAAAAATGCTGGCACTCTTTATTACGAATGAGTGGTACCCCAGCCAACACCAAATCTGAATCTTGATCGCGTTTCTTGATGATTTTTACGAGCTCTTTATTAGAAACGACCAGATCTCCGGCCTTTTGTTTGTTTTCTGTTTTTGTTTTTCCACTGCGTCTAAGCCAAACTAATCCCAACTGAAAAATAATAAGTTGGACAGCAGCCGTGTATATCAATCCCATCATCGCATGAGACTTAACGTCCCGGACTATAGCTAGTATTTCCGGGCTATTAACAACATCTTTAGCATAGACGTGATAAGTCTGGCCTGATGGTTCTAAAAAAGGCTGAGTATGTTTAGCATCAAATAAAATCCAAAAATTAGCAGACAGCCATTGCAAAGTAACATAGCGATGATAAGGCGTATTTACACAAACAAACCAAATCATATTAAGTAATAAAAAAGAACCCACACAAGCTAACATGATTTTTTTCATAATCTGCGTCCACATACGCATGTTATGCTGTAATATTTGTCCGCCCCTAATAAAGTTTTTAACACTCTCTGATTTTTCTTCTTGCATATTATTCGCCGCTTAATTTTTATTGAATGTTTTAAAAATGCTATTTAGCATATCTATTGACTTTGGTAATCCTAACCTTTTCATCTCCATCTCAATGTAAATATTAATGCAGATGCCAAACAAAAAGAAATTTATAAACATGCCAATATATGGATGGAATAGGCCCGTAAACAAAAGCACTATCAAATACCACTTAAAAATTTTTTTCCCAATTTCTTCAAAAAAAATCAATAAATCACTTCCTATTTTTATTCTAGGTGCCACGCCATGCTTAAATAACAAATAATCAAATATAAATCTAAATATGACAACCATGGTAAATCCCATCGCGCCAACACCAAAAATATTAAAGTCTGAAAAAATAACATCATCCCAGTCACTCAAACCATGTACATGAAAAAAAACCCAGAGTATCGGCGAAGTTATATAAATGGAAAGAGCAAAATCCAATATAACAACGCCAATTATCCATGCTGCTGCTCTGAATAAAATGCGGCGTAATTCAGGGTAAATCACATCTTTATCTATCCTTGCCGCACCATTTAATCTGATTTCTTCAATGGCGTTTGTTAATGATGCTTCATTGATATCCTGCATGATTACTCCTTGTCTTTTGGGATTATCGTCGAAATGACGTCTTTTATTTCTTCAATAATAGGTTTAAATCTTTTTTCATCCTCGAGAGGTTTAATTCTTAATCTCGAATTTAGTCCGTAAGAAAATTGCTTGTCTCTTTCCTGTGTTATTTTTTTATCTTCATCTTGTATAACAAGATTCTGTGTCGATAGCGCTTGTTGATTTTTAGAAAGCAACCCATCTATTTCTGGTTTAATTTCATTGCTGACATGGTGAGTCATGTCAAGACCTTTGTCTTGTTTTGCTAAAATGCTAGTTTCCGATTTCTTATGTGCGTAACTAGACTCAATACTAGCTTGATCTGGCATGTATTCTCTAGCAGTCTGATAACTGCTAGTGATTTGTTGCTCTTGTTGCACTTGCATTTTTTGCATTTCATCTATCAAAGCAACACCTTTTTCATCAACATATTGCATCGCATAATTTTGTGCTATTGCTGGTTCATTCCTTAAAATATGTTCTGCTTCACGTGCGCCCATAGCACCCGTATGCATACCACGACCTGATTGTTGACTGAGCCACCCAAAGAAATCTTGACTCGCATTAGTATTGATAGCATAACCGTGAGTTTGTGCGAAACTTGCCATATCAGAGAAATTCTCGGCACGCTGTAAGTGCGCTGACATGTCTTCTCTTAACTGCATAGCTTTGGAGTAATTGTTGTTGATATTACTGGCCAATCCACTGCGTTCTTGATTATTGTCAGTGTAAGAACGACTTTGTACCGCTTGTAATGCGGTATCTAAATTTTCGGTAAAGCGTTTGTCTTGCATCAACTCCTTGGCGGCCGAATATGACTGGCCTTGCCGCTGTCCCTCTTCACTATCAAAGGAATGGGAGTATCCTAGTTTACCAGCCATTGGAATACCTTTAATCTTCGCATCCCCATGAAGGTTACCTCCGGCACTAAAACTACCTAATGACCGCACTAACTCATGCGAATCGATGTTATGACTCTTGGCTGTTTTTTCTATCATGTCATGTACCGTACTAAATGCTTGTGCTTGATCTGCTTTCATGCTGAGCGACGATGACTGCCCACTACTTTGGTCTTTAGCTATAGACGATGAATAATCAAATACATCTTGAAACGTCGCACTCATAGTATCACTGTAATTTTTTTGGCTGGACGCTGCCATCGATATTTCTTGACGTGCGGTATTGCTCAAACTCTTACTTAACGCATCATTAATAGAAACTGATGTATTAAGACTAGAGGTGCCAGGTCTAGTATCTAAAATCTGATTGCCGCCTGGCGTCATACTTAGCATCGCGCCACTGGCCAATTGCTCTGAGTACATACCGCTCATCATCCTTGCATTGTTGTCCACATGAAAGTTACTGCTATTATATGCACTGTTATTATCTAAATTCATGTTGCCTAGGCTTATATTACCACTCGCCGCCTCTGTTGCCGCGGTGGTCGCTGAAGACTGCACCAAACCACTTAGTTGCTGTGCCACAGAAGTTAAGGTGTAAGCGCTAAATTTACAAACATAAAAGGCAATTAGCGGCACTGACATCGCTAACCAACCTGCCAAACCTGCCATATCAGAGTTCACTTCTGCTATGCCCGATAAATTAAGTACGTTAATCGAGCCTGCGGCTATAGCAGATGTGCTGGATTTGGCATAAAAAGAAATAATAAGATTGATAATCGCATACAACGGAGACCATAACTGTAACCACACTAACCCCAGGAAATAATTTTTCAGAACATTAAAACCATTAGGTAATAAGGAGAATAAAAAAACAAAAATGGCTGATCCATAAAGTACACATTCAATCACATTTTTTAATAATGGTAACCAATAGGCTGCTTGTTTCCCCAACGTCTTATTAGTAAGACGTTTTTGTTGTTGCGCCTTAACAAAGGCAAATGCTTCCATCGCCGAGGCAGAATCCAGGCTAGGACCTAGCATGCCAACGCTGCTTTCAAATGCATTTTTAACTAACAATTGTTTTAATAAATTCGTGGCATCAGTAGAAACATTCGCTAGATGTTGATAACTAACGGGTAAATATTTCAATAACTCTGCCTTCGCACTTGCACCAGCATACGGAAATAACTGCGCACCATATTGATTAAAAGCTGTGTCCGTTATCCTTGCCCACAAGCTATCTAGCTTAGCAGCCCCGTCTCGACAGGTTATTATCCTATTAGAACGCTCTGCTGTCGTGGTAGTACTGGTTGTGCTATCTTCCTCTGTCTCTGCTGATGGCATGGGTATTTCTTTATAACTAAAAGCCCGTGCCGGAGATGCCTTGCCTTTGATAAACGTCCAGAGGTCTGCCGATGATAATAGATCTTGCAAGGTATACTTATCGAGATACAAATCATAAAACACACATTGTTGCATGAAATTATTCATGTTATCCGCAATATCAGGATCAGTGATCTGAAACTGATTGGACGCTGTCACTATAGTAGATGCCATCACCATTCCGGTTTGATGATATTTCAAATCATCAGGTAACGAAAAATTAGCTTCAAATAGCCTTGTTAAGCCATCACCTAAAGTTGTCGTAATGGATGCAATCGCTGCAATTCCAAAGGGTACATTGGCTACCACTTTAGGCACGCTGGCAATATACACTTTATCATGAATTTCAACCGACGTTTTTGGCACAAATAAAACAGAAAACAAGAGGAAATATTGAATTAACCACGACAATTTTACCATAAAATTACGTTTTATAATGTACTGTGCTACAACAGTAAATATGGCAAACAACATCGATATCTTAATAAGTGACTTGTATGCATCTCCTTTTGCTATCAAGGCTATTGCGTTAAATATCTCTTGGCACATCGCGCCATCACCATACACATAGATGTCCATCAGTGCATCTCTCCTGCCCATTCTACACTGTTCATCACTTTTGCTGATAATTGACCGGCTAACATACGTTCTAGCAATTGAGTTTTATTGATTAAATCTAATCGTGTTTGAACTTTTTTATACGTGTTGCTCTGTTCGGCACGTAACTCTGCTAAAGCTCTCTCAATACCGCGCGTAATTTTTATTGACTCCACTTCTGAAAGTTGTAACGCACTTGTACTGAGCTTTACAGTATGTAAATTTTCAATCAAATATTGGAATAAAATATCAACTGCTATCAACTCTGCATATTGCGCCACGTCTAAGGCAGATCTATCGTGTACAAAAGCCGCTTGTACGTTCATCAGCTTATATACCGGGATACTGGTTGATTGTAGAAACGCTATTTCTGCTGAAGATAATGCTGTGTCGTTGTAAATTTTATCCGTCATGTCATCAATTATTTTAGTGACTTTACTAACTAATGAATTTTCCGCAGGAATAGCAATTCCTGTATCCGTATTTGGATTCAAACATCTGTCTTGATCATCTGTATCACAACGATATATTTTTGCGTCACCACCACGCAACAAAGCAGATAATAACTGCTTGTCCGTCGCTAATGATTCCAATACGGTACCTCTGATATTGCCAGCTGCGTCACTCTTATAAATAATCGTCCCTGACAAAGACATCAATAACTCTGCTAGTTCTTTATTTCCGCTCAAAAATGCATTCTTCTTCAATGCATTCCAAACAATATTCGTGTTATCAACCACCTCATCCCTGTATTTTGGATCAGCACTCGCTTCAGTCAATTCATCGTTCATTCTGCCACCAGCACCACAGCCTTGTCTTGCTGCCGCCCAATCAGTAAATAGATTGTTTTTCGTGCCAATATCTTTACATACATGACTCTGTGCTACTTTTGTTTTAGACCACGCACTACCGACTAAAGAAGCCGCTGTCTCACAAGAATTAATATTGGACTGATTCACTTTCGTTGCTAAGTCTTGGAAATATTTCAAACCATTACTTATTTGCGGTGTCACTGTTTCTAGCGCCAACATAAAGGCATAGCCTTTGGCATTGTTGATGATGTTACGCCCCATCGCCACAATGGATTCTTCATTAACATACGATAATCCACCCGTATATAAATCAATACCGCCACACCCTGCCCTATAACTGGGTAATTCGGCCGTTAACAACTGTAAATTACGCACGCTTTGCCTAGCAAAAATACTACCGCCTGTGTAAAACCCTCCCTGCTGTCCTTTATAAGCACCTGCCTCCGTGACATTGCTTGTCATCCCTAATCCATTAAAGAAATGTTCTAAGTCGGAACCAATGTTTTTAGCCTCATTGACTACATCACCCATAGCAAATACTGTAGGCAAAAAGAGCACAAACAGTATCATCACGCAGCGCTTATAAACACTCATCGCCCTTCCTCAATAATCTGTAAAATCCGGCTGCGTAGCTCTTCTAAACTCACCATCCCATAAGCCACCGGTATGGATTTTCCCGTGTAAGGATCCACGGTAAACAATGCCGGTGTTTTAGTAACACCAAACTGTGCTGCTTGGCCTTGATCGCGTTTAGTCTCAGGAAACTCCGGTAAAACTAAATCATCCATAGAAATAGGGAGAACCGTCAAACCATAGTGCGCCGAAAAATCTTTTAACATAGGTGCAAATTGCCTGCAGTACGGACAAGTCCCTTTATAAAAGAAAAAAAGACCGGTCGTTTTTGCCAAGGTTGCTATCGCTGCATTTTCTTTATTGGTTTTTTCATCTAAATACACATGCCGTGCTAACTGATTAGTGGGATGACTGAGCGCATAGTTAAGTTCCGGGTGATATAATAAAACTTGTGCCCACACATCAGAAAAACGATTGGCGTTATCTGCCAGCTTATTTTGCATGCTAAGGTATTGCTGCACATTCTCTGGAGTGGGATTTAACACGGCTTGCGCTTTCGCGCGATCTACCGATTTTTGCACGGCCTGCAGTAAAATGAGTGGGTCACGATTAGTGTTATTTGTAGTTACTAATTTGGCTTGTTCAGGGCGTGATTTTTTAGTGATTTCAGGCTTTTCTTCATTGTACCAATGCCAGCCCTGCTCTTGTTGTTTATAGTAATCCGCATTAACCGGTTGACCAGTACATAGCAAACATGGCCACAAGCACAGTAAAAAAATAAAATTAACCCAACATTGTGTATTTAACATTGATTACCCTCACACTGGGGCTGGTTAGTTTTAACTTTAGCCTGTAAGGCTTCTACTTTAGTCGCCGGTTGTAACCCTCCATCCAAATGTGGTACTACCATACGTTGTCTTAATTCATCGTATATTTCATGAAAATCTATTTTAGAAAAGTCTAGTTGTTGTAATTGTTCTGGTGTTAATGCACTGCAATTGGGTTCTTCCCCACTACCAAAGCCAATGCCTAATTGCTGTTGTCTACCTTGTTGCTGGATTAGCCGTGCTAACTTAGAGCTAAACACACAAGATGTTCTTTTCCTTTCAGTACAAAAACCTAAAACACGATGCGCGCAGTATTCTCCAACAAAAACCGTCAAGTTGTTTTGCTTAGCTTGCCCTAATTCTTGTTCCTCTTGATGGCAATTTGTTAAGTTTAAATCAAGACCCCAGCCGGAATCACTGCAACAATTACTAAACCCAATAAAGGTTGTACGGCAACTTTTTGATTCTCCTTTAAAAATACCCGGATTGTTTCCTTGCAATTGTTTTGCCGCATTAGTCATTGCAGATAATGCTGCCATAGCTTGATTAAAGTCGGTATTTTTTTGATAGTCTTGCTGTCCACAACTACCATCTAAGCAAATGGTATCGCCTAGGCAAGTAACACTGGTAGCCGTACATTGCTCTATAGGGCAACGATACGATTGCAAGTAATCTAAGCAAGACCCACCATCCCTTGCTGCACATTGCGATGACATTTGCTCGCAACCTTGTGCCCGTAATGGCGTACACGTCGACTCATTTTGAGTCAACATCCCTTCGCATTGGTAATTGCGTTCTTGCTGCCAGCAACCTCTTGTCACGCTGAGGCCATCAATCACTCTTGTTCCTGCACCAGAAATACAGCGTTCTTCACCGGTTAAATGACAATGTCTACCTGACAATGATTCGCTGTGTTCAAGCCAGGTATCTTCACTTTCATTGACAATGGGCCCTACTTGCTGCGGAACCAACACCTGCGCTATACCTTGCTGGTACCTACTATAACTACGACTGCCAACTGATGAACGCATTGTAAATGCGCGATTTTGGCTATGATCTATCGATAAATCAAACGTCGTATCATACGCTCCCCGTAGCTGAAAATGTCTCTCATTACTTGTATCATTTAAATATACATCGAATTGATCACCCGCAAGACCATAATCATGGCTATGACCATATTCGTCTACATAAACGGGGCCATGAATCATGGATAACTTGAGTGTGGCCGGAAAGTGCGTAGGCACAACAGGGTTTGCTTGGTAAATTAAGCCATACGGATTGTTATTACCTACACCTCGAGTAATGTGGTATCCTGCAACGCACAACCCCGATTCATCGGGGCCAGGAACTAGAAAAGCAAGCATGTGCCATCTGTTAATACCCCACCACCAATCTGTTGTAATCCGTACAATACCTGGAATATCAGGATCGTGAGTCCTAAATTGATTTAAACGTGTGGTATTTTGATTATCGTAAATCAGCATATGAAAACAAGGGTTAGGATAAACATAGTTTATCGGGTGCACTTGCCTTTCTTGAGTAGCAGTTATAGTTGCATATGCGTAAATATCATGACAATCTTTCTGTGTATATGTCGTTTGGCAATTATTCTGGGCCACACAATTTCCATACTGTCCCTGCAGTTGCGCTGCAGTATCGCTAATTCCTTGTTGATAGGATATTGCTCTTCTTAAAGTAGGATCGGTTGTAACATCTAATTCATATTTTGGCCTAATATCATGACTCTCTTTTACTGCAACACTCGCAGGTTCTGTTTGACTATGTACTATAGCCGTTTGTTCTAATCTGCTTGTTCCCGATGTATAGTATTGCACAGCATCCGGTGTGGCAGAGTAAGGTATTTCAGTCTTAGCGGAAAACTCACGTAACGCATTATCCGCACTATTAATTTGTGCTTGTCCGGTCAGCATGCCTTGGTGTAAAGCCTCGTGCAATGCATCTTCTGCATAAGCAAAGCTACTCCATAGCAACAATAATATAACGATGTAACTATACATGTTGCTCACTCGCCAACTTTTCTAATAACTGTTGTGCCATCTGGCGCGCATTGCCTTTTTCTATCATTCGCCGCAACGCAAAATCTAAAGTGACATCACCATAAATCACATCGAAACTTGCCTCATCGGCTTTTTGTTGTGGACTCAAACTAAGCGATTTATCTACCACTACAATGGCAGGAACTTGACGAATACCAAATTGGTCAAATGCGATAGGATTTAATGACACGCCACCTATGTCTTCCTGATTCAAGACCTTTAGCTTAGCGATAGTCTCTTTGAAAGAATTGTGGATTAGACCACGGATTACTACCGGTGCCTGTAGACTACGTGCGGTTTTAATCCACGTTTTCAAACTCAGATCTGGCATGGAAAAAGATACGAAAATGACTAGCGGCGGCACAGCTTTTTGTTGCTGCTCGGGTTCTGTAACTGGTTTCTTGTCACTCTCTAGTGTTGCAGAGTTGATTGCGGTTAACTGCTTATTCTGTAAGCCAGCATACAGATGTTGCGCTTCATCCATGAATGCTGCTTTTGCACGCTGCGTGTTTTTCAATATATTATTTATATCGTCGTCATAGCCTTGTCCAAGACACACGGTTACCATCAAAAATGACAACAGCATATACTGTAAACCATGCATCGTTATTTCCTTAAAATTAAAATGCACAACAATTCCTTTTGCGCCAAATCAAATAACCAAAATCTTCGCCCTCTACAGGATATTCCCTACCCGCACCCCAAGTAGCGGTGCTATAACCAAATGGCTTGCAACCAGTCGGACTAGAGGCCGATGGAATAGGGTAAGTCATTTGATAGCGATAACGAGACTTAGGCATGATAGGGCATAAGCGTGATGAACAGGTGGCAGTAGCACTACTGCCATCACTGTCCCACAACAATGCTTCTCTGTGTAACTTGTATGTCATGCGTTCGGCTAATAAGGTACTGGCTTGTACCCCACCTACATGCTCTTGCACATGGCCATTTAAAGGGTACATAGATCCTTGTGCGCCTGCACACCAAAATAAGCTATCTATTGGCAAATGACCGGTGCTCGCACTGATTGCATCCGCTGCACACGCCATCTGCGCGGGAAACAAGCCAAAAAGTATTGCTTCAGGATTTAAAATAAAACCAGTTTCGTCATCATTCCATAACGGATCTAACTCCGTTAGATAAGCAATATCAAATGGTTTTGTCTCCAAACACAATCCATCCTCAAACAGATTCAACCAAAACAGCAGAGGGTACACATACCAATGCACGTGATAAAAGCTACCTCCTTGTGCGCTGTCAGACATATCCACTTCCCCGTAACCATAACTGTCTCCCATATCCAATTGCGTACCATCTAAATTAACGAGACAAAATGGTGTACGGGTAACATCAACTAGACGAATAGGCTCCCAAAATCCTACCGTCAAACCCACCCTAGGGATCATTAACTCACCCGGACAAATACACACAGGAGAAGAAGGATTCTCTGTATCGGGATTATCACCGCCAAATACCTCTGCGCTACCTAAACTCAAGGGGAAAATACAAGACCAACATACATCGGTAATGGGGTTAATGAAACGGCCATGACAAGTACCACCCGCATACGCACTGTTAAATAATGAAAAAATTAAAGTCATGACAGCCAATTTTCTCATGGCTTCTGCTCGCTTATTTGCAAGCGCTTACCCACTTGCCTTACCACGGCTGGCACCTGCGTGATAGCTAGCTTTTTAACTAATATACCCTGCTGATCAAAGTACACTTTACGTTTAAATTGTCTCGCTTGTGACTTGATAGAACCAGCAACTAACACTAACTTAGCCAGTTTGAAAACACGCAATTGGCGCTTAGCCCATTGTATTTGTCTTGAATCATCACCATCAAAAAATAACAAGGGTGCCGACAGGCTAACAGTATCTAATGGATTGATACGTGTTCCGGCCGCAATTAAGACTTTACTTTGGTGATCTACGATAGGATATGGCACGATGAGCGTAGGATCGTAATAATGCACCATCGGCTGTTTAGTTAATGTGACTCCTGGCACTGGTGACGGACGATCAATACCTTTAGTCACACGTTGCTTTACTCCCGCTTGCCATGCGTCAAGTTGTCCACTGGACTGTAAGCTGGTCAATTTGGCGTGAATAAAATCTAAAAAATGTGTCTCTTGAATAGCATACACTGGGCCATACACACCCAAATTGTGCGCATGCGCCATTGTAATGGTAAAAAGAAAAATAACAGCATGACCCAACGCATAAAAACGCATACCCTGCCCCTACTTAGTGACTTGCTGTTAACGTTAAGTTGTTAACTTCGAGAGTGACATCCTTGGCTCCTACGATAACGGCCTCACTAGGCACCAGCACCGCATGGTGCTCATCAGCGACTTTTTGTAATGCCTTATCTAGCTGTTGGCTAAATTCAGCGACTCGTTTATTTAATGCAGGTTCACCCATGTCTTGCTTGACTTGGGCATTGATAAAATCCTGGGTCAATTTTCTAATATTAACCGTTGCAATTTGTAATGGTGCGTCATACCACAACCATGCTACTGTCAAAGTAATAGCAACACCTACGCCACCCATTATTAACGGCAATATATAACGGGAAAAAATTACTCTTCTGTTCCACATTTTCTAAACTTCCTTGCTGCAATTTCTAATGCCTCTATTAATGGCGTACCCTCGGCTTCCAAATCACGAATAAACTGAAATTCTTCAGCTTTAGAGGAATACAATAACGAGGAATAAGGATCTAAAAACAAACGGTGCACAGTCAACCCATGCGGGCCTTTGATAGCAAACTCAGAATACTCACCATTGACTGTACGTAAACTTTTAAGTACATGCTCCGTATACCCGTTCATATGCAAATATTTTTTCTCTTTGGCTTGCTCAATACTCTCGTGCTCTTGCGCCAAGATGATCTTAAAATCTGAGTTATCGTACATCGCTTGGGTCATATTATTTTGGTGGAAATCGCTGAATAATTGGCTTATACCAATAAATCCCGCACCAAAACGTCTGGCTGTACGCACGCCCTCCTCTATAAAACGACCCGCTAACTGATTATGTGTGCCGGAAAACATGTCCCATAATTCTTCCAGGATACAGTTCTTACGCTGCTTCCTATCACTTAAATACATTGCCTGCGTGATATGGTAAATCAACACCATCAATACGATGCGTTGTAAATCCTTTTTATTTTTTAAATCATCTAGCTCAAGCACAACTAGGTCGTTATTTAAATCAATATTACTTTTCCCTTCAAAATAACGAGTGTAACTGCCTTCCTTGGTATAAGGAAATAATAGCAACGCCAAGTTGTTAGCTAATGGACTTTCTTGTTCAGCTAACCAATCGCGTATATAGGTAATCGTCGTGTTATTGTTGTGGATCTGCCAAGCACTCTTAATGGCTATTTCAAGGTGGCGTAATTCTTCATCCGAAATCTGGCCACTGGGTCTTGCCATAGAAGCTAGCAAAGGCACCAACATCGCCATGCTTTCCTCTAGGTTTATCACCGTTGAAAACGGATTAATATTGATGTCTAACTCAGGTGAAAAGGCTAAGAATGTCCCGCCCAATAGGCGACAAGTTTTTTCATACGAGCGCCCAGCATCTATAACCCAAATACGCCCTCCTTGGCTGAGCATGGAAACCATGTATTCTTGTGCGAATACTGATTTACCGCTGCCTGATTTAGCGACAATACACATGTTGTAATTGCCCTGGGTATTATCAAATGGATTCCAATAACTCACCTGCCCTCGCCTACCAATTAACAAAGTGCTAGGCGTCACTGTACCCTTCCATTCCCCTTGAAATGGCGCCATGTTCACCGCATTAAATGCTGTCGCCTCTTGCAAGTAACCCATACCTTGCATTTCCTCAAACAAACCCTCCGAAGTTGCCATAGGCAACAACATCAACCAACAAGGCAACTGAAAACCTAAAGGTTTACTTAACTTCCAACCGTTTGCACTATACAAGTCTTTAATGCTCTGCTCTGCTTGATTGGCTTTTTCAGGTTGAGCATACAACACTACTTGATAATGGTATTTAACCGCTTTGCCACCTTCTTTTATTCTATTAAACATGTATTTTGCATCTTGATACTCATATCCCAAAAAGGGAAATAATTTGATCAGCGGGCTATTGGCATCCCTATCCTTGCTTAGTGATTTAATTTGATATCGTGACAAAGAAGAATCTCTGGATAAAGTTCTTATATTCATACAGATCACAAAAGGACAGGGGATTTGTAACGCCGTATTAAACATTTGCCCTATGTTATCGTTCATCTTCCATTGTACCGGATGTTCTGGTTTTTCTTTTGCGACCAAACAACGTACTTCTGTTACGCTGCTTTCTCGGCTAAACAGCAACTTGCCTTTTTCTACCGATAAAAAGCATTCAGGATCGGTAATTTGCAAATCCAAGGTGGTTAACTGATCCCACTCTTTGGGCTGTGCAACAGAGGTATGTATAGGACTCACTAAGTCAGATAATTGTGATAAGAATTTATTAATTGAAATATTGGCATTATCTATTTCTATAGATCTTAATGTGCTCATGACATTTTCACGCACCGTGATCAGATCACCGCTATCTATCTTAGATAATGGGAAAGAAACCGTTAAATACAAACGAAAATCACGCAAGATAGTATTGCTCTGACTGGACAGTGGCTGAAAGGCGCCTTGTTTTAAATAAGCCGCCCGTTTCTTGGCTAACCACGCGTATAAACCACTCCGCTGTGAGCGCGTTTGCTCAAATGCGTCTAACAAGGGGGATAACTTATCTGAGGCAACCAATAAAAATTGTATATCGGCATGATCAGGAATAACATCGGCTAATAGACCATGCAGAATATTGACAGTATCTTCTGGCGCGCCATCAATCGGTCTCAACATCAACATAAAAGCAATGGAACGGTTATTATAAAAAATATTGCTGTCAGGATCGTAATGACGGTAAGGTAATAAGCCAGATAAATTATGCTGATGTAATAAAGCAGTCACTTCCTGCAAGTTTAAATTATTTTTGTTAACATGAACGCTAGAAATTGGATTTCGTTCAGGTAGAAAGCTCGCCACCTTAGTTACTGCATCAGCTAGATATGACTTAATATTGTCTGCATTTATGCTAGCTTTTAACATGCATTAACTCCGTGGTTGAAGAAGATGTGCCAGTGACTTTACTGACAGGTTCCATCCAATGTGCCGGTTCCACAACGGTATATACGTAACTGGCCGCATGGTAATTACCCTCCGTATCTGCGTAGGGAGCTATCCAAACACGCAGCACGCTCTCTTGTTGCCTGAGTGACTTGAACATCGGATCAGGATTGACATAAGTAGCTTGTACGCTACCAATGGGCTTACTTAACTCGCGTGACACAGCAGACGATTGATACATTGGCTGAAATTCTCCACTAGCCACCTTATGATCAACCTCACTCAGTGGCCTACACGACACACCTAACGGTGCATGGCAGTCAAACTCTGAATTTAATGTGCCACAGGCTGCTAAACAACACAGCATGACTAATAATAAAATATGCTGAGTAAACCGCATGATCCCCCTCCTATGTGTTACCCGATAAACGCGTTAATGCCTTGTCTGACTCAAGTGATGAGCTGTTTTCTTTACTAGCCGACGCCTGCAAAGAATCCTTGGTCTCATACTCCTCAGCACTATGACCCAAGCCATCAATATAAAATCCTTGTAAAAACACCACGTCTACCAGTTGCCCCGCACTGATTTGTATGATGGGATGGTACTGCTCAGCACGTTTAATGTTGTAATCTGCAATCTTGTCAAACGCGCTGTTTAACCCGCTACCCATACTTCTGCCTAGTAACTGTTGGTTACTGGGGAATTGCATCCCTGAACTCACAAACGCCGCCTGCGGCGTGTTCTTCGCCTCGAGACCTTTACCTAAACCTTGAAATAAACCAGCAACCCCCGCTCTGGCTATCAGTGGTCCCTCGCGCCATACTGGGTGACCACGGACACCATTCTTGCCGTCATGCCCAAATAAGGTGCCTTTGACCGCGATATCGATGATTTGGCCGCTGTCTTTGGTGCAACTCAATCTTTCCAATCGTATAGAACCGCGCTCAGCGGAGATATCACCGATTACAGCAGCGGTAACCACGCATCCACGCAGGTGGCTACGTTTATTGTTAGGCAACACGCCATCCGTGATAATCCTAAGCACCACAGGATCAGGGTTTGCTTGATTCATTGCTCCGGCAGATGCATCCGCACCACCTAGCAATACCGCGGTAGCGTAACTACCCGAGGATACGTAATTATCCGGGCGCTTGTGTGGCGCTGATTCTTCTTTGATTTGAGCTAACTCGATTTTATCTTCCTTAATTTGATATTCAGTCAATGGGTTAGGATTTTCTGACTTACCTTGCCCAGGGGCTGGCGGCAAAAAGTTACCCTGCCCTACTGCTATATTGGGTGCAGGAATAGTCTCAGCACTTGTCATTTGACGTTGCGCTATACTTTTTTGTAAGGCCGCATATTTCTCTTCAGCACTGACTGCCTGTGCTTTTAGTTTTTCATTGATAATCTGCTGTTGTTGTTTACTCTCCTCCAGAACACGATCAGACAACTTTTTTTCGCGTTGTATTTGCTTTAGTTGTTTTTGCATATCATCTCGCCAAGCCGCTTGCGTATCTACATTTTCTAACGGGCTTGCAAAATTCACTGTCGTAGGAGCATCTTTTACAACTGCAATCGGGTGCTTTTTACTGTGCAGATACTGCATCGCTAACAAAACTAGCATGCACAAAAAAATAATGATGAACAGATTAACGTACTGCTTTTTCTTGATGGCCATAGATAGCGGTAGCTTGATCATATTTCATGCCCCGTGCCTATTACTTCGTATAATTTAGCTTGTTGTCCTGGCGCTAATACCACAGTACTTAACGCAATAGCTTTAGTGTTGAGTTGATAAAACATGGCTTCTTGCAGCGCAATTGGTCCTTGTCCTCGATTGGTTAATTCGTAAACATTCCCAGTTAAGGTCTCGCCTTTGTAGGTTTTCTTGAGAACTTTGCCTAACCCATTGGGTTGGTTAGCAACTAATACCTTATTATCGCTAGCCTGTATCACATAATCCGGCATGATTTCTTCCTTACTCATGTGAGCTATTAGGCTTAACAACGCATTAACCGATACGGATGAACGTACATTGACTGAAGGCCCCTTACCCTCATCCATGCCAACCAACACAATACTTTCAGCAGGAATATCACTGGGTGTTAACAACAAACGATAATTGCTGTGCTGTTCTGTCGTTACATGCAAAGTAAATGGTTTAGCTTGGTAGGAAGAGTTAGGTTTAATATAGATTGCACCACTATCTTGATCGGCCTTGAAGGTGTAAGCACCTTCCACACCACGCACGTAAGCTATTCTATCGCCTTTGACGTAAATACGAGACAACTCATGTGCTGAAATAGTTGCCTGAGTAATCTCATCATTAACAATAGTTTTAACTTGGAAAGCCGATGCTTGCACGCAAAAAAACAACAGCATTATAGCCAAGTACTGCATTTTATGACTCCTATGTTGAACTTGCATGATAAAACTGCGTGATGTGCAGATAACCCTGCCGGTAGCTATATTGAATAAAATAACTGATTCGCTGCGTTGGCATAACCTTATCACCTATTCGAGAAACAAAATCTCCTGTTACTTCCACACGCATTTTCTTATACCAAACCCGTTGCTTTACCGGGAAAAAACTGGTGGTGATATTTTCTTTAATAATTCTGTCATCTTCTGCCGACATTTTTTGCTTCAATGTATTAAACAAATTAGGATCTACATATTTCAGTAAGGACTGTGTTTGATACTTTGCATTACCAGGCGTTTTATCCAATGCCAAAGTTAGGAAAAAATCGCTCATTTGAGTTAGATAGCTTTCTGATACCGCATGATCTGACACCCAAAAATTCTGCTTGATGTCTGGCGGAGTAACAATTACCTTTTTATCTTGTGTCAACAAAACCAATAATAACAAGACACAAAAAAGTGACGTTGCAGCCGCGTAGTAAAACAAGTAACTTATCTTGTTTTTTAAAATATTAACTTCCATCTTGTTAATTAAATAATCCATTTTCTTAGCCTATATATTCTCGCACACAAGAAGGAGGGATAAACCTAAACTGATAAACATTCGGCAAATACCAATATGCAATCTGCTTTAAATAATGCTGGCCTTGGCCCTTCTTAATTTTTTTAATTGCATAAATCACGACAGATGCACACAGAATACCGAGAATTAGATAATCGAAGGCATTCACAGTCACAAGAAGGCACACGATAAAAATAATAAACTCATCCAATGGCAAACCAAAATATCGATTAGGCTCATCGAGATATCTAGGAGCGTAAGTCTTTGAATTCATATCTCAACTTCCATGAGTCAGCATATGAGAGAACTGAAGAAACAAGGAAATTATTATAATGCCACCAGCTGCTATTATGTTTTTTTTATGGATGTAGGAATATATAAAAAAAATCGTTTCCACACCGTATGCAAGATATTTAAAATTACCGTCCAATAAAGTAGTAAGTTGTGTGACGATAGGATCGAAGTGACTATTAATGTCATCAGCCGGTGGATCAGCCGCTAACGCTAGCTGGCATAACAATACAAGAGAAAAACAAGTACATACTTTAATGAAAAATCTATGATTACGAATAAGCTTTATTAGTTTTTTTTTGGTTGACTGCATTTGTATGCTCCTTCTAAATAAATCAACAAAATTATATAAAACACTCTTTATGTGATATGCACCAATCTATTTACAAGTTCCCCTATTTTTTATTGTGTTTTTACAAAGCCATACTTCTTCACGATATATTGCGACATCATCCGGCGCTTCTATCCCTAGCCTCACTTGCTTACCTTTAATATTCAACACTGACACTTTAATTTCAGCATTCTCACCAAAAACCAATTTTTCTTGTAACCGCCGTGCTATTACCAACATAGCATCATGCCTCCAAGTGAACCGTTAAGCCTGTTTTGATTGCTCTTAATTGTCCGTAGTGGCATAACACATTTTCTACGGCATCCAGATCGCTTGTATTGGACTCGTTGCTTACCTCAGCTTCAAAATCGTGAAGTAACTTAGCCAACCGGTTTATGTTCTGATCTGACAGCTCTAGACCCAACCGTTCTCTAATAATTTCACTAGCAATTTGCTTCATCAACCATTCATGTTCTGTCATATAATGCCCTTAAATACCATTAACGGTATAAATACCAATAACGGTATATTACAGTGGTTTTTGTTTACTTGCAAATCATAATTTTTCTTTAATTTACAATTAGTTGGATATTTTTAAGGGCCCAGGTGCCATTTATGTCATTTTTGGTATATCCTCTGGCGAAAGATTGATCTAGCTTGTGCAGCGCATAAGATTGACTTACAGTTGCGCATTTAGTACGTAGGCTAGGGCAGAAATTTTGTTGAATATTAATTGATGTGACAACAGCAAGATAAATACAAAGGTACCATTATGCAGGAGCCTCATATCCGGTTAAAAACCGCAAGGATTGCCAAAGGTTTTCGCCGTGCAAAAGATTTTACTGAAGAAAATGAGCTCAACTACAATACCTATATAGCACATGAAAGTGGTAAGCTGCCGCTTTCTCATAAAGCCGCTAAAGTCTATGCAAAACATCTCAATATCTCGGAGAGTTGGTTGCTATACGGTGAAGTTTCAGACGATTCTTCACCTAGCGAATTTACTCCTCTTAGACTTAAAGCGCTCGAGCCCCTGTTACTGCCTTTCTCCGTAGAGGCCATCTTGAAAGTTGTCGGAAGACATAACCCTGACGTTGATTATAAAAAGTTAATCGATTGCGGAAGAAATATTTTATCCGAAATAATCGCAAAAACAGATGACATAAATAAGATAAAAGACTTGCTGATAACGGTTACGACCCTACACAAGACTGAGATTGAGAAGTCCATCCTAAAAAAGGGATAGATAAACTTAATTTTAGTCTTTGAAAAACATCTACGTTCGATAACTGCTGCTCATTAAGTTCTATCTCCATAAATCTTGGAAGATCACACTCATACATCGCTTCAAGATCATTCACTAAATACTCATAAAAATAAGAGCCTAAATTTAATATTTCTTCTGCTCTACTAACAAAAACTTTCAAAGTTTGCTCCTTTTTAGTTTTGCTAGCAACGGCAACATTCAAGTAATATTCGCCCCGCTTTATTACAAATGATATGCCTGAAAACAACCCACATCGTTGTTCTTTGAAAGAAACCAATTTATTCCATCGGTTTAAGTCGGTAGGGGATAATAAAGTTCTCCATGGAATAAAAACACTATTTGAAACCACCCAAGGCTTAAGCGCAATCTCATATTTACTAACATCAGAACATTGATAGTGAACCAAGTAATCTGTATCAGGACAAAGGCTGAAAGCCTGTCCATTGGGGCGAATAATGTTAACGGCAAAGTGATCTACGCAACCATAGCGACCATCAACCAACGTACGGAATAGATTTACGATCTTACTCCTATACAGCACAGAAGGCTGGAATTCAAAGCCAACTCCGTTCATCTTGAATCCATTATCTTGTTGTACTACGCATTAACCGGAGTCCATTGTAAAACAAAAGAAACGAAAAGAAAATATACAGAGCTGAAAAAATTTGCTCATCGGGTAACTGGTTGAAAAAGCTAAAAATTAAAGGTGTTAATCCCCCGAAAAGGGCTGCTGAAACATTAAAAGGGATAGAAATTCCTGCGTTTCTAAATTCACGTGGAAATAGAGAAGCAAAATACTCCGGCAAACAACTCAAAAGCGCGCCTAACGATAGTAAAAATATTATTTTTGTAGAATTTAATTCCGGAGCAATGACTAACAGCATACATGATAGCAGAGCCATTAATGAGGATATGTTTGCAACATAATTATTTTTAAAATTTGATAAACCTTTCGCAGATAGAGGAATAAATAAAATTAAAAGCGAAAGGTATCCCGCCACTTTAAAAAAAACCGCTGCTGAGCATTTACCATCAATCTGGCATACACTACTCCACTTTAGTATATGAAATGAAAACATATAGAATAATAGCTGGGCATAAGAATTCATCAAAAACACCGTTAGTATTGCTTTCCTGTAATCAGAAAATAAATTTCGCAAATGACTCGTTAAAGATTTATTTAATTCGAAAACACCATCATCGAGTTCTAAAAATTTGGTCCTTAAGAGATATATGCTTATTCCCACTGGAAGACTTAGCAGAAATGTTACTCTCCAAGCATACTCAGGTAAGACTTGGGATTTAATCAGAGCGGTCACCACAAATGAGACAGCTAGACCAAGTAAAAATCCAAACTGCGCACTTGAGTACGATAATGATGTTACAAACCTGACACTTGCTTTTTTCTTAATTTCATAGAGAGCTGTCACTGAAGTAGTAAATTCTCCACCACCTGAAATCCCTTGAAGAAATCTTAAAAAAAACAGCAACGTAACACTTAGACTTTTGTAATCGCTACCGGAGGGGAGGATCCCCATTAATGATGTTGCTAACGTCATAATGGTAACAGAGGCTAAAAGCACATGCTTTCTTCCTTTTTTATCCCCTAAATACCCATAAACAATTGCGCCCAGGGGTCTTGATAAGAAACTAATAAGCAATCCCAGAGACACAAATAGTATGTGCTGTGATAAACCAATACTTTCAGTGATATAATGCCCAAGAAAAATAAATATAGAAAACTCATACCACTCTAGTGAATTTCCCATTAGAACAGTGAGTATTTTTTTCATCTTTTCCACATGGATGGAGAATGTGAAGATGACTCATTATCTTCTTTTTTAGTAGTCCTCCTTAATAATTTCGCTATTCTATCTTGCGCATCTTTGCTACTTTCATTTTGGGCTACGGCAAGTCGTAGCGCCCATTCTCCCAAACTAGTATAAACTGCTTCATACTCAGTAGATCGCAGAGCCTCCATATGAGCAGTAATAGTCGACACATCTCCTCTGGCAATAGGACCCGTAAGGGCCTTTACGCTTCCAACAGAAAAGATATTTCTGATCGTTCCTTCCACTATTGGTTTTATTACATTAAGAGACATTTCCCTGTCTAGCCCAGCCGCCTCATACATATCCGTCGCTACTTCCATCAATGCAACTAAATTATTTGCCGCCATCGCTGTAGCAGCATGATACATAGCTTTATTTTCTGTTTTTATTTGAAATGGAATTCCTCCTATACCAGAAAATATTTCTGCCATTACTTCTAATCCGTTTTTATCCCCTTCAATGCCACAATACGTTCCGCTAAAATCACCTATTGCTATCTCTGGGTCAGCAAAACTTTTTATTGGGTGGCAACTAACAGCTACGTATGGTAAATCCGGAATGGGCTTTAATACTGACGAAGGCGTAACTCCACTACAATGAAAAACAACAGAGCTACTTGATAATAAACACCCTCCTCTCAATTTAATAAGCTCCATAGAAACACTAGGTATTTCATGATCAGGAACAGTTATCATGTAAAGATCTGATGGCAATACATCAGATATGTTGGATATTGGAGTCCCTCTACCAATAAAATCTACTGAATCTTTTGCTCTTTGAATTGTTCTGTTATACACAGAATTAATCCGTACTTGGTTAGTATCGAAAAGTAGGCGGCCTAATGTCCTGCCAACACGTCCTGCCCCAATAATACTCAGCGTTCTCATGTTCTCTCCATGCAAATAGTTTTGTGTATATGACTTTTTTTCTTGTACATCCTGCTACTTCGCTACACGTTCTACAAACAATCAAGTACGCTAATGAGATCCAAAAGCCAATCCATTCTCTCCAGATGAAAACAGTTGATAGTGACTTTACCCTCATTATTTGAGAAACTCTAACTCCACAACATATACAAGCAATAACAGCGCATATAGTTAGCAGGCTAATATTTTTTGGATCTTCTTAATAAAGTCTAAATGCTCTTCTCCCATCAAACTAATAAGCTCTTGTTGCTTATGGTTTTTCCATACGTTATGCTCAAATTCTACTCTAGCGGATTCAATAAATTCATTTTCTCCAAAATAATGCGTTGATGGCTGTTTTGATTTTAGTCGTTCGTATTTTTCACTACGATCTTGCTCAATCCATTGCTTGAAAATATCTCTTTTCTGCATTTCAATTTTTCTTGCTAAATTGTCATATATTTTCTTTAACACTAATTCATCAGGATTTAAGTAACGCGGTTCTTCCCAGATGTCTCCATTTTTCAAAGCGTCAACCAAAATACCCGCAGGTTTTTGCATGTCTTTGTAAGGCGCATCCTGAGAATAGTATTTCAATCCATAAGCAAAATGCTCTATTGCTTGTTGAACATCTTTGGCAACTAATTTACCCTGCTTATAAATCGATTTTAATTGTGTAACCCCAAAAAATTGGTGTGTGCTAGATGATTTTGAGAGAACGTCTTGCAATTCTGTCATGCTTATTTGATTCCAGTCAGAAGGCAAATCAGTAGTAGTTGTATTATTTATATTATAACTACTACTACTTATGTCTTTTGTGTCGCTTATTGTGTCGTTGATTTTTCTGTTTTTGACTGTTATGTGGTTGAAGATTTTCTCGTTTAAAATAAATTTCCAAGCGGAACCGCGTCCTTTAGTTGTCAGAAAGTTATCTAAAAATGATCGTTCTCTTAGCCTATTACATGTGTTCCGTATTGAGCCTATTTTTACATTAACTCTTTGAGAAAACAGATTTTTTTCTATAAAATCTGTTTCTAATTTTTGTGATTGAATGCATTCGTGGTAAATCTCATCAATGATTTTTTTTGCATTACCAGTAAGTTGTGAATAATGAAAGTACTCATGTGTTGTCACATGTTGTTGTTTGTTGTTTTGTGTCGTTGTTTGTGTCTCTGTTGTGTCTATGTTGTGATGGTTTTGTGTCGCTTTGCTGCTGTTAGGAAGGCTGCTCCTCTGGTTGCTTGTGTCGCTTATATGTCGCTTAGGTGACGCTACTGTGTCGCTCAGTTGCTCGTGTGTTTCTCTTCCTTGCGTTGGCAAAACGGCAATAGAAACAGTGCTGGCATCTTGTGTTGTTTTCTCAATTGCAGTTTCATTTAGGGCGGAGTCATCTCTATGCGCTATTTTTTGTGTGTTTGCTAGCGGATCTTCTGTGTTGTATGGCCGTGGCGCGTTAGGGTTAGATAAATATTCCTCAAAAGATAAAGTTTTCGTTATGGGATTTTTACTTTTAAATCCCTTTTTTTTCTGCTGTTCGAGCATTTTTTCTAAGTTCATGTCCTTATCTACCTACCCGTGTATTAAGCAATTTCTGTTTCAGTAAAAGACTGTGGTATTGTGCTTTTATTCGTTTGATTTTCTAACCAGCGAGTTATTCCTGTGATTTCTGCAATTAAGCTGAAGCAATCTTCTTTTGCAGAAGATTTGCGTAAGTCAAAAATGTATTCCCCTTCTGCTTTAGTATTTTTAAATGCAGTGTCTGTTCTAACGACAATGGGAAGAAGATGCTTCTGTAGTTGTTCTTGTTTTGCTATTTCGCTCATAATGACCAAACTTAGTTTTTCCCTGGCATCATATTTGTTAAATACGATTCTATACTCTATAGACAGGTTGAATTCTTTAAATTTATTTTCTAGCATGCTTATTTCTGTGACGGACATCATGACCCCATCAAATGAGTCAATATCTGCATTTACAGGGATCAGATTTAAGTCTGAAAAACAAGCTGCACAGGCCGTCAATTTGTTAATCGATGGCGGACAGTCAGTTATAATCAAGTCGTACTTGGAGTAGGAATTTTTAAAAAAATCTTTAAAGTAGCTTACAATGTTAATGGTCTGTGAGCTCAAAAAATTTTCTATTTGAGAATTATCCAAGGATGATGGAATCAAGTCTAAATTTTCATGCACATGGACAATGATCTCTTCAAGATTTTTGTTTCCCATCAGAAGATCTCTTAAGACAGGTTGTCCGTGTTTTTTTTTGTTAAATGATTGAGTTAAATTGCCCTGCATATCTAAATCAATGGCAAGGACTTTAAATCCCAGTCTACTAGCACCTTCAGCGATGGCGGTGGCTAGTGATGTTTTACCAATGCCACCTTTCATGCCAAAAATATTAATTTTCATGGGTTTCTTTTGCGGGGAGTAGTTGAATCCCCGGCTGATCATAATTTTTCTAACAGATGATGGTGGTAGTGTCTTTTTATTGGCGTGGGCAATCACATCTAATTTTTGATCTTTCATCAATTTGTATATTAGATGAGTTGATACATCAATAATGTTTGAAAAATCTTTTACACTAATGGATATCGATTGGTTCATTTTAATTAATTCACTCGATTCTGTTATTAAGGTCTGTCTACTTTATCAAGGCAAACTTGTATTTTCAACAAAAAAATGTAAATTTTTATAAAACCGTAGAACGCGCTATTTATTCATGTTTTCGTTAAGTAGCATTGTTTATATGGTTTTACAGACGTGCGTATTGCAGTTTAATTCATGTAGTTTAAATATGATGCTTTTTATGTCACTTATGTGGTGTTGTTTAATGGTTTGTTGATTATTCTCAGTTGTTTGTATCGCTTACGTGTCGCTATTCAGTGGTCAGTGGCTTGTTTTTATGACCCCCTGTTTGTGTCGCTTATGTGTCGTTACTCAATGCTAAGTGGCTTGTGGATTGTAACCCCCTATTTGTGTCGCTTATGTGTCGCTATTCAGTGGTCAGTGGCTTGTTTTTATGACCCCCTGTTTGTGTCGCTTATGTGTCGTTACTCAATGCTAAGTGGCTTGTGGATTGTAACCCCCTATTTG
>JACCDN010518075.1_pt1 | contig 38475 bp, 28 predicted proteins | sample 7441691 | NCBI WGS metagenome assembly JACCDN01 (sample SAMN15323439, study PRJNA562643) | freshwater metagenome | isolation source: river surface water | place: USA:Blue River Watershed | collected 2017-08-16
GCGGCATGGCTGGTCAGATAATAATCGGCGACCCAGTTGACGAGGCGGCGAAGCCCTTGCCCAAGTGGCGGACAGTCGAGCAGTTCCAACACCGGCCGAAGTTTGCTGGCATCGACGGCTTCATCGCCAAAAACATCGTCATCCCAGATAACACCCGGCAATTTACGCGGCCCCAGCGGGACCATCACCACGCACCCGGGGCCCGCCTCCATATCCGCAGGCAACCGATAGTCGAGCGGACCAATCGCTTGCGTCAGCAGGACGACACGGACACGGTTGGTGGGCGGATTCATCCCGTCGATATAGGCAGACAAATGGGGGACGTCACCCACCTATCCGGGCCAATGCAAAAGCATGTTCCTTTGGCGTGATATATCGCCGCAAATCCCCGCGGAATATTGCCTGTCATTTCCGCGCTAACTTTGTCATTAGGCGATCATCCGAATCTACTATCAGGAATAACGTGCCATGAAATTTTTTGCCGACACCGCTGACATTGCCGATATCAAAGATCTGGCAGCGACTGGCTTGCTTGATGGCGTCACCACCAATCCAACATTGATTGCCAAATCGGGCCGCGATTTCATTGAAGTCACCCGCGAAATTTGTGCGCTGACCGATGGACCGGTATCCGCCGAAGTCGTTGCGCTGGATCATGCAACGATGATGAAAGAGGCGGAAATCCTCCGCAAGATTGCAAGCAATGTCTGCATCAAGGTGCCATTGACGATTGATGGTCTGAAAACCTGCAAAGCGCTGACGTCAGAAGGGACCATGGTCAATGTGACCTTGTGCTTCTCTGCCAACCAAGCGCTGCTTGCGGCAAAAGCCGGTGCAACATTTGTATCGCCCTTCGTCGGTCGTCATGATGACAATGGCTTTGACGGCATGCAGCTGATCAGTGACATTCGCCTGATTTACGACAATTACGCATTCGACACTGAAATCCTCGTCGCCAGCGTGCGTCATGGTGTGCATGTGCTTGAAGCGGCGAAAATCGGTGCTGATGTGATGACTGCACCACCTGCTGTCATCAAGGGTCTGTTCAAACATATCCTGACAGACAAGGGCATTGAAGGCTTTTTGGCAGACTGGGCGAAGACTGGACAAGCCATCGGCTAAAGCTATCGGCGCGGCTGTGCTTGCAGCACTAACTGGGCATGAATATGATATCGCATCATGGTGAAATGCCTATGGGTTATTCGCCGTATAGTTTTTAAAGGCGGGCGGGCCTATTTTTGGGAATACAAATGGCGGTCATTTCAGACCGCTGGAGACCCAAGATGAACCAGCCCGAAAAGGTGTTTCCCATCGCACATATACATTATGAAGACGAAATTGGTGAGAACGGCAAAATCGTCGTTCCTGACGACGTTCAAGACGCCATTCGTACCTTAATCCGTTGGTCCGGTGATGACCCAGCCCGTGAAGGCTTGCTGGACACACCCGCACGCGTTGGACGGGCTTGGCGCGAATATTGTGGCGGCTATGCAGAAGACCCGGCGGCGCATCTGTCGCGGACCTTTCAGGAAGTCGGCGGATATCACGAGCTGGTTCTGCTGAAGGATATCCCGTTCCAGTCCCATTGTGAGCACCATATGGCACCGATCATTGGCAAGGCATCGATTGCCTATATGCCAACGGATCGCGTTGTCGGCATTTCAAAGCTGGCGCGCGTGCTCCACGGTTTTGCGCAACGGCTGCAGGTGCAGGAACGCCTGACCGCCGAAGTCGCAAACTGCATTTGGGAACATCTGAAGCCAGAGGGCGTCGCCGTTGTCATTGAGGCGCAGCATGGTTGCATGACGGGCCGCGGTGTGAAGGTGCATGGCGTTGGCATGGTCACGTCAAAGCTTATCGGTTGTTTCCTTGACGACCAATCGAGCCGCAAGGAAGTCATGAGCCTGATGGGCTATTGATTACGGCATTGCTGCCCGGTTCGAACGCACTTATGGGTGGGGGCAACCCCATCCGATAAGATTCCCCGGACTGCACTGACATGGCCTTTACCCTTCCCCATTTTGATCTCGACGCGTTTGTCCGCGCGACGCTGGCTGAAGATCTGGGGCCAACCGGCACCGACGTTACATCGCAAAGCGTAATCCCGGCGGATGTCCGGTTTGAAGGCACGATGGACAGCCGTGACGCAATTGTCGTCGCCGGTCTGCCGATTGCCGTTGCGTTCTTCAGTTCGCTCGATCCCGCGATGGAGATCGACCTGCTTGTCGAAGAAGGACAGCAGGTTGCTGCTGGAACTGACCTGATGCGCCTTCGGGGCAATGCCCGCGCGATGCTCACGGCGGAGCGGTCCGCACTGAACACGGTCCAACATCTTTCGGGCATCGCCTCGCTAACACGGCAATATGTCGACGCGATTTCGGGCACGGGCTGCACCCTGTTGGACACGCGCAAAACCATTCCCGGGCTTCGCGTGCTTGAAAAATACGCCACACGCATGGGCGGGGCAACGAACCACCGCATGGGCTTGTGGGACGCCGCGATGATCAAGGACAATCATGTGGCGGTCGCAGGCGGCGTTGCAGAGGCGGTGCGCCGCGCACGCGAAGCTGGCGTTGAACGCATCATATTAGAGGTCGATAGCATCGCGCAGATCGAACCCGGGCTTGCGGCGGGCGCGAGCCATTTGCTGCTCGACAATATGGATGCAGATACGCTGCGCACGGCGGTTGCCTTAATTGCGGGCCGCGTGCCGACTGAGGCGTCGGGCGGTGTCACGCTTGATAGCATTCGCGCCAAGGCGGAAACCGGCGTTACCTACATCTCGGTTGGACGCTTGACGCAAAGCGCACCCGCTGCGGATATCGGCCTGGATTTTGCGCAGGCTTAGCGGCCTCGTCCTTTTAGGCGCGGCCGCGTGCCTGTCGCCAGCACCGGCGCTGGCGCAAGCATGGCAGTGCCAGCCCACACATTATCTGCCGCGCCCAGCATTGGAGCTTCCGTCACCTAATCAGGTCCGGCGCACCGCGATTGCGGGCTATATTCTGGCATTAAGCTGGAGCCCCGAATTTTGCCGTGGACGGGAACGCGACCCGGCGATGCGGTTCCAATGTTCAGGCACAATTGGCGACTTCGGCTTCATTCTTCATGGCCTCTGGCCCGAAGCAAAGGGCGCAAATTATCCGCAATATTGCCGGCCGGTGGGCGTGCTGCCGCGGCAGACCATTGCCAACAACATCTGCCTTAGCCCGTCGCCCCAATTGCTGCAGCACCAATGGGCCAAGCATGGCAGCTGCATGGCCAAAACGCCCGAGGCCTATTTCGGTGCGGCGCGGCTGTTGTTCCATGCGCTTGAGTTTCCCGACATGGCGCGGCTTTCGCGCGAGCCGGAACGTGGAACGCCATTAACCGCAGCAACGATTGCCGAGAGATTTGCCGAGTTAAACGACGGCATGCCAGCGGACTCGGTGACGGTAAAGGTCAGCGCGAAAGGCTGGCTTCAAGAAATACGCATTTGCCTAGACCGCGCATTCAAACCGCGACAATGCCCCAGCTTTAGCCGGGCGGCATCACGCACAGCGCACGTCAAAATCTGGCGCGGGCGTTAACGCTCGATAATCCGCGTGGACGGATGATGTTTGTCGAGATGCTTGCGGATGATCTTTAGGTTCTTCGTATTTGAACGCCATACCAAGTCAAAGGCATCGCCCAAAAACGGCACCGCGCCAATCCCGGTATCAATGCCGATGTTCGCACTCATGCGCAGCAGCTGCCATTTCGACATGCCCAGATTGCGGCCTTCCCAGACCATATAGGCACCCATGGCTGCGGTCACGAGATCGCCAAGCACCGGCACCAAGCCGATGACGGTGTCTAAACCGAAAGGGATTTTTGTGCCGGGAATATGAAATGCCCGCTCAAGCACCTTTTCGAGTGCTTCGACGCGCATGCGAACGGCCTGTGGGTCGTTGCCCATTCCGGGCAGATCCTTGGCAATTTGTGCAAACTGTTCCTGCGAAATCGGCACTGGCATAACTCCTTTGGACTTATGTTGGGTCCCGCCCGAGATATTGCAACAGGTGCCAGCCCCGTCCGTTGGCAAAGTGCCCCAAAAGCCCCGGCCGCACGACCGACCAGCGCAGCGGATTGGCAATCGGAATAAAGCCAAGCGTGGATTGCATTTCGGCCTCCGCCTGCCCCAATAATTGCGCGCGCACCGCCATGTCCTTGGTCATGCGCGCCTCTACAACGATTGCGTCCGCCCGCGCGCTGCATATTGCGGCAAATTTGCAGGACAATTGGTCCAGATACCATGCAGGGCTGGATTGCTGCGCCGTCAGGTCAATCAAACGCAGGTCATGTGGCCGGTCGGCGGTCACCCGCTCAATATCGACACCCACGGCCGCCAGATCAGCGCGCAGGCGCGCAAAAAATATGCGGCTGCCATACCCACGTGGCAGGGCAACACGCAAAGGCCGGATCGTACCGTTTGCACGCTTCCAGTTTGCGATGCTTGCAGCGGCCATGGAGCGTCGTTGGTCGATGGAAGGTGCGGCCCAATCGGGCCGAGAAATGTCCGCGCGGTTCGGCAAGCTTTCGGGCACCAGCGTGACCGTTTCCCGCCATGCAACAATGTCGAAAGCTGTCAGCAGCTTTGGCCGGTCAATGGCCATCGCGATTGCCGTGCGGTTGTCCTTGTTCGCTAAAAAAGGTCCAGCCTGCACCACCATCAATCCAAACAAACCCGGGACAGCATCAAACTGGATCTCATTGACATTGATCTTTGCCGCTTCGAGCAACGGGAAGGTTTCAAACCGGCCGCCCTCAATCAAATCGGTCTGCCCAAGCACATAACGCGCGAGCACCAACGACGCTTCGCCCCGGCGGAGCGTAACGCTTGCGGTGCCAAGAACCGCCGTCCCCTCGGCATCGATTTCATTGCGCCGCAACTGCATGGCCTGCCCCAATTTCTTGGCCTGCATCGGGCCGGACCCGGCACCGCGACGTAATAATCCGAATTCGGGCAAAGCAAGCAGCTCAAGCAAATAAGGCATCGGGGCCTTCAGCCGAATTTCAACGACCTTGCCTGTCATTGCGACGACGCGGTCAATGACGGCAAGCTCTGAACCCATACGGCCCTTTTTGAGTTCACTTATGCGCCGGGTCAAAAGCTGTGCGACCTCTTGCGAGTTCAGTTCACGCCCATCGTTCCACCGCGCTTTGTTCAGGCGGAAAATATAACTCATACCGTCATCATTAACGATCCAGCGGCTCGCCAACCCCGGCGCAACGCGTCCTTTTTCGTCGAAGGTAACAAGCCCCTGTGCCGTTGCACTGCGCAGATAGGCAGAGGCGAGCGGCAATGGCACAGCAGACACGTTAAAGGGCTTGGGACGATCCTCAATCACGTCCACACGGACACGTTCATTGTCGACGCCCTGCGAACAACCGGCAAGTGTAGCCGACAGCAACAAAAGCAAAAACGGCAGCAAACGGGTCATGCGGCCACCATAATCAGAATGTCGCGGTGCACAATCCACGATTCATCGGTCAGTGCAGGTGAACAGCAATATCTCGTTCGGGGCGGGCGGCAATTGTGCGGCAATCGCCTTATTCATATTGTCGATATTAGTCAGCTGGCTAGCGTCCGTCGTACATGTCTTCACGTCATAACGCTGACGCGCTTCGCGGGCGGACCGCATGGCATCTGTACCCGGTAGAAAACGCTCGATACGATAGATATTGGTGTCGGGGGCGTAACTCGTCACCGAAATCTGTGCATCATTGTTCGGCACAAAGCTTCGGACCCATCGGCCACCGCTTTCGACATATTGCGTCCGCCCATTGACGCATCCGTCCGGCCGCCACGTGAAATCGACATCGGCGGTATCGGACATGGTGATACGGCTGCGTTCGGGCTGCAGCACGCATATTTTGGCCACTTCGGTCACGGCCACTTTGACCGCTTCATCCTGCGGCGCATCCGCGGTTAGGGCCGCACGCACCCTGTCATCGACTTCGTCGAAAGACGGACGCGCTGCAAAAATACCGACGGCTGAAACCAGCAGTATCGCGCCTGCAGCGGCAGCCGCCTTGAAACGATCATTTTGCCCACGCTCCGAAAATTGCCACGCTGCGCCGCCGGCGACGGCACTTAAAACCAGCAGCAAAACCGCAAGCGCAATGTGGTTTTCGCGGGCTGATATCACGGCGTGCTCGGCGTCACTGCGCACTTTGCCTTCACGGCTGCGCCGCAATTCGGCGGCGACGCGGGCTTCTTTCTCGACCTTGGCGCGGGTCGCCGCTTCCAGTTCCGCCTCAGCGCGCGTCAATTCCGCGACCGAGCGGCAATCGCCACGGACTGTCCGAAATGCCACGCCTTGATTGTCGAGAAATGCCGCAAGCTCGCGCGTGGAAATAGCGAAGTAGAACTCGGCGCCGCCATCGTTGGCTACCGAACCAAAGCTATTGATGCCAACAACGCGGCCACATGCATCGACAATCGGCCCGCCGCTATTGCCCGGTGCAATGGGCGCGGTGTGCAAAAGCGATTCAACGGACTTCGATGTCCGGCCGGATGAAATAGTGCCCCGCGTTTTAACGGGCGGTTGAGGGCGCAGCACGTCCGCCTCGCTTTGTTCAAGCGCGACATCCACGCTGGCCGGATAACCAATTGCGAAGACATCCGCGCCATCGGATACCGTGCCCGCAAATATGCTCGCTGGGACCAACGCGCCGGAAGAAAGCTGCAGAAGCGCAAGGTCTTTGCGCGCGACCACGGCGGACACCCTAGCGCGATAGCTTTGCGTCCCGTCAGACGGCACAACGACAATTTCGACACTGTCGTCGAAGCGCGCCTGTTCCACGACATGGGCGTTGGTAATGACCTTGTTGCGGTCAACAACCACGCCAGAACCAATGCTGACAATGGTCTGCTGGCCTTCTGCGGAGCTAAACACGACGATGCGTACGACACTGCGTGCGGCAGCGCTAATATCACTCGCATCTGCATAGACCGGGGTCGCAGCGATCACGCCGAGAACACATGCCAGCGCGAGCGCGAGTTTTTTAATGCTTGAATACAAGGACCGAACGACCATCATCGCGAGCCTTGCGCTGGTCGCGTTTCGGGCGGCGCAGGCTGGATATTCACACCGCCGCGGTCTAGCTTGACCTCCACCGGCATGCCACCGACCTCGGCATTCACCGTTACACCTTGGCCTTGGTCAATCCGGACTTCCGCGTTGCCAACATCGACTGGAAGTTCGCTGAGTTCTGGCAAGTCCAACGGTTCAATAGGGCCTTCGGGGTCAGGCTGCTGGCGCAGCTTCGGCCTTGCCGCAGGCGCCGCATTGCGGATCGACTGCGCCATGAAATCGCGCCAGATGCGCGCCGGCAAACCGCCGCCGTTAACGCCGCGCAGCGGGGTGTTGTCATCATTGCCGATCCAGACCCCGACTACGAGGTTACCCGCAAATCCGACAAATAATGCATCGCGATTGTCTTGGCTCGTTCCCGTTTTGCCATAAGCGGGGATGGAGAGCCGCGCCGCGCGTCCGGTTCCCTTATTGACCGTCGCACCCAGCAAATCGAGCAACATCCCGTGCGTACGGCTGCTGAATGAACGCGGTCCGGAAAACAGCCACTCGATCCATCCTTGCTCTTCGCGTTTGATGGCGTGCGGTTCAACGGGCCATTGGTTCCCCGCCACACCGGCATAGGCAGCCGTCAGCTCAATCAGGGTCAGGCCCGAACTGCCCAGCGCCATGCTCTGGTCCATCGTCAACGGACTACGCACGCCCAGATCCGTTGCCGCCCGCGCCACCGCTTCGCCGCCGACTTTTTGATAGAGACGCACCGCAGCCACGTTGCTTGACTGGGCAAATGCCTGCTCCAGCGTAATGTCACCGCGGTAATTTTGTCCCGAATTTTTGGGGCGATACGCGCCTTCATTGATCGGCGTATCGGCAATTAGCGACTCCGGTGTCATCCCCGACCGGAGCGCCGCCAGATAGACAAACAGTTTGAAGGTCGAACCGGGTTGCCGTTTTGCCTGCGTCGCGCGGTTGAACGCGGAGTCCTTATAGCTTCGGCCACCTACCATCGCGACGACTTCGCCATTGGGGCGCATCGCAACGAGCGCGATTTGGGCATTGCCAACGGCGGATCGCGCCACGACCTTGCGGGCGATGTTCTGCAATCGCGCGTCCAATGTCGTGGTAATCCTGACGTCAGCATAGCCGCTGTCGGTCAGCAGCCGTGCCTGGGGAATGGCCCAGTCCGCAAAATAGGTGCCAGTCGGCAGCGTTTCGCGCACGCGAACGTCAAGGCGCGCGACCGGGGTCGCGTCGGCCTTGGCCCGCGTAATGACATTATTGGCGACCATTGCATTCAGCACCAATTGTGCCCGCTTGGCCGCCCGTTCGGGGTTCTTTGTCGGGGCAAGCCGCGACGGTGCCTGTACAAGGCCGGCAAGCATCACCGACTGGCTGAGCGTCAGGCGCTCGGGTTGCCGGTAGAAATAATGTAAGGACGCTGCGCGCAGGCCGTAGACATTGTCACCGAAATAAACGTTCGACAGATAGCGCTCAAGAATTTCGTCCTTCGTCAAACGCCCTTCCAGCCAGAAAGCGATGAGCATCTCGCGCGCTTTGCGGGTCAGGCTGCGCTCCGGCGTCAGAAACGTGAATTTCGCGAGCTGCTGCGTAATCGTGCTTCCGCCCTGCGTCATTCCGCTGCCAAAAGCGTTGGACCAAAACGCACGCGCAAGGCCGCGGGGGTCGATACCGAAATGCGAATAAAAGCGGCGATCTTCGATGGACAAAAACGCCTGCACCACATGCGGGGGCAGCGTGCCGACATCAACCGGTTTGTCGACGATAGCGCCGTTCCGCGCGATCGGCGTGCCATCCGACGCTAGCAGCGTAATGCGCGGCGGTGCGATGGGCTGAAGCGATTTGGACAGTGGCGCCGTGATCGCAAGCCACAATATCAGCAATATGAACAGACCAAGCAAAGCCGCGCTGGTTCGGCTAAACCACCACCAGCGGGTTTTGCCGAGGATCAGGCGCCGTGTCGACGCTGGCTTTGCATCGGGATTCCAAGGCTGCGGATCATCGGGAAAGCGCTGCGCATAGCTTTCATCGAAGGCCGCAAGCCGGCCGTCAATATCCGAAGGAATGTCAGAAGAGGAGCGCCGGAAAAGCATCGCGTGGCTGTATTATATCGATATAACGGTGAATGCGAGGGTATATTTACGCTTTTCGCTGAACGTTAGATGAAGGCGCTTTTTTAGCGTCCACCCGCATCCAGCGAATAGTGTCCAAATGCTCTGCAGACTGGCCTAGGCCCTGCCAAGGTCGCCTTTGCCGACGGTCCCGCTCGCCATTTCAAGCATCCGGTCGAGGCTCTTCTTGGCTCCCAAACGAACGGTTTCGTCGAGATGAATTTGTGGCTGAAGGTCGCGCAGCGCGAGATACAGCTTCTCCATCGTATTAAGCGCCATATAGGGGCAGATATTGCATGCGCAGTTGCCATCAGCACCCGGCGCACCGATGAAGGTCTTGGTGGGCTCGGCCTTTTCCATCTGGTGGATGATGTGCGGCTCGGTTGCGACGATGAGCGTGTCGCCCTTCATCGTCTGCGCATATTGCAAGATACCGCTGGTGCTGCCGACATAGTCCGCATGGTCGATAATATGCGGCGGGCATTCGGGGTGCGCTGCCACTGGAACGCCGGGATGCTGCGCTTTCAGTTTCAAAAGCTCGGTTTCCGAAAACGCCTCATGCACAATGCACACGCCCGGCCACAACAGCATGTAACGGTTGAACTTACGGCTCAGATAGCCGCCCAAATGACGGTCCGGTCCAAAAATGATCTTCTGCTCGGGGGGAATCTGGCTCAATATCGTCTCCGCGCTTGAGGACGTGACGATGATATCAGACAGCGCTTTCACCTCCGCCGAACAATTGATGTAAGTCAGCGCGATATGGTCGGGATGCGCTTCACGGAACGCCTTGAATTTGCCGGGGGGGCACGCGTCTTCCAATGAGCAGCCCGCAGCCATATCGGGCAAAATGACCGTCTTTTGCGGGCTCAATATTTTCGCGGTCTCGGCCATGAACTTCACGCCGCAAAACGCGATGACATCCGCGTTGGTTTCCGCCGCACGCTTGCTGAGTTCCAGCGAGTCCCCGACAAAATCCGCAAGGTCCTGAATTTCCGGCTTTTGATAATAATGCGCGAGAATGACGGCATTGCGTTCTTTTTTCAGCCGCTGGATTTCAGCGAGCAGGTCAAGTCCTTGCAGATTTTCGCGGGCTACAGGGGCGTTCATTCTATCGTACCTTTGCGTTACAGCATTGTCATCTGCGTCTCGAGTGAAGCTCTATGTGGTCGATAAGGCCCATCGAAACAAGTTCTGGCGGGCGCTTTTACGGTGTTTTTTACGGGATTAAATGCCAGCCTTCGCCTTGCGCATCCACCCGGCCCTGATTTTGCAGATCGATGAGATGCGCCAATACCGACCGACCGGCAGCGCCCGTCAAACGCGGATCGAGGCCCTTATACATCGCCGCGACCATGTCGGGAATGTGCCCCTCGCCTGCCTCAAGCAAATTCAGAATCTGGCGCTCCCGCTGGCGCCGATGACCAATCATGCCGCGGACAAGCTGCCTTGGGTTTTCGACCGCTGGCCCATGTGCGGGGTAATAAATACGGTCCGTACGCTCATATAATTTTTGCAGAGACGCCAGATAGTCGCTCATATCGCCATCGGGCGGGCTGACGACGCTGGTGGACCATTTCATGACATGGTCGCCGGTAAACAGCGCCCCGCTCTCGACCAGTCCGTAACATATATGGTTGCTGGTGTGGCCAGGGGTTGCGACGGCTTCCAACGTCCACCCGTCGCCTGAAATACGCTCACCATCGGCAAGGATGCGGTCGGGGGCATAATCCGGGTCAAAAGCACTATCGGAACGCGGGCCATCGTCGCGCAATACAAGCGGCGCACAACCAATGATGGGCGCGCCTGTCGCCGCCTTCAACGGCGCCGCTGCTGGGGAATGATCGCGATGGGTGTGCGTGCACATGATGGCGGCGACACGCTTACCGGCAACAGCGCGCAAGATCGCCTCGACATGCCCCTCGCCATTGATGTCAGCCGGATCGCCGACGCTCATCCCGGTCCCGATTGGGCCCGGGTCGATTACCGCGACATCGGACCCTGCGCCCACCAACCAGGTTTGCGTACCTGTATAGGTGTAAGGCGAGGCATTGGGCGCGAGCACGCGGCGCACCAGTGGTTCGTGCTGCTCGGTTTCGCCAGCTTCTATGCTATCGGGCCAGTTGCTCATGAAATGGCTATGGCGCAATGTGGCGCAAAGAAAAAGGGGCGGTTCGCAAAAACCGCCCCAAATATTCTATCATAAGCCGAGCGTGGCAGCCCAGCGAATGGATTGGCGTTTATTCCGCAGCGTCGCCTTGCGCTTCCAGCTTACGAATTTGCAGATCGATTTGTTTGACAACATCTTGGCGAACGCCCTTGGGCATTTCTTTGTCCTTCGCAATTTCGTTACGCGCCTCGCGCAAGCCTTTGATCGCTTCGGCCCGTGCTAATTTGGCTTGCCCTTTGCCGCACATAACCAGCCGGACGCGTGATTTTTGCTTGCCGTCGAACCCGCTGACATCGGTGGTCACCGGCTGGCCGTCACGACAGTCCTTGGTCATTTCACGAATATCGATTTCGGGGATGTAGGAGGCTATATCCATGTCGCCCATGTCGCCCATGACGCGGATGGTTTCCACGCGGCGGATTTTGGCGGGCGCGGGCGTATCACCTTCAGCGCCCTTGGCACTGTCTGCCTGCGCCACAGCATCTTCAGCCTCTTCCCGCGATTTTTCGGCCTTATCGATCAATTTTTCAACTTCTTCAGGCGACAATTTCTTATCGGTGCGGAAGATGAAGGTTTTCCCGTCACGTTCGACCTTGGTCACTTCGCCGCCCAAGGCGTCCTGACCGACTATGTCCATCGTCTCACCGTCGCGTTTCAGCTTAATTATCCGGACCTCGCGCTTGACCACTTCAGGCTTGCTTTCTTCAGCCGCCACTTTGTCCTGCGCAACGACCGCGGGGACTATTGTGGCGGTCAAAGGCAATATGATTGCAGCAGCTGTTATTATGCCAATCTTGCCAAGCGAACGGCGGGTATTGCTGGTGTCCTTCATTGTTATTCTCCTCAATCGCTCAATTATTGTTTTCGGTGAATTCAATGCCGTTGCAAAGGTCGGCACGCCATCAAATGCGGTTTTTGCCAACGCCTGACCGTATATCGCGCGTTCTTCCGGGCCCTTGCCAGCCAACACGCGCGCATCGCACGCCGCTTCCTGATCAACCCGGAATGCATTCCAGCTGATCCACGCAACCGGGTTGAACCATTGCAGGCACAGGACGATGAAAGCCGCCAGATTGACGAACAGATCGCCCGATTTGTGATGCGCCATTTCATGCGCAATCGCCAGGTCGCGTTCGGCAGGCGAATAGGTTTTGGTGAAATCCTGCGGCACCGCGATCACGCGATGAAAAAGGCCAAACGCCAATGGTCCGGCGACCTGATCGGATGCGACGATTTTGACGCCATCGACAACGGCGATGTCTGTGGCTTCGGCCAAAAGGTCATCGCGCATCGCGGCGTAGCGGATCATTTGGATCATGAACAACAGCACCGCGCCACCAAGCCAGATCATCAGACCAAGTGCGACAAAATCAATCGTGGGGAGCGCATGTACCGGGTTCGCCGCAGTCGCCATAGCATTCGGCGACGATAGCCCCGCGAGCACAGCATCCCTGACCGCGTCTTGGATGGCGATGCCGCCGTTAGCTGTTGAAATGGATGACCCTTCGATCGTGGGCATGCACACACGGGCAGCGGGTATAAGCCAAAGCGCATATGCGATGGTCGGACCAAAATATTTGGCGACAGGCCGCCGTACAATTAAAATGGCCGCCATCAGCAATGTCGTGGTCAATAAGGTATCAAACAGCCAAGCGCCCATGAAGTCAGCGTTCATGATTTCATCTCCCTCAACAGTCTCTCGATTTCGGAAATGTCAGCGTCGCTGAGCTTTTCCTGCTCGGCAAGATGCGCAACGAGCGGCATGAACCGCCCCCCAAAAAGCCGGTCGACCAGCCGCTTGGATTCATGCGAGACATAATCCTCGCGATCGATAAGGGGCGAGTACAGAAACCGGCGTCCGTCGGCCCGATGTTCAACCGCGGCCTTGGTCAGCAGGCGCGACAGCAAGGTTTTTACGGTTGGTAACGACCAATCACGATCATCTGGCAATCGCGCAGCAACGTCCGTCGCCGTCAACGGCGCACGTTCCCATAGGATTTCCATGATTGTTAATTCAGCGTCGCTGATACGTTCTGATGACATTTTTACTCTCCGACTACAGACGTAGTCGATTCGACTACAACTGTAAACGTCATTTGTCCGCCATTGTCGGTTTTTCGTCGAATTCCTTTTACATCTGGGCATCGGGCAAAGGACGGGGTGCTATGCTTATGGTCTCGCACCGCCCGTCTTCGCTTTCTCCTCTGAAATTTGAAAACAAAAAAGGCTGGAACCCATTGCGGATTCCAGCCTTTTTTTAAGTTTTCGTCGCGTGATGGATTACATGCGGAAGCGCAAGCTTGCACCCATGTAACGATCTGCATCACGTGGAATATGCAGACGCTGGCCAGCGCTGGTATTCAGCAGCACATAGCTTTCGTCTGTGATGTTGCGGACGATGAAAGTCAGGCGCCAGTTGTCTTCGGCGTCCGAATATCCAACACTTGCATTCCACAGACCATAGCTGTCGATTGGTCCGCTCTGGCCCAGATCCGAGAACTGGCTGCCAACATGATTGTAGCTCGTCCGCAAATAAACCTTCGCATCTTTACCGAACATATTGAACGGCGATTCGTACGATGCGCCGATGTTCCAGCTCCATGTTGGAGCCAAAGGCAGCTTCGTGCCGTTGCGGGCGTCCGGTGCGTTGGTCAACGGGTTCGGGTTGAACCTGCGCACCTTGGCATCCGCATATGCAACGCTGCCGAACAGGTCGAGACCGTCAACAGGGTTGGCAAGTGCATCCAGTTCAAAACCCGTGCTGCGCACTTGGCCAGCATTGGTCAAGTTGGTGACAACTGCACCATTCAAAAGCACGAAGTTGTTCGCTTGGAACCCGTCATAGGTCACTTGGAATGCCGACGCATTCAATTGAATGCGGTTGTCGGCAAACTGGCTCTTAATGCCAGCTTCAAACGAATCTGATGTTTCTTCATCGATCGGCACTGCGTTGACGGGTGCCGTGTGGTTGAAGAATACGTTGAACGCTGGGCCCTTATAGCCACGCGTGTAGCTGCCATAGACCATGACATCGTCCGTTGGCTTCACAGTAAGCACTGCCTTGCCGGAGAAATTGCTGTTGCTAGACGATCCGGTTGACAGCGCCGTTCCGTTACCGCCGGCTGCAACTGTGCCACCAGCAGGCGAACCCGAGATACCCGCACCCGTTGCCGCCGCGCCATTGGTGCGGTTTACGCCTGGTGCACGGTTGTGCGTGTAATCAATCGAGTCATGCGTCCAGCGCATGCCAACGGTTAGACCGATGCGGTCGGTGAAATCATATGTTGCCTGACCGAACACAGCATAATTTTCGATATCAACTAAGCTGTTTGATGTGGCCGTCGGAAACAATGTATTGACGGTATCTGTAAGGTTACAGGGACGGGCACCCGTAAGCGCATCAACAGCCGAAGTGGATGTTGTGCACGTGGTAACGTCGCGCGTGAAGTCCTGCGTATTTTCGGATTTCCAGTAAAACGTCCCGACCTGATATTTGAACGCCTTGCTTTGGTCTGACGCCAAACGCACCTCAAGCGAGCTTTGGTTGGTTTCGACAAAGCCACGGTCATGCAATTGTGGTGTACCAACAACAGCACGGGGCAAGAAATCGCCTTCGCGGATTTCTGTATTGTTCCAGTTACGATATCCGTAAATCGCGCTCAACGTGTAGTCAGAAAATACATCGAAATCTGCGTTTATCGTGACGCCGACTTGACGATCCAACGACTCCGTTACGAGATTATGGTTCACGAAGCGCTGATTTTCACCTTGGGCCACGCCCAACGGCAGGTTCAGCTCTGCGTCCAGCGCCGCACCGCGCGAAACGCCGGTGACTTCGCCGCAGCAATCATCGTCGGCTTCATAATAATCTGCGATGAGCTTGATCCGTGCGGGACCATTGTTAAAATCAAGCAATCCGCGGAAACCGACATGCTCATAACCATTCACTTTGTTATTCGTGCCGCCAAATATGTTGGTGATATTGCCTTCATAAGTGCCGTAAAATGCGTTTGCGCGGAAAGTCAGGCTTTCTGCGACTGGGCCGGAAACGGTTGCACGGCCACGATATTCGCCACCTTCAAAACCCTCTACGGTAACTTCGCCCTCAAGCGTGTCGGTACCACCTTTTGAAACAACGTTGATAAGACCAGCCGACGCGTTCTTACCAAACAAGGTGCCTTGCGGCCCGCGCAACACTTCGAGACGCTCGATTTCCACCAGATCGGCAAATGCCTGACCCGAACGGCTCAACACAACGCCGTCGACAACGGTCGATACACTTGGCTCTGCCGCGATTGAGAATGAAATCGTTCCAACGCCACGCAACACCACTGCCGAGTTAGCGTTGGTCGTGCCCTTGCGGAATGTGACCGATGGAACGAGCTGGCTGAGATTCTCAAGGCTGGTGGTGCCTGCCGCTGCCAAGGTATCGCCAGAAACGGCGGTGATGGCGATTGGCACATCCTGCACATTTTCTTCGACCTTCTGGGCCGTAACAACAATTTCCTCAACCTGCGCAAACGCTGGTGCTGATACCCCAAGCGCGATTGCGCTGGTGCCGAGCAATGCTGCGCGAACAAGGTTCGTCTTTTTATACGTTGAAAAATGCATCCTGTGCCTCCCTTAATTGCCGCCCGCTTGTGGCAGTTTCAGAGAAGTTGGACCCCTGAAACCATGCAGGTCGACGTGATAGTCGTTGATAACTGGGTTGATGTAACCAACACCGCTTGATATGTCTAGCGGTGTCATATAGCGACAATATTTAGGCAAAGACTGTGGCAATCATGCCATAGTGCTTGCCGTGACGGCGAAAAGGACCCGCGTTGCCATTTTCAATTATCATGCACCCCGAAGGCTTTGACCTGCTGCATGGTGATGTCAGCATGCTGTCGCACCGGAATGAAGCGCCTGCGATCAGCATCGGTAGCGGGCGACCTGACTTGGAAATGGTGCGCGGCAATTTCAGAATTGACGATGTCGTTGAAACACGATTGGCGCTTGATTGTTTCGCGCAAGTCGATGGCTGTATCCGGCTTTGGAACGCAAAGCGGCCTGACGTCGTCGCAACGCTGGTGCTGGAGGAACGGGCGCTGCAATCCATCCTCACATTTCGCTGCACAGATCCGGCCTTTAACCGGCTTTGGATAGATATGCAGTGCGCAACGTCCGAGGCCTTTTGGGGTGGCGGCGAACAGATGTCCTATTTGCGCCTCAACGGCAGGCGCTTTCCGTTCTGGACATCGGAACCCGGTGTGGGCCGCGATAAATCGACCGCATTGACGCAGACGATGGATGCCGATGGCTTGGCCGGTGGTGACTATTGGACCACCAATTATCCGCAGCCGACTTGGCTAAGCTCTGCGCGTTACGCCGTGCACCTCGAAACGGCGGCCTATTCGGTGCTTGATCTGACGGACGCGGGCCGGGTTGGGGTCGAATGTTGGTCGGCAAATGTCGATGTCGAGCTTTTCGATGCGCCTACGTTGCCCGAGCTGGTTACCAAAATGTCTGATCGCTTTGGTCGCCAGCCTGCCCTGCCAGATTGGGCCATTTCCGGTGCCATTATTGGGCTGAAGGATGGTGTCGACACCTTTGACCGGTTCGAAAAAATTGCCGCATCGGGCGCCGCGATTACCGGCCTGTGGTGCGAAGATTGGATCGGCATTCGTCAGACCAGCTTTGGCAAGCGATTGTTCTGGGACTGGAAATGGAATGCTGCGCGCTATCCGGATTTACCCCCACAAATTGCGGCGCTTGCCGAACGCGGCATTCGTTTCCTTGGCTATGTAAACCCCTATCTGGCGGTGGATGGATCGCTATATCAAGAGGCACGCGCCGCCAACTTCCTGGCGCTGCGGCAGGACAGCGACGAGCCTTATGCCGTCGACTTCGGCGAATTTGACGCAGGCGTTGTGGATTTCACCAACCCGGCCGCCGCGGCGTGGTTTGCCGACCGCATCATCGGTCAGGAAATGCTCGACTTCGGGCTTTCGGGATGGATGGCAGATTTTGGCGAATATCTGCCGACCGATGTGCGCCTGTTCGATGGGTCTGACCCGATGGAGGCGCATAATCGCTGGCCCGTACTTTGGGCAAAGGTGAATGCCGACGCCATCGCATCGCGCGGCAAAACGCATGACGCGACATTTTTCATGCGCGCCGGTTTTTCGGGCGTGCAAGCGCATTGTCCATTATTGTGGGCAGGCGACCAATGCGTCGACTTCACCCGCCACGACGGGATCAACACGGTCATCACAGCGGCATTATCGTCCGGATTATTGGGCAACGCGTACCACCACAGCGACCTCGGCGGATATACCAGCCTGCATGGCGTGGTCCGGACCGCAGAATTGATGCACCGTTGGATTGACTTGGCGGCCTTTGCACCCGTCATGCGCAGTCATGAGGGCAATCGTCCTGCAGACAATCTGCAACTCGATAGCAGCGCCGAAATACTCACCCATTTTGCCCGCATGAGCCAAGTCCATGCCCGCCTTGCGCCATATGTCCGCACCTTGTCCGACGAGGCTGTTGCCACGGGCCTGCCGCTTCAGCGTCCATTGTTCCTGCACTATGACGACGCGGCCTATTACGACATTCAGGACCAATATCTCTATGGCGCGGACATGATCGTCGCCCCTGTGGTCGAAGAGGGTGCAAGGAGCCGCAACGTGACTTTGCCAGAAGGGGATTGGGTCCATCTTTGGTCCGGCGACGTGTATGCCAAGGGCATATATGCCATCGCGGCTCCGCACGGCCAGCCCCCCGTGTTCACGCGCAAGGACAGCGCGCACGCATCGCTATTCAGCGCTATCACGCAGGAATTCAGGTCATGAACACCCGATCCAATATCCGTGATGTCGCAAAGCTTGCCGGTGTGGCCGTCAAAACCGTCAGCCGCGTCCTCAACAATCACCCTTATGTCAGCGCAGAAACCAAAGCGAAGGTCGACGCCGCGATGGCAGAGCTGCGCTTTTCGCCCAGCATTGCAGCACGCATATTGGCGGGCACGAAATCGGGCCAAATTGCACTGATTTATGACAATCACAGCCCCTATTATATGCACCAGATCATGCAGGGCTGCTGGGACCGATGCCATGAAGAAGGCATGCGCCTGATTGCACAGCCCGTCGATGTGTCCGACCCCGATGTGGGCGAGCAGGTGCGCGGCATGGTCCGGCAAACGCATGTGGATGGCGCGATATTGTCTTCACCCGTCACCGATTGCGGCCCCGTGCTGAACGTGCTTGAAGCGATGAACATTCCCTTCGTGCGCATTTCGCCCGGCACCAACCACGCGCTTACCAGCTCGGTATTCATGGATGATATGCAGGCCGCGGACGACATGACGACGCACCTCATCAACATTGGTCACCGGCGGATTGCCTTTATCAAGGGCCATGCGAACCATATGGCCAGTGCCGAACGTCAGGCAGGATATGAACGCGCGCTTAGCCGTGTTGGCATATCGGTGGATCCAGACTTGATCGCCGAGGGTCATTTTGATTTTGAAAGCGGCGTTGCGGCGACAGAGCAATTTCTATCGCTGAAATATCCGCCCACGGCGGTCTTTGCATCGAACGATGACATGGCCTCAGGTGTCCTTGCCGTCGCCCATCGCCGTGGCATTCAGGTACCAGAACAATTGTCTGTCGCAGGGTTTGACGACACCACGCTTGCCCGCGTTGTTTGGCCGCCCTTAACCACCGTGCGCCAGCCTGTACGTGATCTAGCGTCGACCGCTGCGGACCTATTATTTGGCGAGGGCGGGATTGAGCATCGCCGCCTTCCCCATGAACTGATCAGCCGCGAGTCGGTTGCCCCACCTTATTCACCTTCCATAAAAAAGAGCAAAAACACATGACCCTTCCAACACCCCCGTCCACGCGCCTTTTGGGCAAGAGCGGTATTGAAATTTCATCGATTGCCTGGGGCATGTGGCGCTTTGCGGGTCTTGAAATGTCCGCAGCCCGCGCGGCCATTGATGCGGCGTTCGAAGCAGGCATCACCCTTTTTGATACGGCGGACATTTATGGCTTTGGTGAACAAGGCTTTGGCAAGGCCGAGGAACTGCTTGGCCGCGTATTTGCAGAGGCGCCGGAATATCGTGACCGGATGGTGCTCGCCACCAAGGGGGGAATTACCCCGCCGACGCCATATGACAGCAGCGCGGAATATCTGACCAAGGCAATTGACGACAGCCTGTCGCGTTTGGGCACTGAATATGTCGACCTGTGGCAAATCCACCGTCCCGACATCCTTACCCACCCGCAAGAAATCGCGCGCACCATCGAAAACGCGCACAAAGCCGGAAAAATCCGCGCTTTTGGTGTGTCGAACTTCACGACGGCGCAAATCACGACCTTGGCACAGTTCAGCAGCGTTCCGATTGTCTCGACACAGCCGGAGCTTTCCCCATTGCGGATCGATACCATCGAAAATGGTGAGCTGGATCAAGCCATCGCTATGGATTTGGCGGTGTTGGCATGGTCACCACTTGGTGGCGGACGCATCGGCGACCCCGGCGATGCGCGTGAACAAAATGTCGCGGCAGCCCTGTCCGACGTTGCAGCCGCGCATGGCGTTTCGCGCACGGCAGCGGCCTATAGCTGGATTATGGCGCACCCTGCCCGCCCCATCCCGATTGTCGGCTCGCAAAACCCGGCACGCATCACAGAGGCTGCCGATGCCTTCAAAATCACATGGACCCGCGCTGATTGGTACAGCGTATTGGTCGCTGCGCGAGGAGTTCCCCTGCCATGAAAAATCCAATCGAAGTCAGCTGGTTCTCCGCTTTATGCGACGATGATTACGAATTTCTTGGGCAACCCGATCCCATGCTCGCGTCGAGTTGGGAGCATTGCCGCAATATCGTGCTCGCCGCGGAAAAGGGCGGGTTCGACAATATATTGCTCCCCTCGGGCTACACGCTTGGGTTGGATACCACTGCTTTTGCCAGCGCCATTGCGACGCTGACCACACGCATCAAATTGCTGATGGCGGTGCGTATTGGCGAAAGCTGGCCCCCGCAATTGGCGCGGCAAATTGCCACGCTGGACCAGATTTCGGGTGGGCGGTTGAACGTCAACATCATCTCGTCTGACTTGCCGGGTGACAAGATGGACAGCGAGCCGCGCTATCGCCGGACGGTCGAAGCGATGCAGATCCTCAAGACATTGTTGAATGGCGAGCATCTGTCGATTGATGGCGAACATTATAAAATCGATCTCGACCCGCCACGCATGAAGACCGTCAGCGGCAAATGTCCGCCGTTATATTTCGGTGGTCTCTCGCCCGCGGCAAAGGACGCTGCTGCCGAAGGTTGCGATGTATATTTGATGTGGCCAGAAACGGTTCAGGGCGCAAAGGACCTTGTCGACGACATGACCGCGCGCGCGGCAAAATTTGGACGGACGTTGAAATATGGCTTCCGCGCGCATGTCATTGTGCGTGAAACCGAAGCCGAAGCCCGGGCCTATGCGGACCGCCTGTTGTCCAAGCTGGATGCGCGGCAAGGCGACGCAATCCGCAACAAATCATTGGATACGCAAACCTTCGGTGTTGCGCATCAGGCCGAATTGCGCGCGCAATCGGAAGCGAACGACGGATATTTGGAAGATAATCTGTGGACCGGAATTGGCCGCGCACGTTCAGGCTGCGGCGCGGCGATCGTTGGCGACCCGGACCAAGTGCTGGCCAAAATCGAAGCCTATCGCGCCGTCGGAATCGAAGCGTTTATTTTGTCGGGTTACCCGCACATCAACGAATGCGACATGTTCGCACGTTATGTCTTGCCGAAATTGGACCATGGGCGGTTGGTGATCGACTGACCGGCCTAACGCCGCATCGTCATCCTGAACTTGTTTCAGGATAACGTGACAGGTTCAATCCGACAGACCCGCCATGCGCTCGGCCTGATCTTCGGCAATTAGCGCCGCCACCAATTCACCAAGGCCGCCGCCCTCCAAGATCTCCGGAAGCTTATGCAGCGTCAGGTTGATCCGGTGGTCGGTCACGCGGCCTTGCGGGAAATTATAGGTGCGGATGCGTTCCGAACGGTCGCCTGAGCCCACCATCGCTTTGCGGGCCTCGGCCTCCGCGCCTTGGGCTTCCTCGCGCTCTTTTTCGTACATGCGCGCGCGCAGCACCTGCATCGCTTGTTCTTTGTTCTTGTGCTGGCTGCGCCCGTCTTGGCAGGTGACCACAATGCCTGTTGGCAAATGGGTAATGCGCACGGCCGAGTCCGTGGTGTTGACGTGCTGTCCGCCTGCACCCGACGCACGGTACACATCGATTTTCAGGTCGCGCGCCTCGATCTGGATATCGACTTCGGTCGGCTCCGGCAGCACCGCAACGGTCGCGGCGCTGGTGTGAATGCGGCCGCCGCTTTCGGTCACGGGCACGCGCTGCACACGGTGGACACCGCTTTCATATTTCAACTTGGCGAAAACGCCATTGCCCTTGATCGCGACAACAACTTCCTTGTACCCGCCCACATCGGACGCGCTGACGGAGATAGGTTCGATCTTCCACCCCTGCCCTGCGGCATAGCGTTCGTACATGCGGTACAAGTCACCGGCAAACAACGCCGCTTCATCACCGCCCGTGCCAGCCCGGATTTCAAGCATGGCAGGCCGGTCATCGGCGGCATCTTTTGGCAAGAGCGCAATGGCCAAAGCGGTTTCGGCTTCGCTCAACTGGTGGCTGACATCCTCCAGTTCCTCAAGCGCCATCTCGTGCAGGTCGGGGTCGGAGAAATCCTTCGACATATGCTGCAAGGTTTCGATTTCCTTGCGCAGTCGCCGGACATTGGCAGCCGCTTTGGCGACCGGTTCCAGCTCCGAATATTCCTTGGACGCCGTGACAAAGGCATCGCCCTCCAACTGCCCCGACGCCATCCGCGCCTCAAGCTCGGAAAAGCGCGATTCAATAAGTGCGATACGTTGCGGAGAGATTTTGGTCATGCGAGCGACTGAAGAACGCTCTTAAGCCGGTCATTGTCATCTTCACCCGACATCCCGTAATAGCCATCCTCATTGACGCGCAGGATAGCCGCCGGGCTTTGCTTGACGGCCTTATCATAGCGCTTTTTCGGAGAACCAGTTGCAATCATGTCGGCCGAAATTCCGGCTTGGCGCAGCTGACGCAAAAGCGCGAAGGCATGCCCAAGACCCGCGTCATTCTCCAAAACAATCATGGCTTCGATCTGCTGTGTTGGCACGGCGTCAATCAACATGCCCAACCGCTCAATGCCGGCCGCCCAGCCAACCGCTGGCGTCGCTGGTCCGCCCAGGTTCTCGATTAGACCATCATAGCGTCCACCACCCAGAACAGTGCCCTGCGCACCGAGCCGGTCGGTCACAAATTCAAACGCAGTGTGGCGATAATAATCGAGGCCGCGCACCAGCGCGGCATTGCGTGTCCAAGCCACACCAGCGGCATCAAGGCCTGCTGTGACCGCGCCGAAGAAATCCTGTGCTTCGCCCGATAGATAATCGTCGATCACCGGCGCCGCGTCGGCAATCGGGCGGTCTTTGGGGTCTTTGCTATCCAGAATACGCAGCGGATTTTTCTCCAGCCGCGCGAGACTATCTTCGGACAGCGCACCCTTGTGATCGTTGAAATAGCCGACCAATGCCGCCCGCCACGCGTCGCGGCTTGGCGTGTCGCCCAATGTGTTGAGCTGCAACGTCACGCCGTCATTTATGCCCAATTCCTTCAGCAATTGGTCCGCCATCACCAGCAGTTCGACATCGGCGGCAGGCTCTGCTGCGCCGATAATCTCGGTATCAATCTGGTGAAATTGACGATAGCGGCCCTTTTGCGGGCGTTCGTAACGGAACAATGGGCCGTGCACCGACAGCTTCATCGGCGCAAATTGCTGCCAGCCATTGGTAAGGTACGCGCGCGCAATGCCCGCCGTAAATTCGGGGCGCAGCGTGATCGAATCCCCGCCGCGATCTTCGAAGCTGTACATTTCCTTTGAGACAACATCCGTCGCCTCACCCAAGCTGCGCGAAAAAACCGCCGTTGGCTCAATGACGGGCAACTGAAGGCCCTTAAATCCATAAAGCCTGCGTACGCGTTCAAATGTTGCGACGACATGCGCAAAACGTTCTTCTGTCTCGCCGAACATGTCCTGAGTACCGCGGACGGCCTGGGGTGTCTGTATCTTTGCCATATTAAAGCGCCCTAGCGGCTAATTGTTGTTAGTGGAATAGGGCTGGACGCGCCAATCGGCTTTCGCCAAAAGTCTGGCCCATGAATCCACGCATATTGTCGCGCGCTATCGCCGCATTCGCCCTTTCCGCTAGCCTCGTTTCTGCAGCCTCTGCGCAAAACAGTGCGCCGCAGCCTGTGCCTATCGTCTCGAACATCCCCGAGCCGCAAGATCGCCCCTTGTCGGAACCAATGATCTTGTCTGTGGACGCTACGGATATTGATCGCGCAATTTTCCAAGTGCGTCAGGTCATTCCTGTAGAAAAAGGCAAGCCGCTGATCCTGCTTTACCCGCAGTGGTTGCCGGGCAAGCATGGCCCACGCGGTGCACTGGCCGAAATGACGGGGCTTATGATCCGCGCAGGCGGGAAGACGCTGCGTTGGACCCGCGACCCGGTTCAGGTTTACGCTGTTCATGTCGATGTGCCTGCCGAAACATCGTCCGTCGATGTGGAATTCCAATTCACCGCGCCTGTCCGCGAAAGCGAAGGCCGTATCAACGTCACGCCCAATATGATAAACGTACAATGGGAACAGGTTGCCCTGTACCCCGCGGGACATTTCACCCGCGCTATTCAGGTAAAGCCGTCGATTACATTGCCTGAAGGCTGGACGGGCGTGGCGGCGCTTGATGGCGCACAGATTACCGGCAACCGCATCGATTACAGCGTGACGAGTTTTGAAACCTTGGTCGACAGCCCGATGTTTGCGGGGCCGAATTACAAAAAATGGGATCTGGGCAACAACGTCACCCTGAACGTATGGGCGGACGACGCCAAATATCTTGCCGCGAAGCCAGAGCACATCGCTGCACATCGCGCATTGGTAGATGAATCGCTCCTGCTTTTTGGATCAAAGCATTTTGATCGCTATGAATTTCTGCTCGGACTGACTGAAGAGCTCGGCGGAATTGGGCTTGAACATCATCGCAGCTCTGAAAACACGCGCGAGACCGACTATTTCATCGAATGGGATGACAATATGTCCGAACGCGGCCTGTTGCCGCACGAATTCACGCATAGTTGGAATGGCAAGTTCCGCCGTCCCGATACGATGTGGACGCCCGATTATTCCACCCCAATGCGCGACAATTTGTTGTGGGTCTATGAAGGGCAGACCAGCTTTTGGGATCTCGTCCTAGGTGCGCGCTCGGGCCTACAATCCAAAGAAATGGTGATGGGCGAATGGGCCAAATATGCGGGCTTTTATGCAGAGCAGCCCGGCCGCGCATGGCGTTCGGTGGAAGATACCACGCATGATCCCATTTTTGGCGCACGCAAAGCAAAGCCATTCGCAAGCCACGCACGCGGCGAAGATTATTATAATGAAGGCTCGCTGATCTGGCTCGATGCGGACATGACGATCCGCACGCTGTCAAAGGGTAAGAAATCGCTCGATGATTTCGCCAAGGCTTTCTTTGGCGTGCGCAACGCCGATTGGGGCGTGCTCACATATAATTTTGACGAGATTGTCCGCACGCTGAATGCTGTGCAGCCTTATGATTGGGCGACGTTTCTGGATACCAAATTGCGCCAGCCGGGTCAGCCCGCACCGCTGAACGGTTTTGAATTGGGCGGGTACAAACTTGTCTGGAAAGAAGAGCCGAACATCTTCGACAAAGAACTGATGAAGGAAGGCAACAATTTCAACCTCACGCACTCGCTGGGGCTGACGTTGGACAAAGAAGGTCGTGTCACATCGGTATTATGGAACGGCCCTGCTTTTAAGGCCAATATTGTCAACGGCACCAAAATCATTGCCGTCAACGGCTATGCTTACTCCAAAGACGGCCTGAGTGCCGCAATCAAGGCCGCAAAGGGTGGGGAAAAGCCCGTGCGCCTTATATTGGAACGCAACAAACGTTTTGAGCAAATAGACATCGCCTATTCGGGCGGCTTGCGCTATCCGCACCTCGAAACCACGGGCAAGGGCGAAACGGCGATCGATCGTTTGCTGCGTCCGCGGCGGACCAACTAAAACCATTTGAAAGCATTCTCCCATGCGTATTGATTTGATTCCAGCAGGCGACAATGTGCCTGAAAGCCTGAACGTGCTGATCGAGGTTCCCATTGGCGGTGAACCTGTAAAGTATGAATTCGACAAGGCTTCTGGTGCTCTTTTCGTAGACCGTTTCCTGCACACGCCCATGCGTTACCCCGCCAATTATGGCTTTGTTCCGCACACATTGGGTGAAGATGGCGACCCGTTGGACGCACTTGTCGTCGCGCGCTCGCCTATCGTCGCCGGTGCAGTGGTCAAATGTCGCCCGATTGGCGTGTTGATGATGGAAGACGATGCTGGCGGTGATGAAAAATTGCTCTGCGTGCCAGTCAACAAGACCTTCCCTTATTATTCGGACGTTGTGACGTACAAGGATATGCCACCGATCGTCCTGCAACAGATCGAGCATTTCTTCACCCATTATAAAGACCTGGAGCCCGGCAAATGGGCCAAGTTGAATGGCTGGGGTGATGAAAACGACGCCAAGCGCATTATTATGGAATGCGTCGAACGTGCGAAGGAACATGGTATATGAATCGGGCAGCGCTGGTCACATTGGTTGCACTAGCGCTCTCGGCATGTGCCACCCCTGAAGCACGCGTAAAAACCGCGCTGATGGATGCCGGTCTGTCTCGTCCGATTGCAGCCTGCATGGCTGACCGGATGGTCGGCCGGCTTTCACTTATCCAGTTGAATAAGCTGAGCGGTCTTAAAAAGCTGCGCGGTCAGGACATGCGCAAGATTACCGTCGAGGACTTTCTGAAGCGCACACGTTCGCTGCAAGACCCCGAAATACTCGGTGTCGTAAGCTCGTCCGGGCTTATTTGCGCGGTTAAGGCCTAAGCACCCTAAGTCACATTTGTCATCCCGGACATGGGTTCGGGATGACAATTATTTAGCTTAAGGCCCTCATCAACATCGCGAACCAACCAGTATCGGCCTTTGCCGTCGCGGGTGCGCCAAAATCCACACATTCAAGACATTTGGCCTGCGCGCCACGCACGCCGGTGAGCATGTTCAGATCAGCCGAAATCCGCTGGAAAAGCAACTGCTGCTGCCATGATGCTTGCGCAAAAATGTCCATCGGCGCTGCAGCCTGCGCCCGCTTTGGCATCAGGCCACTGATGAGCGTGCCTGCGAAGCTCGTTGGTGGTTCAATATATTCGGCATGCCATCCATCGGGTTGCAATCCGGCACGCTTTGCCGCTTCCGCAAACGCATCGTTCATACCACCGGTCCTGTCGACAAGGCCGAGCTGGCGTGCCGTACCACCCGCCCATACACGCCCCTGTGCGATAGCATCGACTTGTTCGGGCGTTTTCTTACGCGCGGTTGCGACGCGCGTCAGGAACTGGCGATAGCCATTCTCAATGGCGCTTTGGGCCACGCGGTCAAATTCGGGGCTGAACCCATTCAAGACATCCGGTTCGCCGGACAATGGCGTCGTCTTCACGCCGTCCGCATTCACGCCGATTTTCGCAAGGCCAGCCTCCGCGCTTGGAATGACGCCGAAAATACCAATGGATCCGGTAATCGTGGCAGGATCGGCAAAGATGACATCGGCAGGAAGCGATATCCAATAACCGCCGCTTGCAGCCAAATTCGCCATCGAAACGATGACCGGAATCTTTTTCGCCTTCGCCGCTTCAATCGCCAGACGGATTTTTTCAGACGCCGTGACCGAACCGCCCGGCGAATCCACGCGGACCACCAACGCTTTCAAATCCTTATTGTCGAGCGCATCATAAATAAGACCGCTGACGGTGTCGCCCGCTGCGGTTCCAGGACCGCCCTCTCCATCAACGATGGTTCCCGCAATGGTCACGACGCCAATCTGTGCTCCCGCGGTTGCGGGGCCGTAGCTAGCCAATAACGCGTCCATTGCTGTGTGGGCAAAACCACCGGTCGTTTTCTTGTCATCCGCGCCCACCTTGCCGGCGATGAATTTGCCGAATGCGATACGGTCACCCAGCTTATCGACAAGACGCGTCGACAGCGCCAATTGCGCCAGATCGCCTTTGGCAGACTCCACCGCACCGGCCGGGTCGGTCAACATGCGGTCCAGCTGTGCTTGGGGGCGCGCCTTTGCTACACCCGCTTTCCACTGGCTCCAGACTTCATCATATACGCCCTTGATGGCCATTTTGGATTCAGGGGACTGCTCGGTCCGCATATAGGGTTCAACTGCGCTCTTGAAGGTTCCGACACGGTAGATGTTGGCCTTCACACCAAGCTGGTCGAGCAAGCCCTTATAATAGGGCTGTGATCCCCCGGGGCCGGTTATCATTGCACCTCCCAACGGGTCCATCCAGATTTGCGTGGCATGGGCGGCCAGTTGATAGCTGTCGTCCGTATAGGCTGTGGCAAAGGCATAGACAGGCTTGCCCGCCTTTTTCACCGCCTCAAGGCTGCTGCCGATTGCGGCAAGGCTCGCCTGTCCGCCGCCCATGAACCGTTCCATGTCGACCACGACCAATTTCACCCGCGTATCTTTTTCCGCGAGCTTGAGCGCACGAACGACATCGCGTTGCCGGATTTCACCGGTTGGCATGGCTGAGGATGTGAGCGCTGTCAGCGGGTCAACTTCGGCAGGCTGTTCGGAAATAACGCCATCAAGTTTCAGCAGCAATGCACCATCGCGCACCACCGCCGGATTGGGGCTGGCGTTCAGAAGCGCGAATATCGCGAGGAAGAAAAAGAACAGGAAAAAGAGCACCAGCAGGTCTTTAAACCCGACCAATATTTGCCAGCTGACGCGCAGAAACTGCATAATATTTTGTCCCTTTTTACCTTTTTTCGAATGTAAGCATTCGAACGCCGTTTGCCACTATTGTTCGACAAAAAGATATTGCACGCTGACAAGACCGCGAAACAGAAAAGGGCCGCTGGAATGATCCAACGGCCCTTAAACATGGGTCAGCGGTCGGATGTGCCGCTGCCGGAAGTTGCTTTCATGCCGTGACCGGCATCGCCGATATCATCGGCGGCCGATCTCCCGAACGGAATTCCCCGACCTCTTAACTGAACCATGAGACATCGGATCACCTCCTTTCGTTGAATGGAAATTGCTTGCTTCAAACATATATCTGCCCTCCGCAGGACCGAAGTTGAATCAAACGGGTCGCTGAAACAAGTCTTGTAATAAATTATTTTTCGGGCAAATATTGGGGTTCCGCGCCGCAATATTTGACGTCGTCAAATGGCTATTTGCGGCAATCTTCCACAATGCGTGCAATCTCTGCCCATGCGGGCAAAATGATCGGCGGATGTCCGTCCGTTTCCAATAATATCCGCCCGCGGCTGAACGCCATCGCGTCCAATATCGCGTCCATCGGCATGATTTCACTCGCCAGATAGACGGGCGTTCCGCCGGTCGGCTTTGCCGCAAATTCCTTCATGGACGAAGATGTCCGAATGACGATGCGTTGCCCCGGTGCAGTCGCTTCACGCGACACATATATGCGCCGATTTTGTTGGTCGCAGCGCAGGCTGACGACAGGATTTTGGCCAGTCGGTCCAAATACAGCAATTGATCCGCGATCATCGCGCCGATACACCCAATCGCCTGCAGAAAACGGCCAGTCATTCCAATCCGCCGATAAACGCGGCGTTGGTGCAGGCGTGGCGGCCACCGGTGGCAGCGCGGGCGCCGCCCTTTGTGCTGGCGGTGGCGGCGGCGCAACGCAGGACGCGAGCAGCAGCATTGCAATGAGGGTCAGGTTACGGATCTGCATGACTTTGTCTTATGGCCAAATCGCATCTGCTCCGCTAGCGTGTTGCGACATGGCGACCAAAAAAACACGACTAGACCAATTGATCGTTGATCGCGGCCTTGCCGAAAGCAAGACGCGTGCGCAGGCATTGGTCATGGCGGGCTATGTCTATATCGGTGATGCAAAGGCACTAAAGCCAGGGCAGCAAATCGCCGAAGATACCGAAATCAGTGTGAAGGGCAGCGATCATCCGTGGGTCTCGCGCGGCGGCATTAAACTTGCCCATGCCCTTAATGAATTTGCCATCGATGTAACCGGCATGGTGGCCATTGATGTGGGTTCGTCAACGGGCGGCTTTACCGACGTGATGCTAACGCAAGGGGCAACGCGCGTTTTCGCCGTCGATAGCGGCACAAACCAGCTCGCGTGGAAACTGCGGCAAGACCCCCGCGTGGTGGTTCATGAACAGACAAGCGCGCGGATATTGACCGACGTGCATATTACCGAGCCCGTTGACCTTATCGTCTGTGACGCAAGCTTCATCGGTCTCGCCAAAGTGCTAGAGCGGCCTTTGACCTTTGCCAAAAGCGGCGCGCACTTGATCGCACTTATCAAACCACAATTTGAGGCTGGCCGCGAAGAAGTTGGCAAAGGCGGCGTCGTACGGGACCCTGAAGTCCATAAACGCGTTTGCGACGAGGTACAGCAGTGGTTGGTCGAAAATAACTGGACGATACGCGGTTTGACCACCAGCCCGATTACAGGGCCGCAAGGCAATGTCGAATTTCTAATCTGGGCGCAAAATGTGTAGCGCCCCACCGGGGAGCAGCCATATGAAAATCCGTTCCATATTAACCGCATCAGCAGCGTTGTTCGCGCTGGCGCCACTGGGCCACACAGTTGCCGCGCCTGCGACAAAAACGGCAGATGCCACAGCTGACATTGTGCCATCACAATTGCCGCGCAACGCCGCGCCGTTGCATTATGCGATTACCGTCACACCCGATGCCGAAAAATTAACGTTCGACGGAAACGTCCGCATCGAATTCATGCTGAAGACCCCAAGCGATTCCGTGACGTTGAACGCGGCAGACATCGACTTTCGGACAGTCACCATCGCGAAAGGCCGCGCTGCTGCCATTCCGGTCACGACGCAGGTGAATGCCGCCGCGCAAACCGCCACGCTCTCCTTTGGCCAGACACTGCCCGCCGGACGATACACGCTGTTCATTGATTATGCCGGGAAGATCCTGCAGCAAGCCAATGGCTTGTTCGCGCTGGATTACAAAAATCCCGAAGGCGCCGAAAAGCGCGCGCTGTTCACGCAATTTGAAGCGCCCGACGCGCGGCGGTTTGTGCCCAGCTGGGATGAACCCATTTACAAGGCGACATTTGATCTAACGGCGCATGTTCCGTCCGAACAAATGGCCGTCAGCAATATGCCCGTTGCCGCGCGCAAGGAAATGGGGGGTGGCAAGTCCGAAGTCCGCTTTGGCACGACGCCCAAAATGTCGACCTATTTGTTGTTTTTCGGGCTCGGCGAATTTGACCGCATAACCAAGCAGGTTGGCCCGACTGAAGTGGGTGTCGTCGTTGGCAAGGGTAATGGGCCAAAGGGCCAATATGCGCTCGATGCATCGGCGAAGCTGGTTGGATATTATAACGATTATTTTGATACGCCCTATCCATTGCCGAAACTCGACAATGTTGCCGGCCCCGGACAGAGCCAGTTTTTCAGCGCGATGGAAAATTGGGGCGCGATTTTCACGTTTGAGCGGGTTCTTCTGAACGATCCGAAAATCACCAGCGCACGCACGCGCCAAGGCATCTTTGCGACGGACGCCCATGAAATCGCCCACCAATGGTTCGGCAATCTCGTCACGATGGCGTGGTGGGATGACCTGTGGCTCAACGAAGGCTTCGCCAGCTGGATGGAAAGCAAGGCGACCGCGCATTTCAACCCCGAATGGCAAAGTGCTTTGGACCGCGTTAACGGCCGCGAGGGCGCAATGGGGCTTGATGCCTATGTGACAACGCATCCGGTCATTCAGAAAATCAGCACCGTCGAACAAACCAGCCAGGCATTTGACACCATCACTTATTCAAAAGGTGAAGCGGTTATCACTATGCTTGAGGCGTTTGCCGGTGAGACCGTTTGGCGCGACGGCCTGCGCGCGTACATGAAAAAGCATGCTTATGCGAACACGCGCACCGACGATTTGTGGAACGCGGTTGAGGCGGCTGGCGCAAAAGGCCTTGTCCGCATCGCGCATGATTTCACGCGGCAACCCGGCGTGCCGTTGATTTCAGTGAATGCCGCCAAATGTGTGAACGGGTCCACTGTCTTGTCGCTCAGCCAGAGTGAGTTTTCACGTGACCGCAAGGCAGAAACCACTGCCAAGCCGCAGCGCTGGAACGTCCCTGTGATTGCGCAGGTCGTGGGCAATGCAACCGGAACGGGCATCATTTCGGGCGGTGCGGGTACCATGACCCTGCCGGGCTGTGGGCCAGTGTTAGTCAACGCTGGGCAGAGCGGATATTACCGCGTTCTGTACACGCCCGACATGATGGCGGGTCTTAAAGACGTCTTCCCCAAATTGGCGCCCATTGACCAACTTGGCTTGCTCAATGACAGCCAAAGCCTCGCTTATGGCGCATATCAACCGGTCCGGACCGCGCTTGATCTCGTTGATGCTGTTCCGGCCAATGCCAGTCAGCGGGTGATCGAAGATAATGTTTCGACCTTTGCCTATTTATATGGACTGTATGACAAGGAACCCGCGCGGCAGGCGGCACTGGCGAAACGCGCGAGTGCACGCTTTGGTCCTGTGCTCGACAGACTTGGTATGAAGCAGGATGTTGCCGACAGCACGCTCGACGCCAATTTGCGCAGCGCCCTTATCGGCACGCTTGGCTATATGGGTGATGCAAAGGTTGTGGCCGAGGCGCGCCGCTTGTTTGATGCACTCGACACCAATCCAGCGGCGCTAGACGGGCCACTGCGTACCACATGGCTTGGTGTTGTTGCGCAAAATGCGGATCAGGCCTCGTGGGATAAAATGCGCAAGCTTGGCCAGTCGGCCGAAAGCTATCTGGTGAAATCAAGCATGTACCGTTTGCTGGGTTCCACGCGCGATGAAGCGTTGGCCAAACAAGCGTTGGCACTGGCGCTGACCAAGGAGCCAGGCCAGACCTTAAGCGCGGGCATCATTGGCGGCGTTGCGGGCGAGTTTCCCGACCTTGCGGTCGATTTTGCCCTCGCGAACCGCGAAGCTGTCGAAGCATTGGTCGACGTGTCATCCAGATCGGAATTTATTCCAAGTCTGGGCAATGGTTCAAATGATCCAGCGATGATCGATAAGCTAAATGCCTATGCCAAAGCCTATCTGACACCGGAGTCCCGCAAGCCGGTCGATCAGGCGATTGTGTCCATCGAAACGCGCATCAAAACCCAACCCCGGGTCCGTTCCGAGGTCAGTGCGTGGCTGGACGCGAAATAAGCAAACCGACACAACGTCGCGACGCGTCAGTCCTTGTAAAGGCCATTAACGCGCGCGGCGTAACGTTCGCGGATGACATGGCGCCGAATTTTCATGCTCGGCGTCATTTCGCCATTTTCTATTGAGAAAGGCTCGTCAGCAAATTCAAACTGGCGGACCTTTTCGGTTACCGACACATCCGCATTGACCCGGTCAACCGCAGCACGAACCGCAGCGCGAAACTGCGGATTGGCCTGCAAGACATTGAAATCATATTTCATATCTTGCGCACGCGCCCATTCGAGCGCCCATTCGGGATCCGGAACGATAAGGCCAACGATGTACGGCCGCTTGTCCCCTGAAACCATCGCCTGCAAAATTTCGGGCTGCAGCGTGAGCATGCCCTCAATCTTTTGCGGCGCGATGTTATCGCCCTTATCGTTGACAATCAGGTCCTTTTTCCGGTCAGTAATGGCGATACGTCCGCGATCATCAATATGGCCGATGTCGCCGGTGTGTAGCCAGCCATCCTTGATGACCCGGTCAGTCTCCGCCTTGTTCCGCCAATAGCCCTTCATCACCAAAGGACCACGCACAAGGATCTCGCCATCTTCGGCAATCTTGACCTCAGTATTCTTCAGCGGCGGGCCAACAGTATCCATCTTGATGCCCGCTCTGGGCCGGTTGCAGCTGATGACGGGGCCAGACTCGGTCTGCCCATATCCTTGCAGCAAGGTGATGCCCAAGGATTGGAAAAACACGCCAATGTCTGGATTGAGCGGCGCACCGCCCGATACCATCGCCTTCATCCGGCCGCCAAAGCGCCCCTGGATTTTGGGCTTAATCGTCCGCGATAAAATCAACCGCATCGGCGCGTCGGAAAGCCGCTTGCGCCCCGAATAATCCCGCTCGCCAATGGTCAGGGCTTTATTGAGCAAGTAATTTGGAAATTTGCCCTGCTTTTCGACCGTCTTGATCATTCGTTGGCGCAGGACTTCAAACAATCGGGGAACGACCACCATCACGGTTGGCCGTGTTTCCTCGATATTGGAAGCAAGCTTTTCCAAGCCTTCCGCATAATAGATTTGCGCGCCAACGCCGATGGGCAGGAATTGCCCGCCGCTATGCTCATAAGCATGCGAGAGCGGCAAAAATGACAGGAAGACTTCTTCTTCGTCCAGCCCGAAATCTTCGCGCAGCACTTCGGCGGCGCCGTCGGCATTATGCAATATCGCGCCATGATGCTGCATCACGCCACGCGGCGCACCGCCGGTACCGCTGGTGTAAATGATGCACGCCAAATCGTCGCGCGTTACTGCGGCCATAGCGGCCTCAGCAGCCCGTACATCGGCATCATTGCCCTGAACCATGTCGGACCATTGGTGCATCGATAACTGGCCATGCTGCACCGCTGGCTGCGGTTCCATAGCGATGATGAATTCCGCTTGCGACGACCGCAACGCTGCCGGCATCAATGTCTTGGCCAGCTTTGCAGTAGAAACAATCACCGCGCGGGCGGCGCTGTCGTCGAGAATATGTTGATGGTCGCGTTCGGTATTGGTGACATAGGTCGGCACGGTCACGCATCCAGCCGCCATGATGCCCAGATCGGCGATACACCATTCGGGGCGATTTTCAGACACGAGCATGACGCGGTCGCCCTTTTCCAGCCCAAGCTGGCGGAGCGATTTGGCAAAGCCAGCAACCTGGCGCGCGACCTCAGCCCAGCTTAAGGATTGCCACGTACCATCATGTTTTGCCCACAAAAAGGGTGCGTCACCGCGATACCGCGCGCGCGCAAAAAACATGGTGACGAGGTTGGGGAAGCTGTCAAAATCGTCAAATTGCTCGGCAGCCACTATTCTCTCCTAAACAACATCTTGCGGTCCATTATGGGACTCTAAAAAATTACGCTAGCGCGCCAATGCGTTAGGCGCAACGTGCCGTTCGCGTTAACCGACATCCTCGGTCGGTGCCTCATCAACCAATCGCGGCACGGTCACTGTCACCTTACCCTTAGCGTCGATGGTGGACGATGTCCCCTCGCTGCGTGGATCGGAAGCCCCTGTCCAGCTGTTGCCGACAAGCTGCGCGCCGTTAACTTTTGAACCCAAATCGACAGGGCGAACCGTCTGTCCAAATTTGCTGAGCGCATCAGACATCGCCGAAAGCATGGTATTTTGTTCGACCTCAAGACCGCCGCCACCAAAATAGATGTTCGGCAGCGCAATCGCTTGATCGAGTGGAAGGCCAAAGTCGAGGACGCCAATCAGCGTCTTGGTCACATGCATGATGATACGTTTTCCGCCGGCTGAACCAAGCGCAAGAACCGCGCGGCCATCGCGATCAAACACGATCGTAGGGGACATGGACGACAATGGCCGCTTTCCGCCCATCACGCGGTTGGCGACCGGTGCGCCGTTCTTTTCGGGTGAAAAGGTGAAGTCGGTCAATTCATTGTTCAAGAAAAAGCCGCCTGCGACCAACTGGCTGCCAAATGGCCCCTCAATCGTCGATGTCATATTGGCGATATTGCCGTTGCGATCGACTGCCGTGAAATGCGTTGTTCCTGCAACTTCGCTTGAAATGGCAGCCGTGCGCGGCATGGCGCCGGGCGGGTTCCCTGCCGGATAGTCCGTGCGCGCCTTTTCAGGGTCAATAAGCGCGGAACGTTCTTTGATATATTCGGGGTTCAAAAGGCCTGCGACGGGTACATTTACAAAGGCATCATCCGCCAGATATTTTTCGCGGTCGGCATAGGCCAGCTGCATCGCCTGACCAATCAAATGCCAGCTTTTGGGGCTGTTTTTGCCGGATGCTGCCAAGTCAAACCGCTGCAACGTGCCCAATATTTGCAACACTGTTGTCGCGCCTGATGAAGGCGGGGCCATGCCGCACACCACATAGACGCGGTACGGCGCGCAAACAGCTTGCTGTTCCTTTGCGCGATATTGCGCAAGGTCCGTCATGGTCATGTCGCCGGGGCTAACCTTGCTCGTCGTAACCGCACTTACAATCTGGTTGGCGATGGGGCCGGTGTAAAAGGCATCGGGTCCCTTTTTCGCCAGCAACTTCATGGTCGCGGCAAGTTGCGGATTATGAAGCTTCATACCTGCGGTCACGGGCGCGCCGTTGCGCCAATAAATCGCACGCGCAGCATCAAAGTTGGACCACAGTGGCTGAATACCTTTCAACCGTGATTCAAGTGTCTTGTTGACGATGAACCCTTTGTCGGCAAGGCGAATGGCGGGCTTGAAAATCGTCGCCCAAGACAACTTTCCCCATTTGCGGTGGGTTTCCGCCATAAGCTGGATATTGCCGGGAACGCCTACGGAACGCCCACCCTGAAAAGCCTCCAAGAAACCGAGCGCTTTACCGTCTGGTCCGACAAAACGATCGGGTGTCGCCGCGGCTGGTGCCGTCTCGCGCCCGTTGATTGTCGACAATACGCCCTTTGCGCTGTCCTGATACAAAAGGAAGCCGCCGCCACCAATGCCGCTTGATTGCGGTTCAACGACGGTCAGCGCCAACATCATGGCCATCGCCGCATCGGCAGCGGAACCACCCTGACGCAACATTTCCATCCCTGCTTCGGTAACGCGGGGATCGGCCGATGATGTAACACCGACATTTTCGGCAAAAACCGGTTGAGCGGCAAGGACGAGTGCGCTGATCGCGAAGGACAATTTTTTCATGCCCGATACCTAGCCCCGTTTACACGACAATGCCAAGTCCGGATTTACGCGTCAGTCCCCACGGCGTCCGAGATATTGGCAAACCCGTCGCGCTGCAAAAGTTTCAGCAGTTGCCGGTTGATTTTAAGCGCCAGTCCGGGGCCATGATAGACAAGCGCACTGTAAATTTGCACCAAAGATGCACCCGCCCGGATGCGCGCATAGGCATCTTCAGCAGAGGCAATCCCGCCAACGCCAATCAAGCCCAGCTTGCCGCCGCTCGCCTTGCGAAAATCGATGAGGCGTTGCTGCGCAAGGTCACGCAATGGCGCCCCCGACAAGCCGCCCGTTTCGCCTGCATGTTTCGATTGCAGGTCTGGCCGCGAAATGGTGGTGTTCGATACGATCAAGGCCGCAACACCGCGCGCCATCGCCACGCTGACAATATCGTCAATGTCGGCGGGTTGCAGATCAGGCGCGACTTTCAGGAAGACCGGCGTTGCCCGCGACCGCGCGGCCATAACCTGCGCCAACAGATCATCCAGCGCAGCCTTGTCCTGCAGCGCGCGTAGACCGGGCGTATTGGGGGAGCTGATGTTGACCGTCAGATAATCGGCCAAAGGCTCCATATTGCGCACGCCGATGACATAATCGGCAATGCGGTCGGCGCTGTCTTTGTTGGCGCCGATATTGATGCCCAGCGGCCCTGCCAATGCCGTGTCCGGAATATTCTGCAGCCGCGCGATGGCTGCCGCCTGTCCTTCGTTGTTGAAACCCATGCGGTTGATGACCGCTGCGTCCTCAACCAACCGGAACAAGCGGGGTTTTGGGTTACCCGCCTGCGGCAACGGCGTTAACGTGCCGACCTCTGTAAACCCAAAGCCAAGGCGCATGATCTCAACGGGCACTTCGGCGTTTTTGTCATAGCCCGGCGCCAACCCAACGGGATTTGCAAAATGCAGCCCAGCAAAGCTTTGCTGCAAAGCCGGGTCCTGTGTTCCCACAGGCGGGATGGGCAACATTTTCAGCGCCGTAAGGGACATGTTGTGGGCGGTTTCGGCATCTGCCTGAAACAAAAACGGGCGTGCAAGTCGGTAAAACATTGCGGTGCTATTCACGAGTCGCGTGCAAGGTGCAACGGCGGGATTACGCTTATACCGCGCGCCAAGATGCTTTTGGCCGCAAATGTCAAAATTTTGTGGGGGTGATGACGATTCCGTGCAATCCCGTTTTAACAAAATTTTACATATCCGTGGTGCGACCCGAGGGCTCCATCGTTGTAAAACTGGAGTTCTTTTCCTTTTAGACCCGCTTCACAGCGGGTCTTTTTTTGTCGTTATACGTCGCAGATATTTAACCGCGGCCATCGTCCCTGCATTGCCGGCCCATGACTAATCCTTCGGTGCATCCGGTTCTTGGCCTTGGGGCTTTGCTTTACGGCGGCGCAGATTCGCGCGCAGGGCTTCGCGTAACCGTTCGGCCTTAATCCGCTCTTTGTCTTGCGCGTCTTTTGCCAATTGCGTTCTCCGATCCATTTTGCCTGCCCGCGCACCCGATGCCAAATCGCCCGCAAAGGCGCAAGCCGCTTGACAACAGCCCCGTCCCTTCGCATAGGCCCCACCTTCTGTGTATGCTGCTGTAGCTCAGTGGTAGAGCGCGTCATTGGTAATGACGAGGTCGGGAGTTCAATCCTCCCCAGCAGCACCAGGAAGTCCCCAATATCTTCACCGATTTCAAACGGCTGGCTTAGAGCAGAAATTATCGCGTAACTTCCGTTACTTGTGAACCTTAATTTTGCAGATCTGCTGCGAGAGACACCTTGTGGTGGCGCGATCTCGCCAAAAAGCCCCGGATATCTCCGGGGCCCTATTTCGTGGCACCACTTTTGTTTTAGGGAGGCGCTAACTGAACCCGAGGAAGTGCCGCTGCTGCTGCCATTCCATAGGGATATCTGCACAGCGCATCAGGTGCCGGGCAGTCAGTTGAACCGGCTGACGACCATCGAGAATGGCGGTTATGATGTCCGGTGCTAGCC
>JACCDN010921336.1_pt1 | contig 38454 bp, 40 predicted proteins | sample 7441691 | NCBI WGS metagenome assembly JACCDN01 (sample SAMN15323439, study PRJNA562643) | freshwater metagenome | isolation source: river surface water | place: USA:Blue River Watershed | collected 2017-08-16
AGGTTTGTTGGGCAAAGTTGAATGGCCAGAGGGTCCTGGGCGTCGATTTGAATACGGTTTCGAAGAGGGTGATGAGGTCACTTCTTATTATGATCCAATGATTGCCAAGGTGATAGTTTGGGATGAAACAAGATTGCGTGCCATTCAGAAAATGCAATTGGTGTTAAAACAGTCTGTAGTATTCGGAGTGCATACAAATATTCCGTACTTGCTAAAAATTTTAGAGCATCATGAATTTGTAAAGGGCACGATGACAACACGTTTTATTGATACCTATTTTTCAGAGGCATTGCCTAAACCGGAATTGAGTCCTGAAGAAAAATCATTTGCAGAAAAACAAAAAAAGATTTTGTCTCAACGAAATGTTTCAGTCGGCATGTCGCAAGATTACAATCCATGGAAACAATACTGGAGAGGTGTGTAATGGTTCGTCATGCGCAAATGGTTAAAGGTCAATTGTGGATGCACGTGGATGGCCATACGTTTTTATATGAAAGCAACGAAGATAAAAAATTTGGTCGCAAGGGATCTAGCAAAGCTAAAACCAATGAGTTGTCTGCACCCATGCCAGGTAAAATTACAAAAATATTAAAACGCGAAGGGTCCGTCGTTGTCCCTGGTGATGTCGTGTTGGTGATGGAAGCTATGAAAATGGAATACTCGCTGAAAAGCGAAATCGCTGGCGAAATAGCTCATGTGTTTTGTGAAGTCGGCGAGCAAGTTGTGTTGGGTAAGCTTTTAGTTAAAATGGAGCCGGCTACAGCAGAGTGAGGATGATTACTGATGATTAAGAAAGTAGAAATCGTCGAAGTTGGATTGCGCGATGGTTTGCAAAACGAAAAAATTTTAGTACCCGCTGAACTTCGAGTCGAAGCTGCTCGTCGTTTAGCTCAGGCCGGTGCGAAACGCATCGAGATTGGTGCTTTTGTGCGTGCGGATAAAATTCCGCAAATGGATGGATCCAAAGAAATTATCGATGATGTTTTATTTCAACAAAAAAAAGGATCCATTCCGAAGCAAGCTCGATTCTCGGCGTTGGTTCCAAATGTCAAAGGTATGCAAGAGGCCTTACAAACCGGGGTGACAGAGGTCGCGGTGTTTGCTTCGGCTACGGAATCTTTTTCTAAGGCGAATATCAACTGCAGCATTGAAGAGAGTTTTGCTCGTTTTGCAGAAGTCTTTCCGTTAGCTAAGAAAAATAAAATAAAAGTGCGTGGTTATTTATCGGTTTGTTTTGGCTGTCCTTATGAGGGCGCGGTGGCAGAACAAAAAGTAATTACTTTGGCTAAGAAGTTATACCAAATGGGTTGTTATGAAATTTCAATTGGTGACACCATTGGAGTTGCCGACCCCCGTCAGGTTGAGAAATTGTTTTCTAAATTATCGAAGATTGTGCCAATCAAAAAGATTGCCGGGCATTTTCATGATACTCGCGGAACGGCATTGGCTAATATTTTAAAATCAGCACAAATGGGCATTCAGGTTTTTGACACAAGCATAGGTGGTTTGGGTGGTTGTCCTTACGCGCCTGGCAGTGCTGGAAATGTGTCCAGCGAAGACGTGATTTATATGTTTGAGAAAATGGGTGTATCTACTGGTATTGATCTGGCCAAATACATTGCCATTAATAAATGGTTTTCAGAAAAAATGGGAAAAGAATTTAACTCGAAAGTTTCTAAAGCAGGTTTGCCGAAAAAATAAACGAACATGAGAGTTCAATCAAATCATGTTGATTTATAATTTTGAATTTTCGGTGAATTTGGTCAATCAAATGCGAGTTTAAATTCAGAGGAGTTATCATGCGTGTTTCTGATGTTTCAATTCGCAATCCAGTTTTTGCTTGGATGTTGTTTGCGGCCTTTATCGTTTTCGGAACGATCTCATTTTTACGATTGGGTGTTGGCCAATTACCTGATGTCGATTTTCCAGTTGTGAACATCAATTTAACCTTGGCCGGTGCGGCTCCTGAGGTTATGGAAACCACAGTTGTTGATCCAGTTGAAGATGCTTTGTCTTCGGTTGAAGGAATTGTGAATTTAACTTCGACCAGTAAAAATGGTTCTGCTTCAATCACAGTAGAATTCGAATTGGGTCGTAATATCGATGCGGCCGTACAAGAGGTGCAAACAAAGGTTGCTCAGGCGCAGAAATTATTGCCGACCAATGTGGATCCTCCAGTCATTAGTAAATCCAATCCTGAAGATCAGCCAATCATGTGGCTGGCTTTGACTTACGATAAAAATGATCCTTATTTTATGATGAGATATGCCAAGGATTATTTGAAAGATAGATTCACCACGGTCGAAGGTGTCGGTGACGTTATTTTAGGTGGATACACGGATCCTGCATTGCGAGTTTGGGTTCAGCCACAGTCTTTGCAAAAATATAATATTTCTGTCGATGATATTTTAACGGCGATTAAAACGGAGCATTCTGAAAAGCCTGGTGGCTCTGTGCAAACGGAAAAAAATGTTTACGCAGTTAGAACTATCGGTGAAGCAAAAAATGTTGATGAGTTTAAAAAATTGGTAATCAGTCGTCGTGCGGGACAATTGATTCAGGACTCTGGCCAAATTGTGACCATCGGACAAGTCGCTCGCGTTGAAGAAAATTTAGCAGAGGTGACCAGGGTTTCTCGCTTTGATGGCGTGGCGGCACTGGGTGTCGGTGTAAAAAAACAGCACGGTGCCAATGCCGTGGCGGTGGCTGCTGCGGTGAAAAAACGAATTCAAGAAATTCAAGCAGAGCTTCCTCCTGGAATGCATATCAATGTTAATTTTGATACGACCAGGTTTATTGAGCAGTCGATTCGCGAAATGATCAAACATTTGCTGTTAGCGGTGCTCTTGACCTCGTTGGTTTGTTGGGTGTTTTTGGGCAGTTGGTCCGCAACTTTCAATGTGTTGTTGTCGATTCCGACCTCAATCATGGGTGCCTTTATTGGATTGTATTTTTCTGGTTTTACTTTGAATACATTTACTTTGTTAGGTTTGACATTAGCGATCGGGATTGTGGTCGATGATGCGATTATGGTTTTGGAAAATATTTTTCGTTATAATGAAAAAGGAATGGGGCAGGTCGAATCAGCCATAGTTGGCGCTCGTGAAATTACTTTCGCAGCATTGGCAGCCAGTATTGCCGTTATCGCAATCTTTTTACCAGTTGCGTTTATGAAGGGCGTGATTGGTAAATTCTTTTTGCAATTTGGTGTGACGATTTCGTTGGCGGTTTTTTTATCTTTGATTGAATCGCTGACAATCACGCCGATGCGATGTGCAACTTTTGTTCAGCATGGTGAGCGCACCACAAAACTGGGTAAAGCTTTTGAGAAAATGATGGAGTTATCCAAACACCGTTACCATACAAGTTTGGTGTGGACATTGGCTCATCCATTCAAAGTATTGTTTGGGGCCACAGTTTTTGTAGCATTGTCGTTTATTTCAATTGGATATTTGAATAAAGAATTATCTCCAGTTCAAGATCAGTCTTTATTTATTGCTCGAGTGATGATGCCCGTAGGTACATCGATGGAATTTACCAATCAGACAACGATTCTGGCAGAGAAATGGTTTCGCGAACGACCAGAGGTTGCCCATGTTTATGCTTCGATTGGTGGTATGGGGGGCGGTGGCGCCAGTGATTTCAATTCATCAATGATGTTTGTAACCATGAAAGACATTGGTCAAAGACCAAAAGATAAAGCCAGTGGTCGAGAGCTGACTCAGCAAGAATTTATGAATGTAGCTCGTAAAGAATTGAAACAGTTAAACGGTGGTCGTCTGGTTATGATGGATTTATCGACGCGAGGTTTTGGATCTGGGCGTGGATATCCTGTTGAATTTTTATTACAAGGCCCAGATTGGGAAACTCTTGCCAAGTTAGAAACTCAGTTCAAAGAGGAAATGAAAAATTCTGGTTTGATGGTGGATGTGGATTCAAATTATTTGGCAGGTATGCCAGAGCTGCAAATCAAACCAAATCGTCAACAGGCAGCATTTCACGGTATCAGTATTGATTCTGTCGGCAACACGGTGAATGCCTTGATTGGCGGAGTTAAAAATGGTCAATACAATAAAGATGGTCACCGTTATGATATTTTGGTGATGCTTGAAAAAGTTTTAGATCCAATTAGCCAAATTAAAAATTTATATATTGGTAATAGTCGTAGCAATTTAATTCCGATTTCAAAAGTTACCGATTTAAAAGAAACCAAAAGCTTACAATCCATCTCGCGAGTCAGTCGACAAAGAGCCATTACGATTTTTGCGAATTTGAATAAAGGTGCTTCTCAGCAAAAAGCTCTGGCGTTTATTAACGAAAAAGCCAAACAAATTTTGCCGGCAAATTATTATGTGCAACAATCAGGTTCGGCAAAAACATATAAAGAATCATTTAGCAGTTTAATTTTTGCTTTGGTTTTAGGATTTATTATTGCCTACATGGTTTTAGCCAGCCAGTTCAATTCATTCTTAGACCCTATTGCAATTTTGATGGCGTTACCATTTAGCTTTAGCGGGGCTTTCCTTGCTTTGTTAATTACCAATCAATCTTTGAACATGTATTCAATGATTGGTGTTTTGTTGTTGATGGGGATTGTGAAAAAGAACTCAATTTTATTAATTGAATTCACCAACACAGTTCGCGATCGTGGCATTACTGAAGCCAAAGCCGCTTTGATTGAAGCGTGTCCAATTCGTTTGCGACCTATCATTATGACTTCGGTGGCGACTATTGCAGCCGCGGTTCCGTCAGCTTTAGCTATGGGGGCTGGTTCTGAGGTGTTCAAGCCGATGGCTGTGACTTTGATTGGTGGGGTTTTTGCCTCGACGTTATTAACACTGTATGTGGTCCCAGTTACATATATGTTTTTGGATAAGCTACGCACGCGAGATAAAAATCGTGAAAAAGTAAAACAAGCATTCGCAACAGTTGGCGATCAGGGCTTAGTCTAGGTATTGGTCTTAGTCTTGCTACAGCCAAAGTATGATGTTGGGTGGTTGGGCTATTAAAAATTATCAATTGTGGGTGCGTGGGGTTTTAATCTCTTTGGCTGCATCTTTGGTGGTCTTTAGCTTTGTCTCGCGAAAACCTCTTTGTATAGATTCTAAGGTTGTCGAAAGAATTGACATTGTTTCATCTGGATCTACGCAAGCGACAGCTTATCGTTGCAGTCAATTGCGACACGTGGATTTTAATTCTGATCTATCAATAGCCATTCAGAATCTCAGTAAAAAACTGCCAAAATTAGAAAAATACGTCGAACTGCTTGGGCCTTTGGTTGGCAAGATGCAAATTGTTTTAAATTCTGGGGATAGCCAAAGTTTCTATATTGAGAATAAGAAAATATATTTAAGTCTGCGTGCTTTACAACAGCCAGAATTATTTGAAAAATCATTTTTACAATATTGGTTGCGACAAAAAATTGTGGATAACTCTGTTGTTAACTCTGCTAGCGAAGAAATCCTGGTCGATTTTCTTTATTACGCATTTGCGGGTAAACTTGATTATTTAGAAACACAACGCAATCCAAGCCTGTGGCCTAGATTGCTCTCTGATGTTGATGATTATTGCGTCGGTCCAGAGCGCTACAATAAAGATTTTAATTTTTGTAAGACCTATTTATCAGATAAAAATAATAATATTTTTCAACCCAAGGTTTCTAGAAAAAAACATGAACAAGTGTGGGTTCAAGAATCTGTTCGTCCATTGATCGTATCATCTCTGATTTCAATGTTTCGTAAATTAACGACTTCAGAACGTCTTTTGCTTTTACAAAAGATGACAGAATCTTTTGTGGATCCGAAAATTTATATATTGAGTTTGCTGACCGCAATTGATGAGCAACAAACATTGCAATCATCTATAAATTTAAAATCAATGGCTGATGTTAATAAGTATGTACACAGCTGGTATCAGTATCTTTCTGAAATTGAAGATATGCAGGGCTCGGTGCATTTTGCAGCTTTGTATGCGCAAGAGCTTTTGCAGAGGGGATATGATTTAGACACCGGCAAACAAAAAATAGATGTGATTGTTTTTGTCGGCAATATTCATGATGAGTTGGACAAAGCTTTTCATAAACAGTTAGAGCCATTATCTGAACAGGCTCAGGTAGCATTTTCTGGTACAAAAAATTTAGAGTGGATTGGCCAAGGAAAATTTATACCCGTAGAGGCCATAGCCAATTTAAAAGCAAAAAAAGGTGTTGCATTGACCTGTGGTTTTGGTGATGTGAAATCTCTGCTCAGTTATGCCAAACAAGTGGATCGATTGTTATTAATCGATAATTGCCAAAATCAAGATGATCAAGTCGATAATAAATTAAATATTGAATCGTATTTCAAATCTGGTGCTAAGTTTTTTGCCAGCAAAAATAAACATGTTCGTTTTATTGAATTTCATTCGGCATCATTGCTTGCCGCCATTGCCGAAGATTCAACTGAACATTTGATTGGCCTTATGGTGCAAAAGAAACATCCGATGGTCGACAAAAAATATGACAGTGCTTTGATTCAGCATCTGGGTTGGACTCAGACCTTTTACGACAAAGCTCTAGATATTTATCAACCCCAGAGCGTGATCGAATTCGTAAATTATTTTCGCCTATAAATTTGAAAATTTATTTTACAAAAACTTTATCTAAAATTTTTCCAGTCATTGGATCGATGAGGCAGTCAAAACCATCAAACATAAAAGCATGAAGTTCTCCATTTCTTTCAAAGATGCTCGTATATCCAGTATATCCAGGTTTTTCGACATATGCGAAAGGTTCAATTTGCCATCGAATTGTTCCATCTTCGTTAACGAAAAATATGTTGTCGCGGCATTTTTTTGTATTAGTGTAAAGTAAAACGACAAGGCCATCTTTCCATTCTAAAAATGAATCAATCTCATAGGGGAACGAAATTTTGGTGTCATCAATAGTCAAAATATTTTTATCGTAAGTATACTTCATTTTAGCTCTCTTTGATTTTTTCGTAATCATCACTAACAATTTCATACTGTGCAGGAACCTGCTGTCCGTTGAAGTAAATATTTTATTGGGATGTCTGTTCGTAGAAAGAATCGTTTCTATGTTATTTTATAAAAACTTTATCTAAAATCTTACCTGTCTGTAAATCTATGTGGCAGTCGAAACCGTTAATTAAAAAAGCATGTAATTGGCCATCGCGTATGAAAATTTTTGAATAGTACCAAAATGAATTCATTGCCTGGACTGAAAATGGTTCAATTTTCCATCTATATGTTCCATCTGAGTTAATGCAACAAATATTGTCTCGATTTAGATCGGTTGTAATTTCAAGTCTCACTATGGTGCAATCGGTTATATGCAAGATTTCTTCAATATTTGAAGCAAAAGTTACCGTTTTTCCTTCGAGATATAGTTCCTTTTTATTAAAAAAATTATTCACTATAGGTCTCTCTTGTTTATAAAATATGAATCAATATTTTGTCCCTTTTGAGTTACAATTTCATACTGTACTGGAACTTGCTGTCCCTTGGCATTAAATAATCTATTGGGAGGTCCGGCTCTTATAGAGACTTCGTTTGCAGGCATTAAATAATTAACACGGGTCTCCGCGCCACTTTCCAGGTTTTTCAAGTAGGCGATTATCATTTTTTCGTTGTTTACATTCATTTACAAATTGAGTTAACAAATCATAATTTGAAGTAAACTGTTTAAATTCTTCATCTGTAATTTCATAAAATTCTGTGTATTGACCCATATGGTTACAGACTGGAAATGATATACAATATTTATTGGAGATAATTTCTTTTTCAATCGAAAATCTTTCGTTTTTAAAAACTTTAATATCTGAAAATTTCATAATGTAGGCTCCGTTTATTTGAATAAAATCTAAAACTTAATAGTACTAGATGTCCATGAATCTTTAGTTGATTTTCCAAGATCAACTACTGCTTCGGAATTTCCATTTGGTAATTTTCCACCCGGAAACCAAAATCTGCTAGCACCTGGTTCGTTTCCAGATGGAATTCTAATTCCTAATTCTCTAGGTAATTTAATATCAATTCGAACTAGTTCGTTACTATCAAGGTGACCATTTGGCCAACCTAAGGTTTCTTCGAGTGCTCTTTTGTTGCCAGTTGTTGATGAAATTATTCTATCGGCTTCCGTTTTAGTTAATACGAATGCGGATCCATCAATTTGTGCTGGACCATATTTTTCGAAGTCCGCTTTACGCATTATTTTAGTTGCACCTTCATCAAATTTTGCTAAATGGGACTCAATATAATCTTTAGGAATGTAAGATTCAGGATGTGGTCGAGAACCTTTTGGGAGCGCTAAAATTTCAGTAAATTTTTTTGAACCAATTTTATCAATAAACTTTTCAGATGTTTTTAAAGTTTCAACGGTTGCTCTGTCTCCCAATAATGCAACTCTTGCCTCTGTAGTCAAATTATCCCACAACATTCGATTTCCTGCTATCACTCCCAAGGCAGCCATAAATCGTTCTGAATTTGATAAGAGATTGCCATTTTTTGTGCACATCATTCTGCCGGTGATAGCTTCGCAAAAATCAACGATATCGTTTAGTGGTGAAAATGCGATTGCCAACCTAGATTCTTCAGTAAGACGTGAAATAAATTGTTCTGAGCGTTTAATGTCTAATGCATTTTGTATGCGAAACCGCATTTCTGAATTACGTTCAAGTGCAGAGTTCAGGCTGCTGCTAATGCTGGGATCTAAAATTCGTGATTGTAAATTTTCTGATGAATTTTGTGGATTTGTAGAAAGCGCAATGGCGATAGTTTCTGCCGCAGCGCCAAGCCATCCCCAGCCGCCATAATTACGACATAAATATTTTGTTGTTGAATTACTGGACAGGCAATCTGCAATAAACTTTTTTTGATCCTCATTTTCAATTATCAAATTTTCAATGGTTCCGTTGTTTATAGCAGCATTGATTGTTTGATCAATATCTTGTGCTTGTAAAGAGCTCGGAACCTGTACCTCGGTTTGTACATCGTTAGATGTTTGTAGATCTTGATCTATTTTGGCAAAAGTGTCGTCAATCGAATCATCCATTTCAATTGATTTCTGATTTGCCAGAGTTTGCTCTTTTAAAAGCTTTAATGTTTCTTGCTCTTTTTTTATTGAATCTTCTAGCCAAGTTCTAATTGCTTTAGCATTTTCTTTCCAACGAGCTTCTTCTGCAGCTTCTTGAGCAGCTTCAATTTGTCTTTGAATATTTGCATCACTACTGCATAAGCTATCCTGACATAACCCAAGTGGTATGCTTTTATTAACGGCAGACGTTGGGGCGTGATATGTACCTAGGTTTACCCATCCACCATTATTCGCCGAGAATTCAATACGGAAATCAAATTCACAACCGTGCTGAAGATCTGAATAATTTGAATGTAACGGAGTGCTTGTTCCCATTGAAAGAAAGCGTCTATCTACATTAACGTTTATTGTAGAAGAAGTTGCGTGAGAAAATGATGCTACTTCTTGTTGTTTTAAGTACAATTTAACAAGAGTTATGTGCTGAGGATTTTTTTGTATGACTGTTATTCTCATTTGACCAAGCGTTTCTGCTTTGGCGAAAAATGAAAATGTGAGAAATAAACTTAGAATCAGAAATTTCATTTTGCACCTTCCTGGCACAAAGTTGAAAAAATAGACATTCGAGTTGATAGCGATTCAAGAAAAACTCTTTCCAATTCAGAGTGATTAGTTGAAAGAAATGCATCAAGAGGCTTAATTTTTTTATAATCGCTTTCAATAGCTGTCCATCTTTGCTGAAACGCAGGATGCTGTGCAAGGCAAGTACTCTTCAGAGAAGAAAGATTACTCATTTGGTATTCTAAGTATTGAAACTGTCTCTTTTTAATTTCATTTGCAGGAATTGCAGAAATATTATTTTGTCGAACCTCAATTTGAGACTTAATTTTTATATACGAATCTAAAGATTTTATTTGCTCTGAAATTGAATTTGGCAATTTAGCCAAGTAATAATCGGTTAGCTTAGAAATTGTGGATAATGTATTTTTGGCAGAATCGGTCATTCCATAGTTTGCGCTGAAATCAGCTTGGGTAAATAATCTTGATATTTTATTTTTTGATAAATATTGACCCCAGGCATTTGTAGTTTTTAATTGTAATATTTGAGGTGATATCGAGTTCAAGAAATCGTCTCGTACTTGCTGAGATTGGGCAAAAGTAGTTTTTGTTCTATAAGTATCAATGGTTTTATAGCCATTGGTTATTGTATTTTGAAGTTTTTGGTCGATAGCATTAATTTTTGCATCTGATTTTGAACTAAAATTTTCAATTTCTGAAATTAAAGTACGTGCGATAACCATCGCATCACCAGTAAGATTATCATTTGAAAAATTGTAGATAGTTTTAGCTTTGTATTTAGCCTCAGGACTGAGATTATCATTAAAATTATCTTTTTTAATTAGATCTAAATTTGATTGTAATTTACTGAGCAAAAGCAGTTTTTCTGAAAAATAGGAATTATCAAAGTTTTGATTTGATGTTTCTTTAATTTCCATCGCGAAATCACCAGTTACTTGAGATAATTGTTCCGCAATTTTTTGTCGTTTGGTTATTCTTTGTTGATATGCTGATTGCAATGCCTGATTCAAATTGAAACCTTTTATAAGATTAATTAGCTGTCTATTGGGTGATGCTTGGCGCTCAGTCCAACATAAATATTTTAAACGCTCACTTTCTTTGTAATCAGCATCATTTGATGAGATTAGCTCTTGCAAGGCATCGCAATAATTATTTGAAAGTTCTGCGTATGCAACGCTCTTTAAAAGATAAGAAGTGAATAGAAATAAAAGTATTATTTTAATTTTTGACATTTACATTAAAGCTTTCTAATTTTAATTTGGCACTATTCATGGGCGCAATCATATTAATATCTATTGTATTCAATAGTTGATATTTTACTGCGTCCATGGAGTCGCCGACCTTAAGTTTTGAATTTTCTAAAAAGCCAATGACTTTCATTGGTAGGCCCGAGTACGAAAAAGAGCTGTTTTGAGAAGACATAATTTGTGCATCCGGAATGGCTACAATTGATGTTGAATTAAGTGTGTCATAGATTTTATTGGCAGAACGCAATTCATTCGATACTTCTAAATGTAAATCTTTGGCTATCGAATTATAAATGAACAATAAATTTTGTTTTCTCGACAGGTCATAATTGATTTGTAGAGTAGTCAGAATTTGGCTCGGGCTTCCATTGATTAATAACATATGAATTTGAGCGAGACTAAAAATTGGATCTAATGCTGAAACTGATTTTAGCCATACAGTTGTCTGTTGATTTAGAGATGAAGCATCTGATCTGATTAAATTCAAAACATCTTTAGTTATTGATATCAAAGCGGTTGCGTTTTGTTGGTTAAAATCTTGATTGAAATTTGATAATATTGATTCTTTGACTTTTGAGCTAACATTTAGCTTTTCTGTTTCAGCTTTTACAAGCAGGGAAGCGGATCTTATGTCTGCTGTAGTTCCTTCTAGATTTGACAATATTCTTTGCAAGTTTATTATGTCGACTGTTCGTTGGTTCAAATACAAACGAACCAATCTGACATAGTAATCAACAATCCAATAGGCTTTAATATTTTTATTTTGCAGATATTGATCGCTGTTGTTTGGCGAAATGTTTAGTGCATTAATATAGTCTTTTACTTTCAGGATATGTTCCAATGGAACACGACGTTGGCGTGTTGAATCAGGTAATTCAATATATACCTGAGAGAGAATTTTTTGTGATCCGTTTTGAGTTCTAATGTTGTCGGAATTATTAACAATCGATGATAATTGATCTATTGCTGTATTGAAATATTCACTGTCAGTTAAATTGGTTAATGCTTGGGCATCGAAACCACATAATGAGTTTGGCATTTCTGCAGGAATTGGCGTGACCTCTTGGACTGTCATCGTACAGTAATTATATTTCATCCCAAATTTACTTAGTTGAATATCTTTGTTAAGACGTGTGCTTTCAATTCTAATAACGGGTGGTAAAGGCGATGGTAGAGAAAACGCAGGAAGAGCAAATGAATCAGTATGGAGTACGGTTACGTTATTGGGTGAATATTTTAAATCTATTTTTTTAATTGTGTTTAAATAAGGATGAGGAATTAATTTATTTTGGCAAATTTGACCATTATTGCATGTCAAAAATATTATTTTCCCACTAAGCTCTTCGCATATTTTTTCAGCAGTATTTGCGCCCATATCTGGTACTGGATAATTAAATTGAAACAAATCTGAATCTGTAGATTCATAATCAGAAAAGGCTTTGTGGAGTGGGAGCTTGCAAGTATTGTAAATTGTGGGATTAGCAAATACTTGCTGTGTGATTAAGTTAAATAATAAAAATTGAATATAAACTAGAATTTTATTTTGCATTTCGACACCTTTTTGTAATTAAAAACCATTTAATCGGTGTTGATAATAGCAAAAGCTTTGGTTTTCCAATAGATGTTAAGATTCTAACACCAGAAATCTGTAAGTCTGCATGCTAATTTATTTCAGTATTTCAGGAAGATATGGGGCTTTTGCGATAAATAAATATTATATAATTTATCCTTTTTTTAAATTGTGCCGTATTTTGTCACCAGGTTTATATGGATTTTATTTATGAATGTGTATCGCATTTAAATGGGCTAACAGCTATTAGCCCTCTAATTCTAAGTTCTATAATCGAATTTTAAATTCAAATAAATACTATGGAGTGTCCTCATTAGATCGCCCTAATGAAAAAAATCAGCCGTGAGAGCGGGTCTCTTTGACTTGATTTTTATCGTTTACAAAAACGCAAACAGGTTGGTGTTTTGCGGCCTCTTCGGCGTTGACGATGGCATAACATGCGATGATGACGATGTCGCCTTTGTGGACGTGTCTTGCCGCTGCGCCATTCAAACAGATCTCACCTTTTTTGCCTAGGATGACATAGGTGTGAAATCTTGCACCGTTGTTGCAGTTGTAAATGTCGACTTGTTCATACAGATGAAAACCGGCTGCTTTGATAAGGTCGGGACATATTGAAACAGAACCTTCGTAATTAAGATCAGCATCGGTAACAGTGGCTCTATGAAGTTTTGATTTTAACATTGTCAGTTGCATATAGAATTCCTTATGTATTCATTTTTAAAGAGATTAATAAACCTTGAAGAACTAGATCTGGTTGGATCATGTCGAAAACTTTTTCTTTTTCAAACAAGGACGCAAAACCGCCAGTGCCAATTATAAATGGTTTTTCACCATCAAAACATTCTTCAGAAATTCTTTTTGAAATTTCACGAATAGTTCCCAGGTGACCAAAATAAAGACCTGATTGTAGGCTTTCAACAGTTGATCTGCCAAGCGCTTCTTTCATAGGAACAATTTCAACAGAGGGAAGTTTGGCCGTTTGGTTTTCAAGGCTTTCCATGCTGAGGCGTAGGCCTGCGACAATGGAGCCACCAAGATAGTCTTTGTTTTTTGTTACAGCACAAAAAGTCGTTGCTGTACCTAGATCAACAATAATTAAATTTTTTTTCGCACACATGTGTGTTGCTGCAATAGCATTGGCGATTCGATCTGCGCCGACCTCGAGAGGATTGCGATAATTGATTTTCAATCCTGTTTTAACACCAGCCTGCAAAATAAAAGGATTGATGTTAAAATATTTTTTACAGGCATTTTTAATTGAATAAACAACATCTGGCACCACAGAGCACAGTGCTATTTGCTGAACCTGCGCCGGGTCCATTTGATTTTCACGCAGTACAGATCTTAAAAAGATTCCGATTTCGTCAGAGGACGCTCCAGTTTTTGAAGTTTTTCGAAAGCGGAATTTTAAATTATCTTGCTCATCATATACGCCACCAAAAATTTGGCTGTTGCCAACATCTAAAGCTAATATCATATTTTAACCTCCGGACTGTTGCCAGTCATAGGTGAAATCTTTTGTATAATATCCATTTTGTTTTTTTCGATTGTTACAGATGACTCTTTTATCTCAGATAGGTTTTCACAGAACCAATTTGCTAAATCATTTTTAGTAGTGAGATGAGCAATGCATTTTAATTGATTGGTATTGCCTGGTTTTGTGTACAAAGAAAAAAGGTGTTGATCTTTACTCATTTCAGAAATGTCGTTTTGCACGACGAAATCAACATCAGCGTTATTAAATAATTTACTGACCGCAGCAAGTTTTGATTCTTGATTAGCATTTGCCGTCATTTTAAATGCAATTATTTTGCAATTTTTGTTTTTAGACCAAGCTCGCAATTGATTCACAATCTTAGGATTTCGTTTTAGATGAATTGTTAAATCCTGGTCAGACGATATTTTTTCCGCAAACGGATTGGCGTTGGTAAAATCACTGACCGCAGCCGCATGAATAACAGCATCGAAATTTTCAGTTTTTAAAATTTGTTTAATTTTATTTTCAATATCCGCAAAACTTGTAAATGGAATTTGACGACAAAAAATCTCTGGCATCTTTGCAGTTGTCGCATGCAAATAAGTCACATCAAATCCTTGTGCAATCATTTGTTCAGCAATGCAGGCACCAGTTGTCCCTGTTGAAAGGTTGGTTAGAACGCGAACAGCATCGATAGGCTCTTGCGTGCCACCAGATGTGATCAAGATTTTTTTTCCAAGACCATTTCCGTTCCCGTTGCCGGTAACTTTGTGATTATTTATGGGTGCAAATGCATTTGTTATGTGTTGAAAAATTTCAGATGATTCAAGTAATCGTCCTGAGCCCGTTTCGCCACAGGCTAAATCTCCATGGCCCGTTGGAAATATTTGAATGCCAATTTGTTTCAAGTTGCGAATAGATTTCTGCGTGATCGGGTGTTCGTACATTGCAGTATTCATCGCCGGAAAAATTAAAAATGGTTTTTTAAAATCGTGAGCTAAAAATAAAGTGGTCAATAGGTCGTCGCCGATGCCACATGAAATTTTATTAAGATAATTTGCAGTCGCTGGCGCGACAACTATTACATCTGCCCAGCGAGCCAAATGAATATGATCCATCATGTTGCCGGCTGCGTACAGATCGCTGACAACGGGCCGGCCAGTAAGTCCCTCAAGTGTTGCGGGGCCGACGAACTGCAAAGCCGACTGTGAACAGCAGACCTGAACCTGGTGACCTTGTTTGATCAATTGCGAAAGCACATCACAAGCTTTGTAGGCTGCAATCGAGCCGGTCATTTGAAAAAGAATTTTTAATTTGGAATTAGATTTCAACATTATCAATCAACCTTACGTCATGAACTTTGACGGCTGCGTATCTGCGACCCTCAAAATCAGTCAAATAGTCAACTTGCCAGCCAAAATTTTCGATTTTCTTTTTTGCTGTGACCAAATCTTTTTCTTTGCTGATGATTTGATAAATGTTTGCAGCCTGTGTTCGGTCTTTAGGACTTAAGCGAGTGTTGCGCGAGCTCATCGCCAAGCCTGTTTCCTCACGTACGGTCGGTACTGGTATGATTTGAATATCTAGAAAAAATGCATCAACCATTTTTTTAATCAAAGTAAGCTGCTGAAAATCTTTTTCACCAAAATAAGCTCGTTGTGGTTTTGCCAATTGAAAAAGTCTCATCACCACGGTTAACACGCCATCAAAATGTCCAGGTCGGTCTTTGCCGCATAATAATTTACTGAAAGATTTTTCTGTGATTTGAAATTGATATTGGTCAGGATACATTTCTTCAAATTGCGGAGCAAAAATCACATCCACCTTGTGTTTTTTCGCCAGCTCTAAATCTTGTTCCCAAGTTTTTGGATATTTAGCAAAATCATTACTGTCATTAAATTGTGTTGGATTGACAAAAATACTGAGCACACAAATGTCGTTTTCTTCTCGTGCTTTGGCGAGGAGTGTTTCGTGTCCCGCATGTAGTGCCCCCATGGTTGGAACAAAACCAACACTAACAAATGGTTTGTTGGCTGCAAGTTTACGACGGTAATCTTGCATACCGGCAACGTGAGTGATGACCAATGGAATGTGTGGTTTGTCGATCATAAATAACTCTCTTTTTCAGAGGGAAATGATCCCTGGGTCACATCATCATGAAATTCTTTGAAGGCGTCTTGAAACATTTGAAAACCCTGGGCATAAGTTCGTAAAAATTTTGGTTTAAAAGTTTTCCCCATACCCAGCATATCTTGCAGAACTAGAACTTGTCCGTCGGTGTATGGGCCCGCGCCAATGCCAATTGTTGGAATGGTTAATTGCTCTGAAATTTCTTTGGCAAGCAATGTTGGGACGCACTCAAGCACGACAGCAAAACAACCAGCTTCTTGTAGAGCTAAAGAATCCTGCAGAATTTGTTGGTATTCTTTATTGTTTTTCCCTTGGACTTTGAAGCCACCCAATTGATGAATAGATTGTGGAGTTAAACCCAGATGTCCCATCACAGGAACACCTGATTCTACGATGTGATGAACCAAATCAATATTGCCTTTGGCTCCTTCTAATTTTATTGCATGAGCACCAGCGCACATAATTTTTTGAACTGCATCCATGTTTTCGCTTAAACCTTTGCGGTAAGACAAAAATGGCATATCGCCGACAATAAATTTATTGTTAGCACCTTTGCTGACTGCTTCTGTGTGCCAAGCCATCATTTCAACACTGATTTTTAAAGTGGTATTGTGACCATGCATAACCATGGCTGCACTGTCGCCTACCAAAAGGCAATCGATTGGAGATTCGTTGAGCATGCAAGCAAATGTGTAATCATAGCAAGTCAGCATAGAAATTTTTTGTTTCTGTTGTTTGCGCAGAGAAAAATCTTGAATCTTCATGAGGGCCTCGTTTGTGGTAAGGTCAAATCAACAAAGGATTGATATACATTTTGAAAAGGATCATTTTTTAAAGCGTTTAAATTTTTAGTGATGGTAGGTAAATCTTTTCGCGCCAGTGGCCCAGTCAGAGAGTTTTCTGGAGATGCTTTAAAATTTTTTAAATTCTGATCTAAATACAAATCAATCACGTGATCAGGCAGTCCTAACTCTAGCATTCCCATACGCATCTTTTGCCACAACAAATGTGGCAGGTTTCCGCCCAACACGCACAAGGAGTGGTAATAGGGTTTGTGCTCTGCAGACAAATAATAGGTTGGATTTTTTATCTCGGCAGCCAGGTCCTGCATGTTGAGGTCTGGTCTATCAATAATAAAAGGAATGCGTGGGTAAAACTCTTTGCCATATAATTGAGTCGAAAATGTCATCAAAGGATGGGCGGCAATCATGCCGTTAATTTCAAGAGCTCCTGAAAAATGGATGACCATTTTGTTAAATTTTTGCAGGTGTTCTTGGTAAAAGGATTCCAAAGCATTATCTGAAATTAACAGCCAAATGCGATCAGCGTTGTTTGCTAAATCATAAAGAAATTCAGTTGGTTGAGATCTGTTCCAAGCAGTAATGGTTGGTTTTATCGATAGGTCAAAGCTATGCTGATGGCCAGGCTGCCCAGAGCTTTCGATGTCCTCGTTGAAGAGGGTGTTCAAATAAAATGCAAAGTGTCGGGACATCTTGCCCGAACCTACAATCAAGTGCTTCATGGTACCTGTCCTAATAGATCAAGTCCGCGACTTTATGTCGGCTAGAGTTCTTGCACAATTTAGTCCTTTTGCGTTTAAAGTCAATGACGTCTTTTCTTGTCCCTGGTTTTTTACAATGCTAGAGCATCTGCATGCTTAAAAAAATATATTGGTTAGTAGTTGGTTTGATTGTTATGTCGGCTCTGGGCACTATGGTTTATTATGGTATGCAACCGCGTGCTATCAGAAAAATAAATATCAGTCAGTTCGAGGACAACTCGGTTTTAGCTCGGTCTTTGCTATTAAGATTCCGCGAAGAAATTAAAAACAGTCCTTTGCTGTTTTTTGGTATTGATCCGCAGAATCAAGATGATTGGAAAGTGTTGGATACCTTCTTGCGTGAAAATCAGGAAGCTGGTTTTCATTATGACTATGTAGCGATGGATGATCTTTTAAATCCGCCAGCGGGGTTTCCCGAATTTGAAAAAATTCAAACCAAAGAGAACATTGAGCAGTTTTGGTTGGGGATCAGTCAGGCATTGCGCACGCAAAAGCGTGTGGTTGTGATTGTACCTTATATTTACTCGACACAAATGGTGCCAGGAAATGTCGTGAATAAAATTCGCGAGAAAATTTTGGCATTCAACAAAGAAAACGAAAATCAAAAATCAGATTCAAAAACAAACTTGGATTTAACTCAAACAAGTAAATTAACATTGCCGACCAGTTTTTCGATGGCCAAATTACCACGAACAAGGCCAGAAGAAAAAGAAATGGCTTTTCCTTGTGTGGTGGAAGCTATCGATCAATCTGGCGTCGGCCCATTTGGTTGCCAGATCACACAAGTCGCGCGAACCTCATATCGCAAGCGTTTTCCGATTGGTTCTCATGTCGGATTGGCCAGCCAAGTTGGTTTGCGTGATTATTTAATTTTGCATGCAATTGAAAAGTAAGTGTCATTGAGACTTATAAATATTTTGACGACGCTTAAAAGTTAAAAATTTAAGCTCAATTTTTTATTTAGAGTAACATTTAAATTTTGAACAAAAAAATTTAATTAGTAAAATTAATTTTTAAATTATTTATTACACCTTGGGTGTCTTTTGTGGCAGTAACCCATAATTTACTATCTTCTGAGCTAAATATCACACCTTGTTGTGATGGATCTGCAAAGTTTTTAGCAAGAATTTTTGCTGACCATTTATCTTGTGAGGTCATTGATAGATTTTCAGAATTTTTATCAATTGAAATGACAACGGGAGAATAATACCAAGTATTAAATATTAGAGTGCATGATCCCGAATCAACTTGAGAAGTTTTCGCACATTCTATGCTAAAGATAAGTTCATTTGAATTTGATTTAAGAGCAAAACTCTTTTTTACGATTCCGTTGGATTCTAATTCATCTGCTATTATTGATGCATAAAAGTTTTTAAAATCATTATTCGGTCCTTGAATAACGATAGTTGCGTTATTTTCATTAAAAAACCCACGAACTTCAGCTGATGAATATTCAGTAAATAATAAAGTAAATGCTAACAAAAGATATTTTTTCATTCCGTGTCTCCAGTGGTAGATACAATATATTTACGGGCCAGCAATAGTTTGTCTATATAATAATTTGCTTCGTGATTGCTGAAGTTAATCTGAGATTTTTCTGAAATGGTGTATTTCGCGTTTCTAGGTGGTTGGTTTGTATTAGAAATAGTTAGAGTAAGTTTTAATTTTTTATAATTGATTTTAGAAAGTCAATTGCAGTTTTTGTGAATAAAGTCTACGCAGTTTTTGTAGTTTCCGCGAAAGGAAATTTTGACTTTTCTTCTCTCAAGATTGTCTAAATAAATGGGGTCATAATAATAGCTCAGCAATTTTTCAATCCACAAACAGTTGCTGGTAAGATTTTTAGTTTCTAAAAATTCTTTTTCAGAGTTTTCTATCAATTGTGTGATTTCGTTCGAGCGCAGTCCGCCTAATTTTTTAGAGATCGCATTTACGGCTTTGTAATATTTTTTAAATACATTTTGTGCCAATTCAGTCTTGTTAACATCAGAAACTGCTGAGCCAATTTCTGTTTGTAGGATGTACTCTGCAAAAATGTTTTGTACGCGATTTTCGATGGGCTCATCAAGCCAAAGAACAGGGGCTTCTCGATATTTGTCATATAAAGTTTTAGGCACCATACAACGACCGATCAGCGCGCTTTCATCTTCAATGAAAACAGTTTTCTTATTTAATATTTTGTTTGAGTTTAACTGCATGATGTTTACAGATAATTTATTTTCAAAATCAATTTGTGATGGTTGCGGTTTGGTGGTGGACCCAAAAGCCGAGCCACGGTGTTGGGCTATATTTTCTAAATCAATCATTGCAAATTGATTGCTAATTTCATGAAGCAAATTCGTTTTTCCGCTGCCAGTTGGGCCGGTGAGGGTCAAAAAATTATTTTTGACAGCGAAATCTTCCGTCTGTGTGCTTAGATAATTTCTGACGGCTTTGTATCCACCATGGATAATGGGTCGATCATATCCCAATTCTTTTAACCATTGTTGTGTGATTTGCGAGCGCATTCCACCGCGAAAACAATAAATCACACAGTTGGGATTGGATTTGATGAATTGAATCCAATGATTTATTTTTTCCTGTTTATTTGAACCACTGACAAGCCGGTGACCTAAGGCGACTGCAGCGTCTTGTCCCTCAGTTTTGTACATTGTTCCTATTTGGGCTCTTTCGTCATCATTTAAAATAGGAAGATTGATGGATCCAGGAATGCTGCCTTTAACAAATTCAACCGGCGCTCTGACGTCAATCAACGGAGTGTTAGTTAATAAAAGATCTGGCAGTTGTTCGAGCTTGATGAGGTTTGGATTATTCATAAAGCACTTGAGAATTTTGTTTGGCCAGTACAGTGCCGATGATTGCGGCTTTTGGAAATTGTTTTTTAATTTTTTCTAATATTTTCTGACTTGAATTTGCAGAGATTGATAAAAACAAACCGCCACTGGTTTGCGGATCGTGAATCAATAGTTGCTCTAAGGCACTTAATTTTGAGAACTCGCAGGTTTTTTCTGTATATTCAGAATTTGATCTGTGGGCTTTGGTTAGAAATTTATTTTCTAAGCAGGAGAATGTTTTTTCAAATACAGGGAGCTCTTTCACATTGATGTGCAAACTTAGATTGCTTGCTCTTGCTAGCTGCATACTGTGACCTGACAATCCAAAGCCTGTAATATCGGTGGCGGCGTGAATATTTTGAAGATCATTTTCGTCTAATAAATCAATAATATTATTTAATTTTGCCATGCTGTGAATGGCTTCTTCGATATCATTTTCGTTTAACTCATTACGTTTCAGGGCTGCAGTCATAGTTCCTGTGCCAAGCGGTTTGGTTAAAATCAAATGATCACCAATTTTGGCGCCAGCATTAGTCCAAATTCGATCGGGATGAACAAAGCCCGTCACTGACAAACCAAATTTAAGTGTGTCGTCATCAATGGAATGGCCGCCGACAAAGTTCGCATTAGCTTCGGCGATTTTATCACTGGCGGCTTGCAACATTTCGACAATAACATTTTCAGGAAGGGTGGCGATTGGAAAAGCTAAAATACCCATTGCAGTTTTGGGACGACCGCCCATTGCGTATACGTCGCTGAGAGCATTGGCTGCCGCGACCGCTCCAAAGTGGTAAGGAGAATTTAAAATAGGTGTGAAAAAGTCCAGGGTTTGCACAAGAGCTATTTCATCAGTGACTTTGTAAATCGCGGCATCATCAAATAGCCCGCCATCAACCAGTAAGTTCGGATGTGATTTGGGAAATTTGACTTGAGTTAAAATTTTTCGTAATTCAGCAGCGGCTATCTTTGCAGCGCAGCCACCTTTTTGTACTGTTTGAGTCAGAGCGATAGGCTGGGTTGTCATGTATGCTCCATTGATTTGGGTTGTGCTGATTATTCATTTTCCAACAGGGTTCCGTCAACTGTGGCATGTCTTTTGTGCTTGTAGATATTTGATGTTGTGATTCAATAAGAGCGAGGTGTTTATGGAAGCAGAAAGCTCGTCCTTTTGGCGCAAATGCAGTACTTGTAAAAAACCGATTCAACTTGGGGCAAAATATTTTGTATGCAGTGTTTCAACCTGTAATGGTGATCGCACCGGTTATGTTTTTTGCTCGATGAATTGTTTTGAAGCTCATTTGCCCGGAGCACGTCATCGCAGCGCTGGTGCAATTGAGAAATTCGCTCCCAAAAATGCAGTGGCTATTGCAACAGGTGCGGGGTCAAATGCAGAAGCTGCTCGAGCTCCCGCTCGCATTATCGTCAGTTCTCCTAATATATCCTCTGGATCGACAGGGCATTCAAATAAGACGGCGATTCCGAGAGAGGTTTTGATTATTGCTTCTCGATTGAAAGAATACATTCAGGCTCGAGCAGATTTTAACACGTCGGCTTCGGTGATGGATGTTTTGTCTGATCATATGCGAATATTGTGTGATCGTGCCATAGATCATGCGCGGGCAGAGGGGCGCAAAACAGTTTTGGATCGTGATTTTGAGTTTTTAAAAAATTCTAAATAAAATCATTAAATTGAAAATAACAATTGCATAATTATTAACCATCCTGTGAAATTTCATAATGATTGTTGATTGTTGATTGTTGATTGTTGATTGTTGATTGTTGATTGTTGATTGTTGATTGTTGATTGTTGATTGTTGATTGCCAGCAATTTTTTTGAATATTATTTTTGAATGCAAAGTTATTTTATTTCTTATGACGGCAAGGAGGCTTGATCATGAATAAGTTGTTGCTATTTTCTCTGATTTTTACGGCATTTTCGGCACAGGCGATTGAGTTTAATGCTAATCGAACTTACCAAGATGTGACCAATGCTATTCATAATATTGCGTTGAAATATCCCAAATCGACTCAGGTGATAAACATCGGGATGTCAGATGGTGGTATTGCCATCGAAGGTTTGCAGATCGGCCAGGGTGATGTTCACAATTTGTTGGTGGCAACACATCACGGAAATGAATATGGTTCCACAGAGTTGGCTTTAGGTTTTGCCGAGTCCATGGCTCAGGCGCCGATTCCAGGACAAACCATGTTTATCATTCCGGTTTTAAATATTGATGGTTTCAACAATCGCAATCGTTATGAGCGAGTCAACGGCAGCAATATCGATCCCAATCGAAATTATCCTGGCCCTTGTGGCACTGAGGGGCCATTCACTTTGAAGAGCACATCGGCGTTGGCTAGATTTGTTGAAGCGCAAAATATTATTGCCTCATCAACAATTCATACATATTGGCCAGCAGTTGTTTATCCGTGGGGGAATTCAACTCATGATGTGAATACTCCGTACACTTCAAAATTCTCTGAGCTGGCACAAGCCGCGACCTCGGTCAGTCATTATCAAACTGGAAACAGTACTGATGTTATTTATCCCGCAGATGGAACCTTTGAAGATTATGCATATTGGCAGCATGGGATTTGGTCATTGTTGTTTGAGGTTGGAAACTCACACAATCCAAATACGACTGATATTAAAAAGCTTGTGGACGTAAACGTTCCGGGTCTGCGTAAATTTTATGAGATTGCACCAACGACAAGAGCGCCAAAACATTCTTTCGATGGAAAATGTTCAGCTGCTTTAAGAGCAATGGATTTGCATATCGAGTAGTTTCTCAATTAGGTGTTATTAGTTAAAAGAATAACTGTCAGTGATTGAAAAAAGAGCTGACTGTTATTGTTTTTTTTCAGATTGAGATATTTCGGTTTTGTGAATAGCTTTAACAGGTGCGATTTTTTACTTAACTTTAGAAAAAGAGGAATGAAATGATAAAAAAAGGGTTGTTGATTTTAGGTTTTATTTTGATGTCAGCAAGTAGCCACGCTTTAGAAGTTGGCGATGAGGCGCCATGTGTTGTGTTGGAACATGTTCAGACAAATGGTCAAATCTCAGAGCATTGCATTCGTGAGCCAGAGTTTGCGAATAAGCCAATCGTTTTGGATTTTTTCTCTATTTATTGCAGAGACTGTATTAATAGTTTTCCTGTTTTAAATCGAATAGCGAATGAGACGCACGGGATGGCTACTTATCGAGGAATTGCAGTAGACAGAAATCAAGATAAGGTAAAAAGCTTTATCGAAAAAAATCCAGAGCTCATTATTCATGAGGTTGCGTTGGATTCGGCGCGTGTTGCGACTCAGGCTTACGGTATTTATTATACGCCAACGGTATTTGTTATTGGTACAGACAACAAGATTTTATTTAAACATGAAGGTTCTATAACTGATGATGTCGCAGTCCAAATAAAACAAACAATTCAGTCTGCAAAATAATTTACGGGAAAGATCTTTTGATGAAAAAAATATTTGCATATTTAGCAATCCATATTTTTTTCGCTGCTTGTGCGCATCAAGAACCAAAAGATCTTTCTTTGCTAAATGTCGAAGCTCTCGAGCTATCAAGAAAATTTTCATCCGAGAATGTTAATACCAATACGGGGCTTCGATCTATTTCGAATTTATCAAGTGGCAATAGCTGTTCAGTATGCGCTCATTAGTCTCCATTTTTTTTCTTATTTATGTCAGTTTGGCTTCGGCAAATAATGCATATATTAACAATACAAAGATCGATAAAGTTTCCTATGTTTTACAATCGCAAAAATTTGAAACCAAACAGAACTCTCCCGAGAATGATGTCCCGTCACTGAGGCAAAATATTTCATTTAATATGCAAGTTGGAGATCAGTTTAATGTTGAAACGACAGTAATCTCGGCAAAAACGGATTATAAAAATGTTCAACTGACAGATAACAAGGGGCAGACTCATTCTTTAGCTCAAGACTATGATCGCGCAGAGCACAGCCTGTCCGTGAATGGACAATATTACTCTGGTGCTAACAACTATTCATTGGAAATCGTTCGTTCGATGAATTCCTCGCCGTATTTTAATCAAGGTGCGCAAGCTGGTTATTATTATCGTGGATTGTATGATTCGTACAAGTTGGGCAGTGATGTTTCAGTTAATCAAAATAATCAGCCTGAAAGTTACTATACAAATCGGCAATTTACTTTGCAGAAACGCCCGTCCAGTTTGATTACAAATAAAATGACTGTTTGGTATGAGCAGGTTTTGAATGAAGATTTGAAAACAAGGTTGGAGTTCCTATATGGACAGAGACCAGCGGATCGTCCAAATAATAACGGAATAAATTTAAAAATTGGTTATGTTTTATCATCAAATTTTTTCTTACGCACAGGTGTTGGATATATTTCCGAAGAGAATACGGATCTTAAAAATGAACGTGGGCGTTTTTCAACTAGGTATTTTGATTCAGAACTTGTTTACAAACCATCATACCGAGTTTTAATTTCTTTTGCCTATGGCCTTATTGTTGAATCGGAAAAAAGTGCCTTTGTTGGCGATGATCAAACATTTGGTCATGACGTTTATACTGTTGATGGGAAATATAAATTTCCAGGCTATACAATCTCAAGTACGTTGTCATTTCGTCAGTCAAATACAGACAGTCAGGAAGCCAATTTTTCTGGGGGTTTGATTTGGGAAATGTAAATAATTTTTTACTACAATTTGTGTTTAAAGCAGGCTTGTTTTTGTCTTTGATTTCTTGTGGGAAAAATATCGAGCGTTATTCTGGTGTTAATTCAGTGGTAAATGACAAAAACACAGTGAGCAGTTTGTCGGGCGAATATACGGATCTAAATGGAAATATAATTAACTTAGAGCAGTTAAACAATAAAACTCAGGTTATTATTTTCGCACAAGATATGTGTGCGGTGTGTTCCGAAGAAGCATTCGAAATATCAGATTATGTTAAAAAAAATGGATTGCCCAGCGTATTTGAAATAAGACATATTTTAGTGGAAAGTTTTATCGACGACGCCAAAGATTGGGTGCAATCTCACCAGGTGCAATGGTCTGTAGGTATTGGTAGCTTTGAGGTATTCAAAAATTATTGTTCTTCAATGCAGGTCCCATGTTTAATCATATTTAAACCAAATGTTGGTATCACTTTTCAACACACAGGAAAGCTCAGCGCTGAGCAAATCACACGGGAAGCTGGTGGATGGTGAAGATGTTTTTTAAGAAATTTATTTTTGTGTTATTAATTTTTTTTCAAACTTCGACAGTTCATGCGATCGATTTTAGTTCTGATTTTAAAAGCAGCGACCAGCAAAAAATTGAACTCAGCAAAAAATATGTATTATTATATTTTTGGGCAACTTGGTGTCCAGTTTGTAAACAAGGCCTGCAATCTAAATTGCCAAATTTAATAAATAATTTGCAAATTATAGGCGTCAATACCGATGCCAATAACATTGATATTGAACAGTATAATAAAATAAATTCTGTTAAAATAGTTTCGACAAATGATGAAGACAAAAGCTTACGTAAACAGTTTAAAGTAATTACTATGCCCACGGGTATTTTGCTTAAAAAAGAAGAGTCCAAATATATTGTTGTAAAAAAATATACTGGCAGTGAAATTTATCAGCTAGAGAATGACATCAAATAATTTCAGTCGTAACGAAAATAATACGCGACTGAGCAAAGCAAAATTCCGATGCCCCAGTTTAATTTGGAGCCGGAAACAAAATATGGATAGATCATCAACGCCAGGCCAATAAAAATATTACGAAAATTAGCTTCTTTTTTGCCTTCTTTAAAAAGCCAAAACCCAACCACGCCAAAAATCAATGCTGCAAATAAGGAAGAGATGTCTAGTGCTGGCAATGATATTGGCAAGGTGGTAATCCTTATTTCTGTGGTGTCATTTCTGGCACAGTCATTTCCGTGTAGATACTGATCAATGAATTGCGAACTATACATTTTTTGATGTCGACAGTGATGCTGCCAATGCGATCAATTTTCCCAGCGGTACCGCCGTCGCCTTGAAAAACAATAACATTTGTTGTGTATAGGTCTCCATTTTCAATGGTGGAACCCATGCCAACTTTGGTAGAGCCATACCAGCCAGCCATTTCGTATAATCTTTTTTCAACCAAAGAGTCGGCTTCGCTGTCGCTGCAGGCCCAGGTGGTTAAAGATGCGAATGTCATTAATGTAAATAAAAAATATTTCATGTTAATTCCTATTATTTTAATATTAGAAAATTTCGTGGCTCAGTGGTCGGCGTGGCGAACGGAAATATGTGCGTGGTGAAAGCTCTAACAAATCGCCAATCTTGGTCATATAAACACAAGCATAACGGTCGACTTGATAAGCAAAATAAGATTCTTCATTTCCAGCGCGCATCAGTTGTCCCCAATTTGAATTGTACAACGATTGTTGTTTGCGAATCAGGTTGCTGATCTGGCCATCGGTTTCTGAAATCTGTTTTTGCAGAACATCAATACGATTTTCATCAACAGGAGCTTTCTTTTCATTTCGCAGAGTCATCAGACTGGTGAGTTCGTCTTCAAGAGGCTCTTTCTTTTTCATCAAGGCTTCGATTTCATGATTTGTAGGTTCTGCCTTTTTATTGCTTTCGACCTCATTATCAAGCTCTTCGATGACCATGGCGGTTCTCCAACCACAATCTTTTTTCAAGCGCAAGATGTCGCCATAAATGTGATCGCCGATATATAAAATCTCATCACCTTCTAAACCTAAATCGCGGGTAAAGACCTCAGCACAACCACCTTGGTAAACACCAGGAGTCAGTTTATCTGTATGATTAACCATCGTACCAGTAGCCGGATCCACTTTGAGAAATTTTAAATTGTCATAAAAGAATCGCGGTTTTTGCGCGAAGGTAATGACGACCTCAAATAGATCCATCCATGATTTGTGATCTTTTAAATACGGATTGATGGCATAATCGAGCAAAATTTTTGTGTAGGTATAATCAGAATTGGTTAAGACAAATATTTTTTTGCCGTGCTTTTTATATTTTTCAAGACCAGCAACCATCTCTGGATCTTGAATCACAAAACGATCTAAATTTTCACGAACAATGTCTTTCAAAGATCCATCGCGGTGTGCTTCGTCTAATGCGTTTAGTACATCGTCTGCGATCACTGAAAAATCAGGATACGCGGTTGGATCTGCTTTTTTTAACTCAATAATTTGTGCAATTAAAGTCGCTAGCGAAATTGAAAACGAAGTATCAATCGCCATGTAATTTGAATCACCCAAATCAATGTAGGTACTCTTGTACATTTTTTGTTGAGTTTTGTAATCAACAGGCGAAAGCCCGTGGTGGCTGGCGCGAATCGAAGAGTGTCGATTGAGCTTGAGTAGATTGCCTTTTTTGCGGTCTACGACCAGGCCGCGGATCGCCAGATCATAGACAAAAGGAATGCTTTTTACAGCTTCTGGGTAGTTTCTATTTTTAACCAGTTTTTCTTTCATGATCGAGTGCGAAAGTTTTTCGAACTCTTCGGTGTAATAGCGGATCAAGGTATGATCCATATCCAATCCGATGTAACGAATGCGTTTTAGATTCAAAGTACGATTGACGTAAACATTTCCTGACATATTAAATTTACAACTTTCTATCTGAGATATATTTCAAAACTTTTACATTTCTGTTTCTAGGTGAAGTTCATTCCACAAAATCATTCCACCCTTAAGATTGTAAACATCGGTATAACCATGTTCCAGAGCGTGCGCCGTTGCACGTGCCGAACGGCCACCGCTGCGACATACGAAAACAACTGTTTTGTCTTTTGGGATTTCTGATAACTTATTGGGAATGGTGTTTAAAACGATTAATTTTGCATTGGGGATGTGGCCAAGATCGCCGTGAAATTCGTCGACTTCGCGAACGTCGATCAGAACGACTTGTTCAACTTTTTCTGACAATTCTTTGGCGTCGATATCCATTACACCTTGGTAATGAAGATTTTCTTCTTTGCTATTAAATTCAACTTTGTTCATATTTGCACCTGTGTTTGAGTTCGTTTCCATAAACTGTGACATGACTGCACTCCTTGCGTAAGGTGCTATAAATACCACTCTTTTTTAAAAAAGGCTTGTCTTCTGCCAATTCCTGCAGCGCGGCCTAAAGGATCCGTTAATTTTTTTATTCACTATCTGTTTCGGATCATCGTGAGGTAATCCATAGTGATGGAAAAAATCAGTGAAAAATCAAAACAATCCAAGCTCGATATTCAACAGGAATTGAGTGCAGAGCAGCAAGCCGCTCTTGAGATGCTGCAAAGTGGCGAAAATGTTTTCGTCACCGGCGGCGCAGGTTGCGGAAAGAGTTTTTTGATTCGTCATTTTCTTCAAGAGGTTAATAAAAAAGCCTTTCCCGTTTTGGCCAGTACGGGGGTCGCTGCGGTTTTGCTTGGTGGTCGAACTTTTCACAGTTTTTTTGCTCTTGGAATAATGGAGGGCGGACCGCAAGAAACTTTTAAACGTTTGCGTGAGGATGCGCGTTTGTTGAAACGTTTGCGTGAGGTCGAAGGTTTTATTTTGGACGAGGTCTCGATGATTGCAGCCAGTGCTTTGGAGATTGCAGAATCTTTATCGCGAATTGCTCGTCAGTCCGAATTGCCTTGGGGCGGTATGAGAGTCATCGTAGTCGGTGATTTTGCGCAGCTTCCGCCGGTCACTCGCACTGGCCAAAAGCGTGAGTGGACATTTGAAAGTCCTACCTGGCAACAGAGCGGTTTTCAAGTTGTCGAGCTGACACACAGTCATCGATCATTTGATCAAGATTTTTTGGATGTTCTGAAAGATGTTCGAGTGGGCAAAGTCACTGACATTGTAAAACAGTATTTATCATCAAGAATGATGGAGCATGATGAGAGTGACGATATCACCAGATTATTTCCGCGCCGAGACCAGGCCGAGTACCTGAATCAAAAAAAATTATCTCAAATTCATACTCCCGAAGTGCGCATTCCTTCGATTTATATTGGTGAAAGCAAATTGGTTGAGGCTTTGAAAAGAAACTCACCCATTGCCGATGAGATTGTTTTAAAAGTTGGCTGTCAGGTTTTATTTTTACAAAATGATCCACAGAAAAGATGGGTCAATGGTACTCGCGGAACGGTTGTAGAGATTCATCCTGAAAAAATCGTCATTGAAAAAGAGACCTGGCGCCATGTGACTGTCGAAAAAACGCAATTTTCATTGCAAGATGCAACCGGTAAAACAGTTGCTTCGGTGATTAATTTTCCGCTAACTTTGGCTTATGCGACGACGATTCACAAGTCTCAGGGGTCGACTTTGGATGATCTTTGGGTGGATCTTTCTAGGTTGTGGGAGCCCGGGCATGCTTACGTTGCTCTCAGTCGGTTGCGTTTGGGCTCTGGATTGCGATTATTAGGTTGGAGTCATCGTTCAATTATGGCAGATTCAGCCGTCCTGAAATTCTATCAAAATTTAAAAAATTAAAAATCCACCTCAAAGTAAAATTGGTTGGGTGAATTTATTAAGAAGGCCATAACCTATATGGGCAGAATGTACAGATTGAATGTGATAAGCAATATTGTTATAAAATAATTGCGAATAATTTCGAAGGAGAATGGTAATAAAATGACGACTACAAATTTAAAAAATGCTTTGCCTGAGGTTACTGTTGGAAATCCAATGGGACTGTGTGGAGTGGATTTTGTCGAATACACAGGTGCAGGAGACTCTTTTTATTCTCAATTATTTACCAATTGGGGATTTCAAAAAATTGCACAGTCATCACATACTGACAGTCCTTTAAAATTATTTCGTCAAGGCGAAATGAATTTTATTATCAATAATCGCGCGGGTTCATTTGCAGAAGAATTCGGCAAGAGTCATGGTCCGGCAATTTGCTCTGTAGGCTTTCGTGTGGCAAATGCAGAAAGCGCATTTCGTTTAGCTGTAGAGCGTGGGGCGCGACCATTTGCTGGCAATGATTGGCGAGTTGATGGCCAACCGTTAAGAGCCATTTATGGTATCGGTGATTCATTAGTTTATTTCGTCGATGCAGAGGTGCAAAATCGTATTTACAATGATTTGTTTCATGTTCCTGCGGGGACTGAGGTTGTCGGTTTTGGATTTACTATCGTTGATCATTTTACCAATAATGTGCCAATTGGTGAAATGCAAAAATGGTGTGATTTTTATGAAAAGATTTTTAATTTCAGAGAGACCAGATATTTTGATATCCGTGGTAAACAAACTGGTTTGATCTCAAAAGTGATGCGTTCCCCATGTGGCCAGTTTGCAGTACCTATCAACGAACCATCAGATGGTAAATCGCAAATCCAAGAGTACTTGGATGAATATAAAGGTTCCGGCATTCAGCATTTGGCATTGTTGACGCCTGATATTTTGCCTTCGATCAAAAATTTGCGAGATCATGATGTTAGCTTTTTGTCGCCTCCACCAGAAACTTATTATCGCATGTTGCAAGAGCGTTTGCCAAAGGTGACTGAAGATGTTGAGAGATTACAAAAAAATGCAATCTTGGTTGATGGTGATCATGATGGTTATTTGTTACAGATTTTTTCAAAAAATATTATTGGGCCTATCTTTTTCGAAGTGATCGAGCGCAAAGGTCATGATGGTTTTGGAAATGGAAATTTTCAGGCTTTGTTTGATGCTATTGAGCAAGATCAGCGCGAGAGAGGGTATTTATAATGCACCAATATTCACAAGGTCGTTATACGACTCAGGGGCACAAAGGGATTCCAGATAATCATTTTGAAGAAGAACAAGGGCGAAAAGGATTTTTCGGACCCGTTTCTCATTTGATAAAACCGCAGCCTAGCACTCGCTGGACACAGATTGATGGACCTTTGCGTCCGCATTTGTATGATGTGATTAACATGAATCATACGGTGGGTCAGTGGCAACGCTTGTTGTTCAACTCACACGTAGAGGTTTCAGTTTGTTGGCAAAATAAATCAACATCGATGCCTAACGAAGCTTTTCGTAATGCTGACGGCGATACCTTGTATTTCTGTCATTATGGTTCAGGTACTATTTTGACCGAGTACGGTTTGTTGACCTTTAGCAAAGGTTCTTACATCAACATGCCAAAATGTGTGACTCACACTTTTATATATAATGAAGACAGTCATTTTCTGGTGATTGAATCGCGTGCCAGTTTTTACCGTGAGCCTGAGCGTGGTATGGTTGGTCGAAATGCTTTTTATGATCCGGCAGCTTTTGGCAAACCTGATCTTGAGCAAATGCATGAATTGAAAAAACAAAAAAACATAAAAGTGATCGGCATCTCAGTTAAAAAAATGGATGTGATGACCAGATTTGAGTACGCTGATTGTGTTTACGATACTGTCGGCTGGAAGGGTGATTTTTTTCCATACACTTTGCATGTTAATGATTTGATGCCAATGATAAGTCATCGTGTGCATTTACCGCCAAGCGCTCATACAACTTTTGTCGCTGATGGTTTTGTGGTTTGTACATTTTTGCCTCGTCCGCTCGAAAGCGATGCGGATGCGTTGAAGGTTCCATTTTATCATCAGAATATTGATTACGATGAGGTTTTATTTTATCACGACGGCAATTTTTTCAGTCGTGATAATTTGCACGCCGGGATGATGACCTTGCATCCGGCAGGATTTCCTCACGGACCGCATCCAAAAGCAGTAAAAAATATTGGCAGCAAAACTCATACGGATGAGTACGCGGTGATGATTGATACTTGGCAGACTTTGCAAGTAGATCCGTCGTTGAATTCAGTCGAAGTTCAAGAGTACTGGAAAAGTTGGATGAAGGGGACATGAAGCCTGTTTGTTTTTTTCCAGATTCAGAGTCTGATTCTGATTTAAATCCGTATTTAACAAGACCGCAATCGGTTGCTGTTGGTGAAAAACTAACAGCAAAACAGGCGATGTCTTTGGCCATCACAGAGGCCTATCGTGGGACGGGATTTGTCAGTCCCAATCCGTTGGTTGGATGCGTGATTTTAGATGCTGAGAATAGATTTTTGGTATCAGGATATCATGCACAAGTCGGACAAGCACATGCAGAAGCACAGGCTTTACAAAAAGTTACGCGTGAAAAACTTCAAGGCGCAACAGTGTATGTTACCTTGGAGCCTTGTGCGCATCAGGGGCGAACGCCTTCTTGTGCAAAAGCATTAGCACAATATCCAATTGCTCAGGTTGTTTATGGATTGCGAGATCCCAATCCGCTGGTCGCAGGGCAGGGAGCAGAAATTTTAAAACAAGCAGGCATTCGTGTATCGTTGTATTCGGAATTATATGATGATCCGAAAATGATTGCAGATCTGGAGCAAGTTGCTGAGCATTTTTTATGGAATTTTCGTCAAAAAAAAGTTTTCTACTCGTTAAAAGTTGCTAGCTCATTAGATGGTCAAATGGCCTTGCAGAGTGGTGAAAGCAAATGGATCACGAATGAAAAATCTCGCCACGTTTCTCACGTTTTGCGGGCGGCGCATGATGCGGTGATGATTGGTGCGGGGACTTATTTGCAGGACGATCCCTCGTTGAATATTCGTGTTGAAGGTTTGCAAAATAAAAAAATGAAAGTCATTGTTTTGGATGCCAAGGCACAAGCTTTGAAACATTTTTTACAAAATATAAAAACTGTGAATTTAGCCAAAGCTCACTCACTAGAAAATATTTATTTTGTTATTGATCAGTCTATACAGGATTTGGTGACAGCTTGGATTTCTGATCTAAAGGGTGAGCAGATGGGCTCCGAGTCGTTGCCGCAGATTCTATGGACCCAGTCTTCCTATGGCTCTAGTGAATTTCTTAACGAACTGGACCAAGGACTATGGTCCCTAAAGATGCGAAGCGTCTTTGTAGAGGGGGGCGCCAAGGTGCTAAGTTCGTTTATACGCGAGATGGCAGCGCAAAGGCTTTATCTTTTTCAAGCGCCAATAATTCTTGGCGCAAAATCTGGCCGAGCCTGGTCTGAACAGGTTAGTATAGATTCCATGAAAGAGAAGATTTCTATCCACAACATAGACCTTGTTCGTTTGGAGCAAGATACGTTGATAACGGGTCGATTTCAGGAGTGATAAGACAATATGGGTGACGATCGGCGAAAGCGAAATCATAAGCTTAGCAAAAAAGATAACAGCAGTTTTTTAGAAGATCTTAAAATCGAGTGGAATTTGTTTTGGAAAAACATCGTCGGTGATGATGTTGAGGCTTCAGCGAAAGATCCATTTGAAGATGGACGCTTAGAGAGTTTAACCGTGGACCAAGTTCGCGCGATAACTAAAGCGTTATCCAGTGATCGAAATTTACTGAATCAAAAATTAGAATCTCTAAATAAAGAAATCAATTTGAATACCACAAAGCTTGAAAGTTTAAAATTAGTCGGTGGCGATTATCAGGATACATTTTCCAGATTGAATGAGCTTTCTGATTTTGGACAAGGTCTTTCGCAACAGTTGAGCCAGGTCGATGAACGATTGAAGATGGCTCGCATACGAGAAAATATTTTATTAAAAAAGAAAAAATAGACAGATGCAATTTCTCACATCTGTCTAAAGTGTTAGGCTAATGCTGGTCTAAATTTTAGTTAGGTAATCTTCGAGTTTATCAAAGCTTCCACCCCAACCTTGTGACATTCCCGCTTTGGCTTTATTGAAAGTTTCACGTTCAATAGGCGTTGCTTCGCCGACGACTTCCCATTTTATGGTAACTCTGGTTTTGTTAGAAGTTTCCGCTTCAAGCGAAATAGTTGTCTTCATCATTTCTGGCCAAGTAGGAGCCATCGGGTGGCGAACGATATTTTCATTTTCATCGCAGAAGCATTGGGTGTAAACAATACGACTTGGTTTAACAATTTCTAGATAGTTGGCTTTGCCATATATTTTTGTGTCGTCGGCACCGGTCATGCAATAAAAAGCACTCCCGCCGGATTTAATTTCAGCTCTTAAATAATTTATTTTAGAACCCGCAGGTCCCGTCCATTGGCTGAGGTGTTTTGGGTCGGTCCAGACTTCAAACATCAAGTTTAATGGAGCATCAAAAGTTTGATTGATAACGAAAATATCTTGTTTTGTGTTTTCTATTTCTAAATATTCTGCAAGGCGATCCCAAGTCGAATTCCCACCAGCTTTTTTGATAAACTTTTTGATCTCGGTTGCGGCTTCAGCAGTAGCAAGGGCCATAATCATTTCCATTTTAGTTTTTCCATTTAGATCAGTAAAATGAACTGTCACGCGAAACAGTGGTGCTTGTTCATCGTTTCCGCCGTGGTCGTAAACCATTCGAGAATATTTTTCGACCTCTAGATATTTTGTTTTATTGGGATAGTCCACGCCATCAGGCCCATGCATTGTATAGTTCCAATGTCCGCCAGTCCGCACGTCTTTACTGTGGTTGGTAAGAGTAAACCCACGAGGTCCCCACCATTGAGCGACTTGTTTGGGGTCAACCCAGGCGTCCCACACAGTTTTAACTGGAGCATCATAAATGCGTTCAATATAGAGTTCGTTTGGTTTATTTTTTGCGGCCATTTTTCTTTCCCTTTTTTTTAGCGGTTATTGTTTTTAAATAAGCATCAAGTCTGTCAAAACTTTCTTCCCAAAATTTCCTATAATCGCCAATCCAGTCGGCAGCGTCTTTAAGGGCTTCGGCCTCAATACGACAAGGACGCCATTGGGCTTCTCTCCCGCGAGATATTAATCCAGCCTTTTCCAGTACTTTTAAATGTTTGGTGACCGCTGGGGCTGAAATTTCAAAAGGCTTCGAGAGTTCTTGAACCGTTGCCTCGCCGCTGGCTAATTTAGCCAATATTGCTCTGCGGGTTGGATCTGAAAGAGCCATAAAAGTAAGAGTTAGTTTGTCTTCGACGTTCTTCATAATTACCCTATCGGTTAATTAACTAATAAGTTAAATATAAATGAAAAAATGAGGTTTGTCCACTGGAACTGTTTCAAATCCTTTACTTGTTATAAATTGTTCGATTAAATCAAATTATGAAGAATCAGCCATTTTACAAAAGATTTACTTTTGCCTTTGCTGGCATACGTACGGCTTTTCGCACTGAGAAGAGTTTCCGCACGCAATGTATTTTTGCTCTAGCGGCACTGTTGATGCTGATGGTGTTGCGACCCAATCCTATTTGGTGGGGATTGTTATCTTTGACCATTGGTTGTGTTTTGGCGGCAGAACTGATCAATACCTCGTTGGAGGCTTTGATCGATCATGTGCATCCTCAGTTGCATCCGATGATTGCAAAAGCCAAAGACTGCGCAGCCGGAGCAGTCTTTGTGATGAGTGTTGTTTCTTTGTTAGTTGCGGCGGCTTTGTTAGTGGATCTGTTTTATTAAAACGGACTTTATTTTTTAACCAATGGGTCGCTTAGTGGTATTAAATATGTTCCGAGCTGGACTAATTCTTGTGGATTGTTTTCGTATTGTAGCCAATTTATGATTTCATCCTGAAAATCTTGAATTTTCTTTTTTAGTTCTGGAATTTTATTTTTTGCGATAGGAATATTTAATAATCCGAGCTCGCGTTGCTCTGGGTCTGTTTTTTCTAATATCATTCGCCATTGTGCGAGCATGGCTTTATGGATATTCAAAATGCATGTTTCGCCAAAATTTTCGCCAAAATCAAGGCTCGGTTCTGTTTGTAAAAAACAGTTGTTTTCGACTTTTAAAAAGCCAGCTGAAATCATTATTGAAAGACTTTCTTCGGCTTGTTCAGCTGTAATCAGGCCACGCAGTTTTTGCGAAATCCACAATCCTGAAGGATAAAAATCCTGCAATGAGGTCATTTCTCGAATAACCAGATGGTGCCATTCATTTAAAATGCGAATCTTGTTTTGGGGTACGTGTTTACTGACTAATTTTTTTAAGGTTGCTGATTGTTTGTTTCTTATATTTTCTTGTTTTTCTTCGTCTGAAATTGAAAGTTCAACCAGAGTAATAAAATAATCTGTTTCTGATGTTGAGAGCAGCAATACATCTGCAATTTTCTCAGCCAACCTGACTGAAAGATTGCGTTTCCCATTCATGACCAGTTGTAAATAATTAGGGCTAGAAATACCTGCCAAACGTGAAAATTGACGAAACGAAAAACCAGTTCCTAAGGACTTTTTAAATAGATAATAATCACGTAGATATTTTCGATAATCATTATAATGAATAATCTGTGGTCTTAATGAAGAATATTTTTCGCTTTTGTTTTGTAGAATTGAATTGTTTTCGATCATGATAAACCATCCTTGGTTGAATCTGATTAAGCAAATATGCATCTACAGGATCGCGAAAAATATTCTTGAGGTCAATCTGTTAGAATACAAATTCAATCGTGAATAGAATACGGATTTATTTATGAGATGATTTTGGATTATTCTTCAGTGGAGATCTTGGATTGAATAGCTGGCAGACCCATTTTTGCTCTCAATTCATTGTATTCGCGCAGCTTACGAACGCCCTGATGCAAAACAGTTTCAAGAATTCGTAGTTCTTTACCAGTGGGAACATTGTGTAAAAGTATTCTTTTTAAAACTGTATAGGCGTTGATACGACGATTGCCAGTATCAAATCCCATTTCTTCCAGCCAAGTTCTTAAAATATTTTCTGGAAATACGGAATCGCGACTGCGTTTTTGTGATTGCTGACCTTCGAGCTTGGTGCGATTACCACCCCAAGTGCTGCGAACTATAAATAGACCAAGCAGAACAGCTTGAGCTAAATTCAGACTGGTATTGTCGCCATAAATTGGAATTGAACAAGCATAATGAGTCAGTTCTAAATCCTCAGCAGACAAACCCCAATCTTCCGGGCCAAAGATTAAGTAAATTGGAATGGGATTTTCAAGAACAGATTTGTCCTCTAAGTTTTCGCTGACTTGTAAAAGCGGGTGGTTATCTTTGAGCCAGGTTAAAACTGTGGCGCAATCTTGCACCTGACGGCCGCGGCCATCGCGGGCCGTGAAGCTGATGCGGATGCCATCGGCTTCATTGGAAAAAAAATCATCCCATGAGTTGTAAACAGATCTTTCGCTTAATGCTTTTTGCCCTGTCGCGGCTGCTTGTTGCGCGGCATAGGTGATCTCGCATTGTGGGGAAATCAGAATCAATCGTTCCACACCCATGTTCGCCATTGCTCTGGAGCTGGCGCCAACATTGGAATCATAAATGGATCTCACCAAGACGACATTGATTTGAAACGGTTTTTTCAACTCTGACATGTGGGCCTTTTAACGTCAAAGCTGGTCTTTTGTCCAGGATTCATCAATTGTTGGCTGCATTTAGGTGGCGACCTCATTTGAACTTGCATTAAATTGATGCTCTGGCGACGCTCGATCAAATCTCTACCGAATGAAATACGTCCTAAATATGAATTAGGCGAAGCCCATCATCGATCATTTTTTTCTGTTCAGTGTTGGTTGTTCTGAATTCGTTCAATTTGTTGAGCAAAAGTAGTTGTAAGTTTTCTGTGTTGTCACGCAAGCAAGTGATTTCATAGCACTCGAGAAAAAGCAGCCAATCCTGATTCGCAATCGACAAAGCTCGCTCATAGATTGATTGAATTTCAGCATTGAGATGGATGTTCAGTTTGGCATCTTTTCTAAGATTGCGAACGCTTTGGTAGAGTTGATGTTTTTGCAGCTCTTCGGGCGAATACTGTTTTTGGGGAACGCGTGCTGCAACAAAATCTTCAGCTTCACCATAAGTTTTACGATCTGCAGGGCCGCCAAAAACTGAAGTCACCGTATTACCAATGGCAAGATCGTATATACCCCAAGCTGGTTCAAATAATATTTTTCCAGAATTTTTATCTACAACTGTACAATCTGCAAACGCCATCAAAAGCAATTTGCCATTTTGGAAATATATATTTTGTAAAACGCCAGAAACTTGAATTCCAGAAATGAATTGAAGACTGATTTTTTTATTTTTTTCCCATGCCCAGATTGTTAAATCACTCTCGCTGCAATCGCTTAATTTCACGGATCCTGTTCCAGCGCCAGCGGGATTGGATATGGCTCCGAT
>JACCDN010029034.1_pt1 | contig 38442 bp, 41 predicted proteins | sample 7441691 | NCBI WGS metagenome assembly JACCDN01 (sample SAMN15323439, study PRJNA562643) | freshwater metagenome | isolation source: river surface water | place: USA:Blue River Watershed | collected 2017-08-16
AAAAGCGGCCACACAAAAGTGCGCGCAGCGCCTCATTTTGATGAAAGGCGAGCTTGTTGGGGTTCCGTTGTGGCAGGAATAGCACTGAATTTATCTGAGCTTCTTAGTTATAGTGCAATCGCCCTGAGATCTGAGACTGGACAGATTGCAAGGCATCTTTGTATTTGGTAGGATAACCTGAAATGAACAGAGTTTCATAAGATTACGAGGAGATTGTCATGTTAACGAGTACTAATTCTGTAGAGATTCCCGAGGGACCTTCGGGCACTTCCATTTCCAGACATTTATTTAGGGAACACCAACTTCTGCAATCCTATCAAAGACAAGCCATTCTAGAGCAGCTTGAACGTGATACACAAGTGCGTGATGCATTGAATGCACAGGGTGTCATACTGAGGAAGGATCTGGTTTCAAAAACAGATAGCAGACGACGTGGTTATGGGCGTGATTCCGGGCTCTATGCCTTCAACCCTGCAGTTGAGACGCAACTCTTTTGTTATAATCCCAAGAAAAAATCTTTAGACATACGAGACATCACAGCGCTTGAAACGGTAATCGATTCAATACCTCTGGAAATACCAAAAGGACATGTATTCATCGCCTGGGAGACGACCCATCATCCAGATTATGTGCTCTATGAAACGGGAATAAAAGCACAAGGAAAAAAAGATACCTATTCAAAGTCAATTATTTTTTCTGTGTACATTACAAGCCGAGAAGTTAGAAAAATAATAGAACCTTCAGAGCCTAAAATAGCTGAAGAAAGAGAAAAGCTAGAAGTGCGCCATAAAGCCGCCAAAGAAGCCCTTAAAAAAGAAATGGCATCTGCAGGGTTAGATCCAGCATTATTGCAAAAAGCTAAGGCATCGTATGATACAGCGCAGGCAACCTACGAAAAAGATAAAAAGGCTTTAGATGAAGCTGTTTCTATGAGTCCATTATGGCTAGAGCATATCTACAAAAATGATCCCTCAAAGATTTTAATAAACATCATCAAAACACAAACCTTGCCTACAGCAGAGACTATGGTATTTAATACACACAAAACGCGTGAGTGGCAGATCTATGATCTTGTAAGCCATGAAAAAAAGTCCTTGTTATCTTATGTTCAGACAGAAAAAACAGGCAGCATGGCCATAGATTCCACCCATCTGGTTTTTGGTGAAAATGAAGAGCCTATTTTTTGGGTTTGCAGCATAAAAGCAAAAGGCAAATACAGTAGTCAAGCGGTTTATCCCGTGGTTAAAAAAGGTGAGTCATTTGTCATAGAAGATGGGGCTCATTATTCGATCGGCGAAGGTATGCATGATCTTGCCAGACTACACACAGTCGATTCTCAAGGTGCGGTCTATCTTTCTAAGCGATCGAATGGACCTGATGGATTGGATTATTGGACACCGATTGTTGTTCGGAAAAAACGTGGTGGGCTTTGGTCTGAAGACTTTATTCTTCCAGAGGATTCAGATAAAAATCATGCCAATATTAAGCATTTGTATCCGCTTGAGAAAGACGGTAAAACACTGGCAATACTTTGTGAAATGCGAAACTCAGATACTAAGCGACAGTATGTGATTCAACCCATGGTCAATCCCAATACCTTAACGCTTGAACAGGCCGATTGCCTTGAACAAGCATGCGTTATTTTTGCGAAATTACAAAGCATCCTTTCTGAGGAACAATTGACAGATGGGATTCTGGGTGAAAATCTACGGGACCCCAAGCTGGATATAATATCTTCTATGAAAAACCTGCTGCTCTTTTCACAAGCAAGCGACGGAGCAAGAAGGGCGAGGCTCTGTGATCTTCAAAGTAAGCAAGCGCAGCTTCTTGAGTTGCCACATTTGGTTGGAACACAACAGACTGCCTTTGAGCGAAAAAGTCGACCCATCGAATCTGTTTTTATAACAGCGCATGATGGTAAACGATTACATGCTTTATGGTCTGCACCTGAAGTCCAGCCCGGTCAGTCAATACCGCTATTCTTGTTCATTCATGGTGGGCCTCATGCTAAAAGCTCTGCCTTTTCTGAAGAGCGTAATGGTGATTTTCACTATTTACGCAGTCAAGGTATAGCCGTCTTAGATGTCAATTATCCAGGATCTACCAATGATAGTTTAAGTTTTAAGAACTTTAGTGATGGGGCTTGGGATCAACTCTCCGGTTATTTAGTGGATGCCATTGACTGGGCTATTGCAACCCAGGCAGTCGACCCTAAACGAATTATTGTGGGTGGTGTAAGTGCAGGGGCTGTTTTAAGCATTGATTTAGCCGCACGTTTTCCTGGAAAAGTTCAGTTGGCCATTGCTATTAATGGGGTTTATGATTACGCCGGCATGGTTCAAGAAGCCATTGAGGGTAAGAATATTCATTCTGGAGATGATACCATCAAACAAGCTGGTGGGGATCCCAGAATACCAGAACAGCGTTTAGAATTGCTAAAAAAATCGCCGATTTCTATTGTCGGTAACGTTCAATGTCCGGTGATTATTATCGCAGGTACCAAGGATGATAACTGTTTGCCGCATCAATCCGAAACCCTTGCGCGAGACATGCAAGCAGTAGGTAAAGCATTGCAATATTATACCGTTGAAGGGGCGGGTCATTCGCTAGAACGGAAAACCGAACTACCAAAGACTGGTACTGCAACCTCTGTAGAGGTAGAAACAATCGTAGATTATTCTGCATGGCAGGTTGTTTCTGAAATCTGTATGCCGGCTATTGCTAGGATCACAGGCATTCAGATTGAGCCTTCTGTACCCGCACTCCTACGCGATGGATATTTGGGTAGGAATGGGGTGAAGCAGGTCATGGATACTACAAAGGCCGTTTTAGAGCCTGAACGAGCACGGTACAAACCTTAAACCACTAAATGATATTTGAAAAAACTTTATCATTAGGCTAAAATTTAAACTAGTTTTAAACTAGTTTAAATAAGGCGGTATCTGTATATGCAAACTATTGGGGCCTTTGAAGCAAAAACCCATTTCTCAGCTTTATTAGAACAGGTTGAGAAGGGAGGGGAAATCGTGATTACCAGGCATGGTCAGCCAGCGGCAAGGTTACTACCCATGGGACTCCCCAAAGAAGATACACGAAAAGCCATTGCAAACATGAAAGACTTTCAATCAACACACAACATAGCGCTTGGCTTGGATTGGAAAATGTTGAGAGACGAGGGGCGCAGGTAAATGGATTTTGTGTTAGATGCTTCGGTGGCACTGTCTTGGTGTTTTCGGGATGAAAACACGCCGATCACCAACCAGTTATTGGATCGCTTAGAAAAAGAAAAAGCTTGGGTTCCCAATATTTGGCCCTTAGAAATAGGCAATATCTTAATTACTGCCGAACGTCGCAAACGCATCCCTTATGCAGACATGGTTCAATTTTTAGAGTTGTTAGATAAGCTCCCTATAAAGGTCGATCAAGAAACAACCGCTAAGGCTTTTCATGAAACATTGCTGTTGGCGCATTCTCATAAATTAACAACCTATGATGCCTCTTATTTAGAGCTTGCGATGCGCAAAGGGGTCCCACTAGCAACCAAAGATTCTGCATTATCAGCGGTGGCTAAACAGTTTGGTATTCAGCTTTTGATTACTTAGACTTCATTCTTCTTCGGTTTGGGACTTGGCTATGGTAAAATCCCACTCTCCTAGCTAACCTTTAAGGCAGTAAGTCGAATGGCTCTTTTTGCGCATTATCTAGAATTTGAGCGTCCCATTGCCGAACTAGAGGCAAAAATCGAAGAATTGCGTCTGGTGAAGACCGATAGCCGGGTGGATATCCAAGAAGAAATCCGCCGCCTTAGCCTAAAAAGCCAAGAGCTCACCGCCTCTATTTTTCGATCACTCACAGCCTGGCAGACGGTTCAATTAGCCCGTCACCCCTCGCGCCCCTACAGCTTGGATTATATTCAACACATTTTTGAGGATTTTGACGAGCTGCATGGGGATCGTGCTTTTGCAGACGATCGGGCGCTTGTTGCAGGGATAGCCCGTTTGGGGTCTGATGCCGTAATGGTTCTAGCCCAGCAAAAAGGGCGAGATACCAAAGAAAAAGTATTGCGCAATTTTGGCATGATGCATCCCGAAGGCTATCGCAAAGCACTGCGTTTGGCCAAACTGGCCGAAAAATTCAAGATGCCTATTATCACTTTTATTGATACACCAGGGGCTTATCCGGGTGTTGGAGCCGAGGCCCGCGGGCAAAGTGGGGCTATTGCTGAAAATCTTAAAGCTTTTTCACAATTAACCGTGCCTGTGATCTGTGTGGTCATTGGTGAAGGTTGTTCAGGGGGTGCCTTAGGTATTGGGGTAGGGGATCAAATCTTGATGTTACAATACGCCTATTATGCCACGATTTCCCCTGAAGGTTGTGCGACGATTCTGTGGAAGAGTGCAGAAAAAGCCGTCGAAGCCTCAGACATTATGGGGATCACTGCCGAACGACTTTTAAAATTGGGTTTGATCGACAAAATCGTTCCAGAACCCTTAGGTGGTGCACATCGCAATACAGAGCAGATGGCTCATACGCTGAAAGAAGCCTTGCTGCAGACGTTAGCACCCTTGAAAAAGCTTTCCTCTGAAGCGCTTTTAGACATTCGTTATAAGCGATGGATGGCCATAGGCAGATAATGCTTTGAAGTTAGAACCCGAGATCCTTTTTAATACGCTGACGGCGCTTAGCGATCGGCCTCGGGTATGGGTGGCTTATAGCGGTGGGCTTGATTCGCATGTGTTATTGCATCTCATGCACCGCGCTTTAGCGAATAATTCTTTGTATCAACTAACAGCGATTCATATTCATCATGGGATTAGTGCACAAGCCGATGATTGGGTAAAACACTGTCAAGCAGTCTGTACAGCACTCGATTGCCCACTGACCGTCTTGTATGTAGAGGGTCGTGTAACAGGGGATCAAAGCCCCGAAGAGGCTGCGAGAAAGGCGCGTTTTACAGCGTTTGAAAATCTTTTAGGGGTAGAAGATTGTCTGTGTTTGGCCCATCATGCAAGCGATCAAGCCGAGACTATTTTATGGCGCTTATTAAGAGGCAGTGGGCCCCAAGGTTTGGGTGGAATGGCGCAGAAAATGCACAGGGGCGTTCTTGAAATAGTAAGACCTTTATTGCATGTTTCAAAAACAGCCATACTTGAATACGCGCGCAGGCAGGATTTTATTTGGATTGAAGATCCGAGTAATCAGGATACACGCTTTGATCGCAATTTTTTGAGACAGAACATGATACCTTTACTCGAAGATCGCTGGCCCCAAATGGTAAGCAGCATTAATCGTAGTGGTGCATTGTGTAAAGAGACGGCAGATGCGGTAGAAATAGTGGCCAAAAAAAATCTAAGCCACTTGCAAGATAAAGAGGATGATCAGAGTCTTTCAGTCTCTGGTCTTTTAGCACTGGATACTTTACTAAGACAGACGGTGATTCGTTTATGGTTAGCAGAGCAGGGCCTACAGGCCCCTAGCTATGATCATATGCAGCGCATTGATAGAGAAGTGCTAGGGGCTAAAAGGGGGGGTAAGCCCAGTCTTAAAATTGGGCATTATACCCTTCGTCGTATAAATCATCGACTAGTAGTCGATCTATAAATTGACTAACTAATGCCTTGTCCAATATGTTTTTCTGAATGTTAGCGAGGGGCGTCGATTCCAGGGATGGGAAATCGTCGAATACAGGGATGTATGCCCCCGAGCACATTCGAAAAAACGTATTGGACAGGATAGCAATTGTCCCTCACCCTCCCTTCTGCTAGAATCGCGCCATGACGCAATATATTTTTGTAACCGGTGGTGTGGTTTCTTCTCTTGGTAAGGGGATGGCGGCCGCCTCGCTGGGTGCTTTATTAGAATCCAGAGGTTTAAAGGTTACCCTACTTAAATTCGATCCCTATATCAATGTCGATCCGGGCACGATGAGTCCCTTTCAACATGGAGAGGTTTTTGTCACCGACGACGGGGCAGAGACCGATCTGGATTTAGGGCATTATGAGCGTTTTGTACAGACGCGCATGTCCAAGCACAATAATACGACGACCGGTCGTATTTATGAGCGTGTGATTATGCGTGAACGTCGGGGTGATTATTTAGGTGCTACTGTGCAGGTCATTCCACACATCACCGATGAAATTAAGCGCTGCATTATAGAAGGGAGCAAGGGGTACGAGGTCGCGCTGGTTGAAATAGGTGGCACCGTGGGCGATATCGAGTCTTTGCCCTTTTTAGAAGCCATACGACAGCTAAGAATCGAGTTAGGTGCCCATAATACTGTTTTTATTCATTTAACCTTGGTGCCCTATATTCCCACCGCAGGTGAGATTAAAACAAAGCCCACCCAGCATTCGGTGAAAGAGTTGCGTTCCATTGGGATCCAAGCGGATATTTTAATCTGTCGCTGTCAAAACGAATTACCCGAAGCAGATCGTAAAAAAATTGCGCTCTTTACCAATGTAGAACAAAGAGCCGTGATTGCCTCCCCCGATTTGGCATCTATTTATGCGATTCCTGCGATGCTGCATGCACAGGGTTTAGATGATATTGTCTTAGAAAAATTAGGTCGCACGGCAAAACCGGCCGATCTCAGCGATTGGAACTGGGTGGTGGAGCGTCAACAGCATCCGCGCGCTTCGGTCTGTATCGCGATGGTGGGCAAATACAAAAATTTTGCCGATGCCTATAAGTCTTTATACGAAGCTTTGGTGCATGCTGGGATCCAGACACACACGCGCGTCAATATTGTCTTTGTCGATGCTGAACATCTTGAAACACAGGGCACGGCTATTTTAGAAGGCGTGGATGCGATTTTAGTGCCGGGTGGTTTTGGAACGCGAGGGGTTGAGGGTAAGATCTTGGCTGCGCATTTTGCCAGAGAAAATAAGGTACCTTATTTGGGTATTTGCTTAGGCTTACAGATTGCACTCATTGAATATGCGCGATCGGTGGCCAAACTTTCGAACGCCAATAGTACAGAATTTGAAGCCACAACCCCTTATCCCGTGATCGCTTTAGTGACAGAATGGATGGATGCACGGGGCGAGCGTGAATATCGAGATGCACAAAGCCATTTGGGTGGCACCATGCGTTTGGGGGCACAAACCTGCCAATTGTTGCCGGATAGTTTAGCCGCGCGTATTTATCAGGCAGACAGTGTTTCTGAGCGGCACAGGCACCGTTATGAAGTGAATAATCAATTTGTCTCTCAGTTGGAGGCTGCGGGTCTTCGGATCTCGGGGCGCTCAATGGATGGTCATTTGGTTGAAATCATCGAAATTCCCGAACATCCTTGGTTTATAGCCTGCCAGTTTCATCCAGAATTTAATTCTTCCCCCCGAGGTGGACATCCGTTATTTAGCGATTTTATACGCGCGGCAAGTCTTTATGCAGAGGCTAAGCACGCTTAAGGAGTTTTGATGCAGTTATGTGGTTTTGAGATTGGCCATAACAAGCCTTTTTTTTTAATTGCCGGACCCTGTGTAATAGAAAGCGAAACCTTAGCGATCGAAACGGCGGGTCTCTTAAAAGAAATCACCACCGCTTTAGGGATCCCCTTTATTTATAAAAGTTCTTTTGATAAAGCCAATCGTACTTCATTAAGCAGTTTTAGAGGTCCTGGCTTTGAAAAAGGCTTGGCGATCCTGGCAAAAGTAAAACAACAAATCGGGGTTCCAATACTCACCGATGTGCATGAAGACACACCCTTAGCAGTGCTTAGTCAGGTCGTCGATGTTTTGCAAACACCCGCTTTTTTATGCAGACAAACCAATTTTATCCAAGCCGTCGCCAATCAAGGATTGCCTGTCAATATTAAAAAAGGTCAGTTTTTGGCACCCTGGGACATGAAGCATGTGGTGGCCAAAGCCAAAATGGGCGGTAACGAATCCATTATGGTGTGTGAGCGCGGTGTGAGTTTTGGATACAATAATTTGGTTTCCGATATGCGATCGCTACCTATTTTAAAAGAAACGGGTTGTCCGGTTATTTTTGATGCCACGCACTCGGTCCAATTGCCGGGTGGGCAAGGGACGGCATCTGGGGGACAGCGTGAATTTGTACCGGTGTTGGCTAGAGCCGCGGTAGCGGTGGGGATTGATGGCATTTTTTTAGAAACCCATCCTGATCCCGATAAGGCTTTAAGCGATGGTCCCAATGCATGGCCTTTGGGACAGATGAAAGCCTTATTAGAAACCCTTCAAGCTTTGGATGATGTGGTCAAACATGGCAGAACTTAAAAGTATTCTTGCACGCGAAATACTCGATTCTCGGGGATTTCCAACATTGGAAGTCGATGTTATTTTAAGTTCCGGTCTTGTGGGGCGTGCATCTGTACCTTCGGGTGCCTCCAAGGGTTCGCATGAAGCCCTTGAGTTAAGGGATGGTGGATCACGTTATGGTGGCAAGGGAGTATGTAAAGCCATCGCGCAGGTTGTCGAGATAAGCGCTGCACTGTTTGAACACGATGTACGTTATCAAAAAGGGATCGATGAGAAACTCATCACACTGGATGGCACACCCGACAAAAGTCGCCTGGGTGCGAATACCCTACTTGCAGTATCTATGGCCTGTGCCAGAGCTGCGGCCAAGGCTGTACATAGGCCCTTATTTGAATATTTAGACTATGATCCTGACAACAATCCTGCCGCTTGCCTGCCATTGCCCTTGATCAATATTATCAACGGCGGGGCACATGCCAATAATGGTTTGGATATCCAAGAGTTTATGATTGTACCCGTAGGTGCGCCTTGTTTTTCAGAAGCCCTACGTTATGCCTCAGAAGTGTTTCATGCGCTGAAAGCTTTATTAAGTGCGAAAGGGTTGAGTACAGCAGTCGGGGATGAAGGGGGTTTTGCACCGCCGTTGCACTCGCATGAGGCAGCTCTGGAGATTATTTTAGAGGCCATTCATCAGGCAGGGTTTAAAGCCGGTCGGGATATTGCCTTGGCTTTAGATCTGGCGAGTACAGCTTTTTTTGATAAGGGACATTATAGCTTGCCTTTACAAAAGCAATGTTTTAGTACAGACGCTTGGATAAACTATTTACAGGGACTTGTGCGTCAGTATCCTATTATCTCCTTAGAAGATGCCATGGCCGAAGAAGATTGGGAAGGTTGGAAGGCTTTAACGGAAGCTTTAGGAACATCCGTACAATTGGTGGGGGATGATCTTTTCGTCACGGATTGCAATCGACTTTCCCGTGGGATCTCCGAAAAAAGTGCCAATGCGGTGTTAATCAAGCCGAATCAAATTGGTACTGTAAGCGAAACGCGTGCAGCGATTGAAATGGCCAAGGTTGCAGGTTTTGAAAGCATTATTTCGCATCGTTCTGGCGAAACAGAAGATACCTTTATTGCCGATTTAACGGTGGGTTGCCATGTGCAGCAAATAAAAACCGGTTCGGTCTCTCGTGGGGAGCGTACAGCCAAATATAATCAGCTTTTACGCATTGAAGAAATGCTTGGGAACAATGCACGTTTTGCAGGATGGGCACCTTTCAAAAAATTCAAACAGCATGATGCTTTATCATGAAAAAATGGCTTATGATCCTGGGAGCCGTATTATTAGTGCAGTTACAGTCTCGGGTTTGGGTGGGTGAAGGCTCCGTGATGCAAGTCTTTCGCTTAAAAAAGATTATTCAAACGGAGCAGCTGGCGAATCAACGTTTAATCGATCGCAATGATAAGCTCGATGTACAAGTGCGAGCCCTCAAGCATCAACCGCAAGCGCTAGAGGAACATGCCCGATCCGAGCTTGGTATGATTAAAAAAGATGAAACCTTTTATCTCATTATCGACCCAAAATCTTAGATGAATCCGAGCGCTTACCTGCGTATTGCTTTTGCCCCCTTGTCTAAAAGGAGGGGCGACCTGCAAGAGTGCAAGCGAAGGCGGGCTGGGCGATTTTTAGCATGACCTTCTTACTTGCTTGGTATCAAAAAGCCATGCAATTATCCACCCATCCAAAGGCCCCTTGGTATATGAGCGCCTTGGCTTTTTTGGATGCTTCTGTGTTTCCCGTCTCTCCTCTGTTTATGTTATTACCCATGAGTTTTGCAGCACCTAAACGGTCTTTTTATTTTGGAAGTCTCGCGGTTGTTGCCTCTTTTCTGGGGAGTATTCTGGGTTATGTCTTGGGCTATTATTGTATAGAATCTTTTTTGAACGATTTTATTATGTGGCTGGGGTATGAATCCTACTATCAAACAGCGGTAAACGGGTTTGGTCTCTGGGGATTTTGGACCCTGGTGATAGGTTCTTTTGTACCCGTACCCTACAAAGTATTTACCATTGGTGCAGGTGTTATGCAATTGCATTTCGGCTTATTCCTTATAGGCTCCCTGGTAGGTCGCATCGCACGATTTTCTCTGGTCGCGGCAATCATTTACTGGGGTGGGCCACGGGTTGAACCTTGGTTTAGAAGAACACTTGAGAAAATGTCGGGTGTGGAACCAGGGCAGCAGCGCTAGCCTATCCCTGAGGCTTTTTTATGGGGTCTTTTCTTTGACGCGGAAATCCAGTATGTTAACAGCCTTAACAGGAAAAAATACCTAGGCCATAACGTTGCAATAATTGAATAAGTTTCTTTTCTTCCATGCTCAGTTCTTCTTGTAAGCATGTAATGCGATTTAGATATTGGTTAGCGAGCCTGCGTTGCTCGTCAAAGCTTAGGACAATATCCTCGACTGGATTATTTTTCCCTAACTGACCACACACCATTCTGCCTCCCTTCATCACTCCTTTTTTCAATCTATCCTATGGACACAAGAGCGAATACCTATACAATAGAGGTGTTGATTATATTGGAGGTAATACCATGTCAAACTTAGAAAATATGTCAGCTTTAGATAAAACCTATATTGGGTTATGTGCGCTTTTTTCTGTATTAATGGTTATAGGTAATTTAACCTATAGGAAGTTTATTTATCTGCCAATTTTACCCTTTCATACCTTCATCTTATCAGTAGGTGCCATACTCTATCCCGTGATGTTTATGCTCACAGATCTGATAGCTGAGTTTTTTGATAAGAAAAGAGCTAATTTTTGTGTGCGCCTAGCGATTGCCATGAACATCGTTGCAGCCCTCATTGTCACAGGCATGGATCATCTGCAGGCAACACCCTGGTCAACCATCGACAATAATATTTTTCACAGTGTGTTTGGAGCCTATGGCTTAGCCTTTATAGCCAATATGATCGCTTGTTATGTCGCGCAGCGCATTGATATCAATTTATATTTATGGATTAAAAAAGCAACCCAAGGCCGATGGTTATGGCTTAGAAATAATGGTAGTACAGTTGTCTCTTTATTTGTGGATACCTTTGCCGCCATTAGTCTTTTAACACTTTTAGGGGTTTTTCCTAGAGAGCAGATGTGGCTTATTATGATTAACAGCTATTCTTATAAATTGTTTATCACTGTTTGTAATACGCCATTGTTTTACCTATTGGTTGGCATCATAAGGAAATTCATTGTTCCCAGTAAAACACCAAGCTTTTCAGAACCACAGTTACATGCAGTTTAAGAATAAGGTATCACGCAGGTGCGTTAAATGCTCATGAGGAATGCTGATAAGGAGAGATCTAATGACGGTTGATACAAAGGTCGTTTATTATTCGAAACAGCACAAAAATCCCTTGGATTATACCAAAACACATGATGCACCTTATCGTTATCTCGCTTATCGAGATATTCCTCAGATAATAAAAAAATATCTGCAAGGCGGTGAGGCGCTGGATTATGGGGCAGGCACTGGGTATTCAACACAATTTCTTAGCCAGCTTGGGTTTAACGTGGTTGGTGTCGATATTAATAAGGAGATGGTGCATCAGGCACAATTACAATATCCAAATCTTTCATTTTATCCGATTGAAAATGCTGTTATTCCTTTCAAGGATTCTACGTTTGATTTGGTTTTTTCTTGTTTTGTTTTGCTTGAAATAAGTACTCCACAGGGCATTATAGACTATCTTTTAGAAGCAAGGCGTGTGATGAAGAAAACGACCTCCTCCTTGTTTGTTGCAATAACAGGCAGTGAGTATCTGCATGATACTTCTAAAAAATGGCTTGATTTTAAAACAGATTTCCCTGAAAATAAAAAGCTACTCAGTGGGAATTTAGTAAAACTTTACCATGATAGTTCACAGATAGAATTTTCCGATTATTATTGGACATTGGAGGATTATCGAAGCTTTTTCGTGAAAGCAGGCTTTCATTTGCTGGAAGTTAAATTTCCATTAGGAAAAAAAGAAGAATCTTTTTCTTGGAAAGACGAGCTTGTTTTTTCACCGTCGACTATTTTTGTGGCTATACCAAAGTAATTTTGAAAGATAGGATGCCATAGAATTATTCAATTTAAATCCGGCCTAAAGACTCTAAGATTTCACCCTTTTCGAAAAGCTCATTTTTATTATGGCATTCAAGTTTATTTTTTATATTCTCCATATAACTTGTTACCGTTGTAATGGCTAATCCCATATCTTTTGAAACGGTTTTAAGATTATGGCTTGTCAGATATATTCTGAGGCAATTGATTTCTTGTGGAGATAATAAGACATTGCTTAAAAAAGCTTGCGCATTATGACCGCCAACAAATCCAAAATCGCTTAATAACTGAATTTTATGCTGATTTTCATATGCTTCGTTAAAAACCAATCCTTTTTGGGTATGAAAAACCGCGCCTTTGAGTGCGGCGAAATCCATTCTGTTTTCTTGTAAATCCGGGGTGATAGCGATTAATTTTTTATTTAAATTTCTAATTAATTTTTTAACCATGCTTGCTTCATTAATTAATCGATTAACCAGCTGAAAATTATTTTTGTTTGTTCCAAAGGCAAATCCGAAATAGCCTCCCGTAGGGTTTTTTCTGTATAAACGAAGCTATGATACCAATTAAAATTAACGATGGCATCGTGGTCCATTTTATCATGAAATTCTTGATCATCGCTGGCTGCATCGAATGAAAATCCATTATGCATATGATCGGGATGTACCATGAGCGGATCGAATTGGTAATAGTGTTCTTCTACGAATCGTTCAGCCCATTTTTTATCGTTAAAAACACTAAAAGCCCTTCCAAGTTTATCGATATTTATATAGAGTGCCTGAGTGATGCCTAAATAGTTTACAAGAGGCTTGCACAGCTCAGAGAACTTTTGGTTATACAGCTTGGTTCCAAGAAAAAACTCATCCGTTAACATGATTGAATCCCTCCTTTCAGTTCAATCCAACGATTGCAACACCTGGTTGCGCACGCAGGTCGATTTCAAGTTTTTTAATCATAGCATTCATGAAAAACCTTATAAAGGGCATGTTATTTAATAATTTATTCATAAAAACAAAGCGATTATTACGCGTGAAAAATCTAAAACAGTAGGATGATAGTGTCATCTGAGAGGACTCCGCGCCTTTGGCTTGAGAGGCGACATATTTTTCAATGGAGGCAAATTCTTGAATATCGAAGAGCTTATAGAGATTATACAAAAATCCATCTTGTTTAAAGCTTTCACAATTGCTTCCCAAATGTAGAGTCCATGATAGTGAACGGGCCTCTACTTGAGCGGGAGGTGCTGTATTGGGAATCGTATGAAGGACATTAGGGTCTTGTAAGTAGTATTTTTTATCCCAATAATATTCCAAAATGGATAAGTCGGTTGCTAAGAGGCTTAGGAGACTTTTTTCTACATGCATAACCCATAATACGTTGCAATTCAGAACATTGAGAATTATTTTACACAATTCACGATGTTCTTTGTTTGTTATAAGATAACTCTCCATGTTCATCAATCGTCACCATACGTTTTTATCGTATGGGACTATCATGCACCTTCTGAAGCATTTTTAAAACCTATATAATATACAGGCCTGCGTACTTTGACCTGTACAATGTAGCGCGAAGTTGCAAGAGAGAGCGGCAGTGCTTTGTTATGGCGTTAGTGTGTTCGAGGTAAATAATAAACATTATCGACACATTTTTCTGTGAATAATGCATCTACGTCGTAGACCACAGAAACGGGCGGGGCATAGGGTGCAATCAAAGTGGGTATAAAGGCCTCATGCGCGTTCTGCGCAGCATGTACCTCCAGAACCAGCCAATAGATGTGTCTGGCAAAACTATCTAAAGCAGAGCCCTCGCTTAATTGCGCTAAAAGTGCTTGATTCGGCAGTCTTTTTTGTACCACGCAGGTATAAGCCTGAATCAGTGCATCGACCAATTGCATACTAAGCTTTGGGGATAGTACAGTGAGATGTGGGTCTAAAACACTGTAAATCATGTCAAATAAGCAATCGAGGACGAAAGGATCATCAGGATCTGCGTCGCTTTCTTCTGGGCCAAATAGCAGGGACAAACCAAAGTAGATGAGGGCATAGTCTGCGCGGGGATCGGCCTGATGCATAAAGGCAGAGGGGCGGGTTACTTGTTCATACAGAAGACCTAAGCAGGTATAAATATCTGTGAGCAGCGTTGCTGTTTGTATACATTGTGTTTTAAGGGCTATGGCCAGGGCGGTTTCTAAGGCTTGCACCGCTTCTTCAAAGTTGTGATGACCGAGGGTAATGCCCGCGATTTGATGGGCGTAGGCATGGGTAATAGATACTTCATCGCTGAGTTGTTGAATAGCCTCCAAGGCACTCAGGGCTTGATTCACATAAACCAGCGGGTGTTGGAAAGTTGCCAGCTTGGGATCGATACAGGCATGGTTAATCAGATCGGCCAAGCAAAGGGCTGCACGGGCCAGCAATAGATAATCCCTATCTTGTAGCGTGGTTTCTAAGCCTTGTAAGAGGTTGAGGGTTTGTTGATAATCCTCAAAAGCTTGGTGAAAGGCTTGCTTTTGTTCCAATACTTCAGCGCGTCTAAAGCAAGCGTGTGCCAGTTGAATCTGCCATTCGGAGGATTGATAAGGACGTTGAACCTTTTTTAACAGGGTAATGGCCGTATTCAGATGCAGGGTGCTACGTGGCAACGATAGATTTTGTTCACCCGCCAGGGTATAATGCGCGGCAGCTAACAAGACTTGTTGTTTCTGTGTGGTACGTTGCGATCCAGTAAAAGCGCGAATAAAGCATTGTGCAGCAAGCAGAGGGTAAGTCAGACAGCCTGATTTTTTACGTTGTATAGCGCTTCCAAATAACATGTTTCCTATGTTAAGGGGTCTTCTTGCGATTCACAACCCTTGGTGATTTTCTAAGCTGGGCCGAGCGCTCTTTTCTAGAGGCAGGCCTTTTTTTCGGGCATGGCACAGACAATGCCTGGGACGAAGCCGTTGCCTTGGCAAGATTTGTGTTAAAACTGGCACCCGATGTCGATCGCACCGTCTTGGATCGCGTTTTAGATCCCCTAGAACGCAAGCAGCTATTAGCCTTGGTCGAAGCGCGCATCTATCAACGGATCCCTGTGCCCTATCTGGTGAGTGAGGCCTATTTTGCCGGGTTAAAATTCTATGTAGATAAGCGAGTCATTATTCCTCGATCGCCGTTTGCTGAGCTCATACTCAATGGTTTTGAGCCTTGGTTATCAACACCCCCTGAACAGATCCTTGATCTCTGCTGTGGGTCGGCCTGTATCGCCATTGCCTGTGCCAAAGTATTTCCAGAAGCGCGTGTGGATGCCCTCGATATCTCAGAAGAGGCTTTGGCCGTTGCGCAGCATAATATCGATCTACATAGCGTGAGCACTCAGGTTCATCCCCTACCATCCGATTTATGGACAGGCTGTACCCATCGTTACGATATCATTATCAGTAATCCGCCTTATGTTTCTACACACAGCATGGCCGAGCTTCCACCTGAATACCGTTTTGAACCCACCTTAGCTTTGGAAGCAGGGATTCATGGGCTTTCTGTGGTCGATCGGATCCTTGCACAAGCTAAGGATTATTTAAAACCCAAGGGTTTGCTGGTGGTGGAAGTGGGTGCAGAAACCGCTGCGGTGCTTGAAGCAAACTATCCCCAGATCCCTTTTACTTGGTTAGATTTTGAGCAGGGTGGCGAGGGTGTTTTTTTATTAAGGGCTGAGGAATTACTATGAAATTACTCGCAATACTGTTTTGTGTGTGGGCCTTGTGGCGGCTGTATGGTTATCTGAAGGCCAATCCTAGCGCCTTATCTTCTGATGCTTTGAGTAAAAGCCTACTTACCTTGGGTTTTTTGGCTTTGTTGCTGATAGCGCTGGTTGGTTTAGCAGTACTATTACTAAGATAAATAGGGGAAGGAAAATGAAAGACAAAGGCAAAACCTTTAATGTAGCCGTACTGGGTGCTACAGGTCTGGTGGGCGAGGCGATGCTCAGTATTTTAGTCGAACGTCATTTTCCAGTTGCAAAACTGCATGTCCTGGCGAGTCATCGTTCTGCTGGTCAGACAGTCCTTTTTAAGCATAAGGCCTTGGTGGTAGAAGATGTGGAGTCTTTTGATTTTTCCAAGGTACAGATAGCTTTATTTTCGGCAGGTTCTGAGGCATCAGCTCTCTATGCACCACGGGCGAGGGCTGCGGGCTGTATTGTGATCGATAACACTTCACATTTTCGATTAGAAAAAGAGGTGCCTCTCATTATTCCAGAGGTTAATCTGGATGCCTTAGGCGATTATGTACACAGCGGGATTATTGCCAACCCTAATTGTTCAACCATTCAAATGTTGGTCGCCCTTAAACCTATTTATGATGCTGTCGGCATTAAACGTATTAATGTGGCGACCTATCAATCGGTCTCAGGCACCGGCAGAAAGGCTATTAGCGAATTGGTGGAACAGGTGAGTGGTTTGCTCAATGGGCAGTCTATAGAAACCACTGTTTATAGCAAACAAATTGCTTTTAATGTGTTGCCGCATATTAGCGATTTCCACGACAATGGCTATACGCTCGAAGAAATGAAGATGCATTGGGAAACCCAAAAAATCTTGAACGATCCCGATATTCAGGTGAATGCCACCGCTGTGCGTGTGCCAGTTCTTTATGGGCATTCAGAGGCTATCCATTTAGAAACCTGTCAAAAAATATCAGCGGTTGCTGCCAGACGTTTACTCAAAGCAGCACCGGGGGTCATTGTGATGGATGCTCAGAAAAAACCTAGCTATCCTACACCCGTACCACAAATGTCAGAAAAAGATGCGGTGTATGTGGGGCGCATACGTGAAGATCTGAGCCATCCTTGCGGATTAAACTTATGGGTTGTGGCCGATAATGTTCGTAAGGGTGCTGCCTTAAATGCTGTGCAGATTGCGGAGTGTCTGGTTAATCATTATTTGTGAACTATAATTCTACCAAAGCTGCATAAAAGGACTTGTTATGCGTAAGGGTAGTCGTCTAGCATCTGTGCCGTTCCTCTGGTTGTATTGTGTACCATTGTTTTTAAGCTTATGGTCTGGCGCCAGCGTTGGTTTAGGCTTTGGTACCATCAAGCTCTATTCTTACTTGAATGAACCCCTGGATGCTGAAATTGAACTGGTGGGTGCGGATGAGATTAACACGAGCAATCTGCTCATTACTTTAGCCCCTGCGGCCGATTTTGAAAAAATCCATATGGCCCGACCTTATTTTCTAACCAAGCTTCGTTTCGAAGTGGTGCAACAAGGTGATCGTACCTTTATCAGTGTGCAAAGTGATGAGCCAGTCAAACGCGCCTTCCTGGAATTTCTCGTTTTATTGCATTGGCCAGAAGGGCGTTTGGTGCGTTCCTATACCTTACTGTTTGATCCAGCGCCTATTGGTAAAATTTCGCGTCGTATGGATGACAATCCTAAACAGATAGCCAGTTTTAGTCAGGATAAGCTTGATCATTCAAATAAGTCCGTACCCGCCATGGTACCCGATCGAAAGACGCTGAATCGCAATGCAAGTGCAGCGTTGGAAAATTTATTTGAAACGAATACGGGTATGTCTACAGAGTCCAATCAAACCGTAGTACCGCAAAATCGCCCACTCTCTGTGAGTGTGACCCAACAAGCGGTTGTTGATAAAGCCAAAGTAGAGGCTCAGGCCTTTATTGCAGAAAGTAAAGCGCTTGCAGATATGCAGCAGAAACATCAAGCGGAGCTTGCTGCCCAAAAAGAATCTGCGAAGAAGGCTTCTTTTAGCGGGGTTGTTGCTTCCTTTTGGCACTTGATGAAATTATCGCTTAAAGCCCAGAAGTGGTTATGGAGTGCCAGTGTTGCAGCCATGATGCTAGGTCTATTAACACTGGTTTATTTCAAACGGTTTAGACCTCGTTTGGCTTTATCGTTATTAAGCCCTTACAAAGAGAAAACCAAAAAAAACCTACTCTTTTTTGATCAAGAGTTTAGCATTCGTATGGAATTAGCCAAGCATTATGCAGCCATTAAGGATTTCGATAGTGCTAAACAGGTTTTAGAGGCCATGCTTCACTATGGTAATCAACGTGAAAAACAGGCCGCCCAGGATCTGAGCGATCGCTTGTTTTTCTGAAAGGTGCAAGCCTTTCCTTACCATGGTTTGTTTGCAAAAAAAACTCAATCTAACAGCGTGTGGATTAAAATAATATCGGTTTTTTAACAGATTTTAGGTCTAAAGGTGGGGCAGTTGCACTGGACTTATTGCACACGAAGTACAATAATCCGCATCGGCATTAATCATTAAGGACTGAAAAATTGCGTAGTATTTCCTATACCGCGGCGTGCGCTGATCTTCCAACAATCATGCAAAAAGTTTGTCAAGACCGTGTTCCCGTGATTATTACCCGATCCAAGGCAGAGCCTGTGGTGATAATCTCTTTATCCGATTTTGAAGCGATGCAAGGAACCAATTATTTGATGCAGAGTCCGGTGAATGCTCGAAGACTGTTAGAGGGCATGGGTGAGGTTGAAAATAGCATTGCTAAGCAGTCTTTGCGTTATAATCCCCCCCTATGACACGTATAGCCCTTGGTATCGAATATGACGGTTCAGCCTTTAAGGGCTGGCAGGCCCAGCTGCAGCCTGGCATTTGTACTGTGCAGGAAGTATTAGAAAGCTCTCTAGCTAAAGTGGCGGACCATCCAGTGAAGACCACCTGTGCGGGACGCACCGATGCAGGGGTGCATGCAGTAGGACAGGTTGTACATTATGATTCTGAAACCCTTAGAACGCCGCAAGCCTGGGTATTTGGGACCAATAATTATCTACCGCCCAGTGTGCGTGTGCTCTGGCATCGAGCAGTGCCAGAGGCCTTTGATGCTCGTTATTCAGCCCTCAGTCGACGCTACCGTTACCTTATTTATAACCATCCCCTAAGACCCAGTTTGCTGCGGCAGGGGGTTGGTTGGTATTATAGGCCCTTAGCCGTAGAGCCTATGCAGGCAGCGGCCCGTTATTGGATAGGGGAGCATGATTTCTCTTCCTTTAGGGCAGCAGGGTGTCAGAGTCGTAGTCCTGTGCGATCGATGCATGCGATCGATCTTTATCGAGCGGGGGATCAGATTATTATCGATATTACAGCCAATGCTTTTTTGCAGCATATGGTGCGCAATATGGTGGGAGTGTTGATGCGTATTGGTGCAGGCTTTGAGCCATCCACCTGGGCACAAACCGTTTTAAATGCGAAAGATCGGCGTGCCGCAGGTTTGGCTGCGCCTGCGAGTGGCCTCTATTTAATAGCGGTACACTATCCCCAACACTTTGGATTGCCTACACACGTTCCGGCAGTGCCAGGATTTGTTGATAACAATAGATAGCGAGTATTCACATGAGCTGGTTTTCAAAATTACTACCCTCTAAAATTCGCACGACAAGTGGCAAGAAAAAAGAGATCCCCGAGGGTCTGTGGTCTAAGTGCCCCGCTTGCGAGGGTTTTTTATTTCGCTCTGAATTAGAAAGAAATTTAGAAGTGTGTCCTAAGTGTGGTCATCATTTGCGTTTAAGTGCGCGTAAACGGCTTGATCAATTTTTAGATAGGGATCTGCGTGAAGAAATAGGCGCTGAATGTATACCTGAAGATCGCCTAAAATTTAAAGACAGCAAAAAATATAAAGATCGCCTGATCGATGCCCAAAAACAAACGGGTGAAAAAGACGCTTTGGTCGTCATGCGTGGTTTATTAAAGGGTAGACCACTGGTTGCTTGTGCTTTCGAATTTGCCTTTATTGGGGGTTCTATGGGCACTGTGGTGGGTGAGCGCTTTGTACAGGCAGTACATCACTGTCTACTCCACAAATTACCGCTGGTGTGCTTTTCCTGTAGCGGTGGGGCGCGTATGCAGGAGTCTTTATTCTCTCTCATGCAAATGGCCAAAACCTCTGCCGCCTTGGCACAACTTGCGCGTGCATCTTTGCCCTATATTTCGGTGATGGTCGATCCCTGCATGGGGGGGGTTTCTGCAAGTCTTGCAATGCTAGGCGATATTAATATGGCAGAGCCGGGGGCATTGATTGGTTTTGCAGGTCCCAAGGTAATTGAACAAACGGTACGAGAAACCTTACCCGAAGGGTTTCAACGTAGTGAATTTTTATTAGAAAAAGGTGCGATTGATAAGATTATTGATAGGCGTGCATTAAGAGATAGCATTGCAGGCCTTTTATCTAAACTGATGGGAGACTCGCGGTGAATGAACTAATGTTAGATTCTATGAATACCTTGGATATCACGATGATAGCTTTGGTCGCATTTTCTATGATCATTGGGGTGGTACGTGGTTTTGTAAAAGAGGCCCTATCTTTAACCACATGGGTTGCCTCCAGTGTGATGGCTGCCGTGTATTTTCAACAGGTGGGCGATACCTATTTGTCTGGGATCCAGATGGTCATGATACGCTACTTATTAGCAGGGGTATTATTATCGCTAGGAACTTTAATTATCGGCGGTATCGTTAATTATTTTATTTCCAATCTTATTAAAAAAACAGGCTTTCGCTTACCCGATAGAATTATTGGTGCGGTCTTTGGCTGTGCCAGAGGTATTTTCGTATTGATCATCGGCGTGCTTGTTGCCTTGAGTTTTTCCAAGTTGCAAACGGCATCTTGGCATAGCTCTGTCTTTGTACCTATGCTGGTGCCTGCGGCAACTTGGGTTAAAGAGCGGGTCCATGTGCCTGAAAAACTGAAAGAAGTTTTGGAGTCGAATAATGCCAAGCGGGACTCGGCTACACTTGCACCGATACCTGCTTTGCCTGCCATTGAAAAATTAGAAGCTGCTGCCCCCGTGCAGGCCTTAGAGGTAGTCATCAAGGCCGACACGGGAACGGAGCCTGTCAAACAGCCCTAATAACCTCGCAAATGTAAGTTTTTCCGAATAGGTCCCCGTATGGTATTCGGGAAAAAGGGTCTGAATTCTGAATGCTTACAAAAAAGCCTTAAAACCTACTCTTAGAATAGGGGTATGTTTAAGGATCTCTCCAGGCATATACCCGGTCGTTTTATAACCCGCTTGTCCCGACAGTTCTACACTTTGGGTCATGCGATAGCGTGCAATGATAGAAAGCGCAGCCCCCATATGTCCTTTTGTGGTAGCAGCAGAAGCTGTAAATAGTTTGGGTTGGTGCCATAGACTGCTTTTAAGATCCATAAACAAAAGGTCCGAGCTAAAGATCCGATTGATTTCCAGATCCAAAGCATGGGAACCAAGGGTGCCTGTTTTACCAGCCCGTAACCCTGCTTGAATATCATAATCAGGCCCTTTCACAAAATTCATCCATTGGTATTCAATACCATAGGGGGCAGGGATAACCCGTAAAGCGGGTAGATATTGATAATCACCAAGGTTTATCATGGGATATTCAAAGGATTGGGTACCATCATAAAGATAATGCCCTACGCCATACACAGAATAGAATAAATAGGGATCGAGCAGATCGAGCAGCGCGCGGTTTTTTAGTTTATCGTTTGTTAAAACAGTGGCACCGTGCCAAGTATTCACTTCTGCAACATAGTTCCCAACATCATGTCCATTCGCAATCGCATTTTTATCTTTTTTGAAGGCGTCTCTCATATAAAGTGTTTGATCGAGGCTAGCATTCAGGTACACATGGGCTTCACGCATATCCATATGGGTATGGTTAAGCCATTGGTCACGCAGATCTTTGGCTAAACGACTAGTAGCTTCCATGCCGCCGGCATTAAAAGCGGCTTTTTCGTGATAAGAAAGCTGATTGTAGGTGGCGACAGGAAAACGGACACGACCGCCGCCTCCGATGTTGACGCGATAGTGTGCAGGCATGTGGCATTCACGGGCCCTAAAACCATGGCCAAAAATTTCATGCTGGGCAGTGGTAGCGGTGTTCCACAGTAGTCCTTCAATCGCAAACTGTCCGATTCTTGCAAGCACAGGCTGGAGACGGGTATCGCCTTGTGTTTGTTGGAGCACTCGGTCTTCGAGTGTTTGAACACCATGCAATAGGCTTAAGACTAATTCAGATCCCACTGCCGGCGTGTAGTAGCGATCCAGGGTGAGGCCCAGTGTGCGCGGTACTGAAGTTTCGGTTTGGGTGGCATTATCTACAAGTCCCAAGGGGAGGCCTTCATGGGCAACCGTTGTAGGCGAGAGGCTCAGCGTCGCAAAAAAACTGAAGCCCAATAACCAGGCTCTTAGATTCATCATGGTAGTCTTCCTATTCGTTCCTATGCGCGCAGTTTAACAATTTTTTGTATGCCATCATAGCTATTACAACTTTAGAATAGGTTCTGCGATCAAAGCCCTCTTTCGCACAGCGGGACACCTACGGTCGGCGCTTAAGCATTTTACTGGCCTTTTCTGGGTAAATTTGCTACATTAGCGCTTTTAGCGAGATTGATTTCTATGAATTACCGCCATGAATACCATGCGGGTAGCCTCTCCGATGTGTTTAAGCATACCCTCTTGGTTGGATTAATCCAAGCGCTGTTGGTGAAAGAGAGACCGCTTTGCTATCTGGAAACCCATGCCGGTTCGGGGCTTTACGATATTTCAAAGGGCTTAGCCCAAAAAACAGGCGAATCGAAGGAAGGGATCCACAAGCTCATGGAGCAACCCCTTAAGTCTTTACCACCCTTGCTTGCCCGCTATGTAGACTGTGTGCAGCAAGCGGGTTATCCAGCGCTGTATCCGGGTTCACCCGCTATCGCACAGTCCTTATTGCGTACCACCGATCGCTTAGTTTTATGTGAACTCCATCCCCCGGTCTATCGATTACTCAAACGCAATCTAAGAGACACCCGCACACAGATCCATGCCCAGGATGGTTTTGTGGGGTTGAAAGCTTTTTTGCCGCCTAAAGAGAATCGAGGACTTATTTTTATCGATCCACCTTTTGAAAAGAAAGAAGATTGGACACAGCTCATTGAAGGACTCGAACAAAGCCTTAAAAAGTTTCGTCAGGGTGTGTATGCGATTTGGTTTCCGATAAAAGATCTGAAGCTGGTACAGCTTTGGGTCCATCGCATGCAGGTTTTAGGGTTACCCAATGCCTGGGTTTTTGAATGGATGTTTAATCACCCTAAGGCCATTTATTGGGGATTACCAGGTTGTGGCATGTTGATTGTGAATATGCCCTTTAATTTGCACCATCCTTTGGCTGAATCGTTGTGCTACTTATCGAAACATCTGGGGCGTTCGGATTCTGCGTATCGATTTTATCGTTTAGACAATGGATCGGGTACATAGACTAATCTTTGGCGGCATAGTCTTTTAAAGTCTTAAAGGCATGCAGCACAGCTTCTCTATTTTCGCCTAGCGTAATCATCGGTTCAGGGTAACCTTGTTTCTTGGCTAATGCCGGTGCTAAACGATAGGGCTCATGGATAGCTTTATTATCCATACAAGCTAATTCGGGGCAATAACGTCTTATAAAGTCGCCTGCTGGATCAAATAATTGACTTTGGCGTATAGGATTAAAAATACGAAAATAGGGCGCTGCATCGGTTCCCGTAGAAGCACTCCATTGCCAATTACCGTTATTGGCGGAAAGATCGCCATCGATAAGCTGTTGCATAAAATAGCGTTCGCCCCATCGCCAATCCATAAACAAACTTTTGGTTAAAAAATTAGCGACCAGCATTCTTAAACGATTATGCATCCAACCAGTCGCTAATAATTGACGCATGGCTGCATCTATCAGCGGAAAACCGGTTAAACCTTGACACCAGCGTTCAAAGGCTATTGTGTCATATCGCCAAGGCAGATGATCGGTCAGTGTTTGAAAGGGTTTAAAACAACACACGCTGGGAAATTGTGCCATCAAGTGTTTATAAAATTCTCGCCAAATCAATTCGGATAACCAGGTTGAAGGGCCCAGCTTGTCTTGAATTTCTAAGACATTATCGGTGTGGCATGCTTTTAAAATGGCCTCTAAGCATTGTCTGGGGGATAAAACACCCAACGCTAAATAGGGCGATAAGCTGCTAGTACCGGGTATACCTGGTATATTACGACTAAGATGATAGTTTTCTAAAGTGGATTCGCAAAAAGTCTTTAAGCGCTGTGCGGCTTGTATTTCTCCGGCTGGCCATAGACTGTTGATATCGATAGAGCCTATAAAACCTTCGCACTGTGTGGGTATAGGATCGCTGGGTATCGCTGTAATAGCTTCCGAGGATCGATGGTTGGTCGGCTTAGAGGCTTTCAGCGAAAAAACCCCGGTGTTTTGTACGGTTTTAAGCCAGGTGTTTTTAAACGGTGTAAATATTTTAAACGGTGTGCCTGTTTTCGATAACACACTACCGGGTGCAAGCATGGTTTGATCCGCCAAACGGTTGACAGTTATATTTTTCGTTTCCAAATACTGTGTGATCTGTTGATCGCGTTTGATTTCATCGATTTCATATTGTGTATTAAAGTATAAATGCTTAAGACCGTATTTTTGCATGATGGTATATAAAATGGCGGCACAATCTTCAAAGTAATCGGTGGTTCGTATCAGTAGTGGAATGCCGTGTTTATGTAATATTTTTTCTAAGGCTTGGAGATTATCTAAGATAAACTGCACTTGCGAGGCAGCTCTATCATGTTGTTGCCAGGTCTTAGGGGTTAAGATAAAACAACCCATCACGCCATCGGATTCAGATAGCGCTTTTGAGAGTGCCGTATTATCGCTATAACGCAGATCGGCTCTAAACCAGTGTAGGCTAGGGGTAGGCATAATAATGCTTGATGATTTTTAGGTGTTACCCGTAGGACCCGTGCTGGCGGCAGGTGCGCTGGGAGGAGGGTTGTTATCTCTAACATCTTTGGCTTCACGATTTCTAAAGGTAATACGACCCTTGGTTAAATCATAAGGGGTCAGCTGTACACTCACCCGATCGCCCATAAGGATGCGAATATAGTTCTTACGCATACGACCTGAGATGTGGGCAATCACAATATGACCATTTTCTAATTGAACCCGAAAATGGGTATTGGGCAGGTTTTCGATGACCGTGCCTTCCATTTCAATTGCGTCTTCTTTAGCCATACGCCTTTAACCTTGTGTACTGTGTTTAATAGAGGTACCAAGTTTACGCTTTTAAAGTATAAACGTCAACCGAGCGCGTCCAAATAGCGCTCTGCATCTAAAGCTGCCATGCACCCCGTGCCCGCAGCACTAATCGCTTGACGGTATACATGATCGGCTACATCACCGGCTGCAAAGACGCCCGGGATATTCGTGGCAGTGGCATTGCCTTGGGTCCCGCTATGCACCGTCAGATAACCATTGTGCATGGCTAATTGATCTTTAAATAAGTCGGTATTAGGCTTGTGGCCAATCGCGATAAAGACCCCCTCTACACTTATTTTTTGAGTGCTGTCATGAAGCGTGTGTTGTAATTGTAATCCTGTCACGCCACTGTTATCCCCTAGTATTTCCTGGCAGGTATGGTTCCATAGGATCTGTATTTTTCCACTCTCCACTTTGCGCATCAGCTGATCGATCAATATTTTTTCAGAACGAAGCTTATCGCGTCGATGAATCAGCGTGACATGGCTTGCAATATTCGATAAATACAGTGCTTCTTCCACAGCGGTATTACCGCCCCCAATCACGGCCACGGTTTTATTTCTATAAAAAAAACCATCACAGGTTGCACAGGCAGAAACACCCCTGCCCATAAAAGCTTTTTCAGAAGGCAAGCCTAAGTATTGGGCCGAAGCACCGGTTGCAATGATGAGCGCATCACAGGTATAGCGGTTCCCCGAATCAGCGATAAGCTCGAAAGGTTTTTGTTGGAGTTTGGCTTCAATAATATGATCGTGAATGATTTCGGTGCCAAAGCGTTGTACATGGGCTTGCATCCGTGCCATCAAGGCAGGACCCTGTAAGCCCTCAACATCGCCGGGCCAGTTATCCACATCGGTCGTGGTACTCAATTGACCACCCATCTCTAAGCCCGTGAGTAGCGCCGGCTTTAAATTGGCGCGTGCAGCGTAAAGTGCCGCGGTATACCCTGCGGGCCCCGATCCCAAAATAAGCAAAGGGCAATGCCTGTGATGATCCATGATGTTCTCTCCCTCTTGGTGCGACAACTATACTGCTTGTAGGCTATAAATGTAAGGTTCTAGTCAAGGGACTGGGGAAACGGTATAGTGTGGCTCCTTCAATGAAAGTTATATAAACGTGTGGAATAAGTTAGACGCTATGAAGATACAGCAAGCAAAATCAGGTGGGCGTTCGCAGCCTGTGAGCCAGATATTGTGGCGTCGACTACAAGAGGGCGCTTTTATTTTATTGGCTGCCTTGTCTCTTTTTCTCATGATTGGGTTGTGTACCTACCATGTGGCCGATCCAGGCTGGTCCCACAGTAACACGCCGACCCTTATTCACAATGCAGCAGGGGTTGCGGGGGCTTGGTTTTCCGATCTGTGCTTATATTTTTTTGGGTATGTAGCTTATTTATTTCCTCTGGCTATTAGCTATTCAGCTATTCGACTTTTTCAAGATCATCGGGCACTCGGTTCTTTTCATCGATGGTTATGGGGATTTCGTATTATCGGGTTTATGGCGGCGCTGATGGCCGGCTGCGGTTTAGCAGCGCTTCATTTTAAGAGTTGGGATAAGACCTTACCCGCTGGGGTAGGGGGAATTAGCGGACAGTTTATCAATACCCATGCTTTACCAGCCTTGGGTTATGTAGGGGCTAGTTTGTGCCTCATGGCCATTTTTTTAGTGGGTATTACTTTAACGACCGGTTTATCGTGGTTTGGGTTGATGGATGTGATAGGCACGCGGTGTCTGCAAAATCTTAGCCAAATACCAGCACGTCTCATGGCATGGAAACAGAGAATCAGGCATTGGGTGGCTGAACGAAAAATACCGTTCAAACCCCGGCTCATCAGCGCCTTAAAGCTAGCCGAAAAACCCAATGCTGTAGCGCTTAAAGCACCCCGTCGCGAACCTGTTTTTTCAGAAGGGTCCCTAGCTTCTGCCTCCATTGCGCCGACGCGTGCACGACTGTTACAGACATCCAATCCTACAACTCCTACAACGACGAAGACGGCTGCACCCGTTGGTGCAACAACACAGACGCTTCTCGATGCCACGATGCCCGAACTCAGTTTACCTTCGGTGACGCTCTTAGAAAATAATGGTCAGATGATGAATACCGCGATCCGTCCTGAGAACGATTTGCAGCATTTATCCAGAGAACTCGAAATGAAGCTATTAGAGTTTGGGGTTCAAGTACAAGTGGTATCCATTGCACCCGGTCCTGTGATTACGCAATTTGAATTAGAATTGGCACCGGGTGTGAAGGTGAGCAAAATCACGGGGCTTTCCAAAGATCTTGCGCGTGCTTTGTCCGTGAATCGTGTGAGAGTGGTAGAGGTCATTCCCGGTAAATCGGTCGTCGGTTTAGAGATACCCAATCAAAATAGAGAAATGGTGCTTTTAAGAGAAATGCTAGAGTCGCGCGAATATGCCGAGTCTGCTTCGCTCTTAACGTTGGCCTTGGGTAAAGATATTTCTGGCAATCCGGTGGTCGTTAATTTATCGAAAATGCCCCATTTATTAGTGGCAGGTACCACTGGGTCGGGTAAATCCATCGCGCTGAATGTGATGTTGCTAAGCTTATTATATAAGGCAACACCCGAAGATGTGCGTTTAATTTTAATCGATCCCAAAATGTTAGAGCTTTCTATTTATGAAGGTATTCCCCATCTTTTAACACCGGTGGTCACCGATATGAAAGATGCCGCCAATGCTTTGCGTTGGTGTGTGGCAGAAATGGAACAGCGCTATCAGTTAATGTCGGCCTTAGGTGTGAGAAATTTACTGGGTTATAACCGTAAGATCCAAGAAGCCAACCAGCAGAACAAACCGTTGTACGATCCCTTCTATGATCCTGCCATCGGATCAGAGCGCGCTGTTTTAAAGCACTTACCGTATATTGTTGTGATTATCGATGAATTTGCCGATATGATGATGGTGGTGGGTAAAAAAGTGGAAGAACTCATTGCACGTATTGCGCAGAAAGCGCGCGCGGCAGGCATCCATCTTATACTCGCAACCCAAAGGCCTTCGGTGGATGTGATCACGGGGCTTATCAAAGCCAATATACCCACCCGTATTGCTTTTCAGGTTTCCTCTCGTATCGATTCCAGAACGATTTTGGATCAGCAGGGGGCTGAACAATTGTTAGGGCATGGCGATATGTTATACCTAGCGCCCGGTGCAGGCATCCCGGTACGGGTGCATGGGGCTTTTGTATCCGATGAAGAAGTGCATGCTGTTGTGAATGCCCTGAAGGCTTTGAGCAGTGCTTATCCCAGTATCGATGTTTTAGATCCGCAGGCAGGGGGCATGGCCTTTGTAGGTCTTGAAGAGAACGCGGAGGGGAGTGAGCAAGATCAGCATTACGATGAGGCTGTGCGCATTGTATGTGAATCGGGTCGTGCTTCTATTTCTTACCTACAACGTTGCTTGAAAATAGGCTATAATCGATCTGCGCGGTTAATTGAAACCATGGAAAAGGCGGGTATTGTGAGTCCTTTACAGTCGAATGGCAGTCGCGAAGTTTTAGTCAAATCCACACTCTAAAAAACCGAGGTTGACATAATGTTTCAACGGGGATTGATCGATATTATAGCTCTTGCCTTATTCTGGGGCCCTTCTTTCTTATTTAACAAAATCGCTTTGGTGGATCTCGATCCCATAACCCTGGTGAGTCTTCGTGTAGGTTTGGCGGGGTTATTATTGTGGCTATTTTTTAGGCTTCGCGGTGTAAGCTTTAGTATTTCGGACTTGTCCTTTAAACGCGCGTGCATTTTAGGATTTTTTAATAATGGTTTTCCTTTTGTATGCTTTAGCTGTTCACTCTTTTATATTCCGACGAGCCTTAGCGCCTTACTGAATGGCACCATGCCCGTGATAAGCATTGTATTGGCACGATTTTTCCTGCAAGAGCCCTTTACTTGGAATAAAGTGAGTGGTCTTTTGCTGGGACTTCTTGGCTTTGCTGTCTTATTTATCCCTTCTTTATTGGGTTCAGAAAAAGGCTTTAATATCACGGGCATTGCGCTGGGTTTATTAGGTGCGCTCAGTTATGCGATTGGTGTGATTTATACCCGTAAACGGGGATTGTCTATCGATCCACGGGTGATGATTGTTTACCAGCTTTTAACGAGCTTATTGTATCTGGTACCCTTAGCCCTTGTTTTTGAATCACCGCTCAAGGATATACCCGCGGCATCCCTGGCAACCTGGAGTGCCATACTAGCCGTGGCTATTCTAGGTACCGCATTGGCTTTTCTATTGTATTATCGTATTTTAGCTAAACAAGGGGTTGCGGCTGTAGCGATGGTTACTTATTTATTGCCTATTGTAGGCACTATATTAGGTGTTTTATTTCTGCATGAAAGCCTGCATCCTTTATTTATCATTGCGGCTGCCTGTATTTTGGCAGGCGTTGTACGCGTGAATAAAAAAGCGAGGGAGGGGGGTTGAAATTATTTTATTGGGTTAGGCTGGGGGTGCTGTGTTTTGCTACTGCCTCCTTTGCTGCAGCCGCCCAAGCGTCGCATGCATCACCTGCTGCATTACTCAAGCAGCTATTTAATACGATGCAATCTGTCGAGGCGCGCTTCAACCAACGTTTAAAGAATGAACAGGGACAGGTGCTTGAGCAATCCACAGGGCGCTTTATGCTTAAGAAGCCAACGAAAGTTTATTGGGAGATTGAAGGGAAGGATGCGAGACTGATTGTATCCGATGGTAAAAAAGTCTGGGATTTCGATAAAGTATTGGAACAGGTGATTGTACAAAATTTGTCTAAAGCGCCAATGAGCGCCCCTCTTTTATTATTAACCGGCGACGTTAAAGCCATCGATCGTACCTTTTCAGTTCAATTACTAGCGACAAAAAATACACGTTGTTCCAAACAAAGTACCCATTGTTTTGTGCTCTATCCTAAACATAAAGAAGATCAGTCCTTTGAAAAAATTGCGATAGGCTTTAAGAAGGATCAACTACAAGAAATGCAACTGTTCGATCCGCTTGGCCAATGCTCAGAGATTATTTTCGACCATTTGCACCTTAATATTTATTTGTCAGATGCCTTGTTTCAATTTAAAATTCCACCGCAGGTGGATGTTTTACAGAATGATTGAGTATAAACAATGTTAGATCCTAAATATCTACGTGATAATCTTGAAGAAGTTTCCAATCGCTTAAGCAGCAGAGGCTTTCAGTATGATTGGACTTCCTTAGAAGCGTTAGAAGCCAAACGTAAGGTTCTGCAAATAGAAGCTGAACAATTGCAGCAGGAACGTAATCAGCGTTCTAAAGAGATTGGTCAAGCCAAAGCCAAAGGAGAATCGGCAGAAGCTTTATTGGCACAGGTCGCAACCTTAGGCGATCGTTTAAAAGCGGCCGAGGAATCTTTAGTCGGCGTACAACAAGCGCTACACAATGCCTATGCACATATGCCTAATCTACCGCATACTTCTGTGCCCGAGGGTAAAAATGAGCATGATAATGTAGAAGTACAACGTTGGGGTGAGCCCAAAGTGTTTGATTTTGAGGCTTTAGACCATACCCTTTTAGGGGGTTCACAGATCGATTTAGGCTTGGCCGCTAAACTTTCAGGATCACGCTTTGCCGTCTTAAAAGGTTCTATCGCGCGTCTACATCGTGCGCTGGCACAGTTTATGATCGATACGCATGTGCAAGAACATGGGTACGAAGAAGTTTATGTGCCTTATTTGGTTTCAGGCGATGCGCTGTATGGTACAGGGCAACTGCCCAAGTTTGCAGACGATCTTTTTGAAATAAAAGATAGCCATCTATGGCTTATCCCAACCTCCGAAGTCGCGCTGACTAATTTGGTACGCGATCAAATATTAAAGCTAGAACATTTGCCTTTAAAATATGTATGCCACAGTCCTTGTTTTAGAAAAGAGGCGGGATCCTATGGTAAAGATATGGGGGGCATGTTTAGACAGCATCAATTTGATAAAGTGGAACTGGTGCAGATTGTGCATCCCGATCATTCCTATGAGGCTTTAGAAGCGATGGTACAGCATGCCCAAAGCATTTTACAAAAACTGGCATTACCGCATCGCGTGGTGGCCTTATGCAAAGGCGATCTAGGTTTTTCTGCGGCCAAAACCTACGATCTCGAGGTATGGTTACCGGGCCAAAACCGTTATCGAGAGATCTCTTCCTGTAGTAATACCGAAAGTTTTCAAGCCAGACGTATGCAGGCCCGTGTGATGGATCCAAAAGCTGGTAAAATGCAGCCTGTGCATACCTTGAATGGTTCGGGCGTTGCCGTGGGTCGGGCATTGATTGCGGTACTAGAAAATTACCAGAATGCTAAAGGGCAGGTAGTCGTGCCCGAGGCGCTGCGTCCGTATATGGGCGGGATGGAAATTCTGCTTGAGAGCCACGGGTAAAGAACAAGGTTTTCGCTCTGGGTTCTTGGAAGGCACAGAACTTTTCTATCGGTAAGCCGACTTTTTGCATGGCATCGAGCGCATTCTCATGTTGGCGTCTTTGTTCTTCCAGCGGGTCTTCCGATTTTATATGATAACTACCGGATTGATTGGTGATTTTGCTAAGAACACCTTCTATAAAATGCAGATCCCCTGCAGCCACGACTTCCTTGGCTTTATTGGCGGTATAAGAGTGTCCCCCAAGGCCTATTCTTAGATCGAAGCCCTTCGGTATTTTTACAATCACAAAAGAGTAAATGCCATCGGGTATTGGAATCGTTGCACTGACAGGATCGAGGGGGGTGGAGCAGGGATGTTGGTCAAGTTTATAGCAGCCCTTTGCTTCTGGGTTGAGTACTAGTTTGAAGAGTGTCAAAAAGCCTTGCTGGTAAAAATATTCTTCGGTACTGTTGAGTCTTAAGGCCGCATCAGGGTTAAGTGTAATCCCCGTCGTCTTAGAGGCGAGGCTCTGCGTCTGCCGGGCACCGGCTTCAAACGAGAAAAAACTCTGAACAATCTCGGGCATCTACACGTTCTCTCTATAAAAGGAGACTAATGAGGCGCATTCTATAGAGACTTTTATAAGTTGGTCAATAGGTTTTTTATTAGTTGCGTCGATTACCTGCAAACATCATCAGTAGTTGTAGTAGGCTAATGAAGAGGTTATAGATAGACACATACAGGGAAATAGTGGCCATAATGTAATTTTGTTCCCCGCCATGGATAATCCGGCTGGTTTCAAACAAGATCATGCCAGAGGCAAGCAGTACAAAACCCGCACAGACCATTAAGTACAGTCCAGGAATCGGGAAAAAGGCTAATGCAAGGCAGGCTACAAAAGCCACCGTGGAGGCTACAAACAGAAAACCGCCCATATAGCTAAAGTCTTTGCGTGTGGTCAGGGCATAGGCAGACAAACAAAAGAAAATAAAGGCTGTTAAGCCTAAGGAAGTCATAATCAATTGGGGGCCGTTGCTAAAGCCCTGAATCGTCATATTTAAAAGAGGCCCTAGGGTATAACCCATAAACCCTGTAAAAGCGAAGATCGAGGCAATACCCCAAGCGCTATTGCGTAAGGCTTGGGTCATAAAAAGAAGACCCATATAAATAGGTAGCACTAAAAGACCCATGGGACGTGCATTGCTTAGCATCGCAAACCAAGCTGTAAAGGCACTAAAGCCTAAGGTAAGGCCGAGTAGCATGTAAGTATTCCGAATAATAGAATTGGTTTCTATCAGGGCACCTGATCTTGCGCGTGTAACAGTATTAAGGGTGGGTCGCATGACTAAACCTCCAAGATGAGAATCTGACAGGCTTTTAGTATAGCATGCTCACCTTTGTAAAAAAAACGGGGTGGGACGCGTGCGGTCGGCATTTTTTTGTGGATATTCACACAATGCTTGAATGGGGCATATGGCACATTGTGGTTTCTGGGCCTTACACACGTAGCGTCCATGCAGTACTAACCAGTGGTGGGCTTCTTTCAGAAAAGCTTTGGGAATGTTCTTCATGAGGTCTTTTTCCACACCGAGCACGGTGCTAGCCTTCGACAAACCAATACGGCGTGCAACTCTAAAGATATGGGTATCGACTGCAATGACCGATTGATTAAACAGGGTATTCAGTATCACATTGGCGGTCTTTCGACCGACACCTGGTAAAGACTCCAGCGCTTCTCGGGTAGAAGGTACTTGTCCTTGAAAATGTTCAATTAACCTATCCGCGGTTTTGATAATATGTTTGGCTTTGGTAGGGTATAGATTAATGGTTTTAACGTAGTCCCTAAGCTTGGTTTCTCCTAAGGCTCGCATGGCTTCGGGTGTATTGGCCACGGCGAATAAAGCGGGTGTTGCCTTATTCACACTGATATCCGTTGCTTGTGCAGAGAGTATGACAGCGACTAACAATTCAAAGGGCGATTGATAATACAGTTCTGTTTGCGGATGGGGATTTTGTTTTTTGAAGGTTTCAAAAAGAGCGATTCGTTTTTGTAGGTTCATTTAAGAATCCCCTGTTGATGTAGGGGTCGACCGCTGTGTCGACGCTGTATGCATAGGGGCATGTTTTCGATTAACACGATCAACGGCCTCCTGGATCTCTTTACGTAGCTGTTGTTGATGCACCGGATCGCGGGTGGATACTAATTGGGGTGCTTGTTCAGCCATGATACGCTGCTGTTTAGCTTGATAGCGTTGTCTGGCTTTGTTAGCCAAGGCTGTTTTTGCGGGAGAGGCATCGATCATAGGACTTTCAACCATTTCGATACAATCCATCGGACAGGGTGCCACACAAAGCCCACAACCGATGCATTCATCGCTCATAACGATATGCAAGAATTGGGGGGCGCCCATAATGGCATCGACAGGACAGGCGGGTAGGCATTTGGCACAGCCTACACAATCGATGGCACGGATTTTGGCTAAGCGCATGCTGGAACATCCCCCTGCGCGCTATGGGCGCTTTCCCCCTTCAAAGGGGGATTTTTATTTAATACGCATTCCAGGAAGACTCTGTTCATTGGGTTCGATGATCCATACTTTTGATTTATCGGTTCCGCCACCACCGGTGGCTAATAACATGCCTTCGGAAAGACCAAAGCGCATTTTGCGGGGCTCTAAATTGGCTACCACAGCGACCAACTTACCCATAAGCATTTCAGGTTCATAGGCTTCTTTAATCCCTGCAAAAATTTGTCTTGGGCGTTCTTCACCGATATCCACTTGTAATTTAATCAGTTTTTGCGCTTCGGGTACGGCTTCGGCGTGCACCACTTTACCGACGCGTAAATCAATCTGAGAAAACTGATCGATATGAATGGTTGGGAGTACGGGCTCTGCTATATAAGCCCCCCCAGGAGCCGCAGGTGTTGCTAATGCGCCGCCAGCTAATGTTTTTGATTCATTTGAGGCTTCAGCGCTAGAATCTGTAGATTTTTTAGGTAAATCAGCTTGGGACTCTATCATCATAGCCTCCACGGTTTTTAAATCAATACGTTGTACTAAAGGTTCAAAGGTTTCAATACGATGCCCCTCTGGGAATGGCATATGACGCGTTTCCCAATGTTTATGCCAATCCAGATCTTTTCCTAAAAAGCGTGCAGCTTTGGCCGCAAGACTGTGTATGACAGGCGAAAGATAAATCGTTAATAGCCAAAACAAATTGAGGCTTAAACCACAAACCTGATGCAGGTTGGTATGATCCGATACGTTTTGTGATTTTGCGAGCACCCAAGGCTTGTTCGCATCAATATATTGGTTTACCTGATCGCTAAGCTGCATCATTAACTGCAAAGCCATATTCAATTGCCGTTTTTCATAGAGCTCTTTTAGGCGAGTGCCAGCGTCAGCGAAGGGCTGATAAATCGCAAGAGAAGTCGTATCAAGCCCACTTAAACGATTTTTAAAACTGAGATCTTCATCTTTGTTGATAAAGCTGGCAGTTCGACTCGCAATATTGGCCCATTTCCCGACTAAATCCGCATTTACTTTAGAGACAAAATCTTGGGCTTGAAAATCAAGATCTTCAACAGAATCGTTGGACTTGCTTGCAAAATAATAGCGCAAGTATTCAGGTTGTAGATGGTTTAAATAAGTACGCGCTTGAATAAAGGTTCCGCGTGATTTAGACATTTTTTTGCCATCGACGGTTAAAAAGCCGTGTGTAAAAAGTTTTGTTGGCGTTCTAAAGCCCGCACCTTCTAAGATGGCAGGCCAAAAGAGGCCATGAAAATAAATAATATCTTTACCAATAAAATGATAAAGCTCAGTCTTGCTATCCTTGCCCCAATAGTCGTCAAAATTCAAGCCTTGCTTGTCGCAATAGTGTTTAAAGGTTGCTATATAGGCAATAGGCGCATCTAACCATACATAAAAGTATTTATCTTCTGTGCCGGGAATTTTAAAGCCAAAATAAGGCTTATCTCTAGAAATGTCCCACTGTGCCAGCCCCACTTTAAACCACTCTGAAAGCTTCGATCGTACTTCCGGCTGTACACGATCTTCGGTTTCACTTTGCGTTTCTATCCATGTTTTAAGAAAGTCTTGATAGTTTTCCAAACAAAAGAAATGATGTTCCGATTCTTTTTGAATAGGGGGTACGCCTGAAAGAACCGATAGAGGGTTTTTTAAATCCATGGGCGAATAGGTCGCGCCACATTGTTCGCAATTGTCGCCATATTGATTTGGCGCTTCGCATTTAGGGCATTCGCCTTTGACATAGCGATCGGGTAAAAATAATTGTTTCACCGGATCAAAGGCTTGGGCAATGGTGCGTTTAACAATATCACCCCGTTTGAGCAGTTTTTCATAAATGGTTTCGGCAAGAAGCCGATTTTCGGGTGAATGGCTGGTATAAAAATCGTCAAAGCAAATGTCAAAGGCTGCCAGATCGGCCACATGGCTTTGATAGATTTCTTCAATCAGTGCTTCGGCTGTCATTCCCCGACTTTCAGCTAATAACATTACAGGGGTACCATGGGCATCGTCTGCACACACAAAATGGCAGGTATGGCCCATCATTTTTTGGAAACGTACCCAAATATCAGCTTGAATGGCTTCGACCATATAGCCCAAGTGTAAGGGGCCATTGGCATAGGGTAGGGCGGCGGTAACCAGCATTTTTCTTATGGGCGCGCTCATGGGGAAAACCTCGGTGATTTATCGTCATTTTCGAGAAGTATATCACGAGAAACAGGACTGTTTAAATAGACGGTTTTCTATTTTTGAAAGTCAGTTAGTATCTAATTATGATGAATCCAGTCTTTTGGGCTTTGCAGTTGTGATAGCATACCGTTATGAGCACAGCATCTATCGAACCCGTGAGGGGCGTTAAGTCTATTATTGCCATAGGTTCCGGGAAGGGGGGCGTTGGGAAATCCACCACGGCCGTTAACCTGGCTTTGGCGCTACATGCCGAAGGCGCACGGGTGGGTCTTTTGGATGCCGATATTTATGGTCCCAATCAACCCTTATTACTGGGGATCCATCAACAGCCCACCATCAATGCTGATCAACGCATTGATCCTGTTTTGCAATATGGTTTGCAAACCATGTCGATGGGCTATTTGCTAGACGAAGGGGCACCCTTGGTGTGGCGCGGCCCGATGATTAGTAAAGCGCTGCAGCAAATGCTTTATCAAACTGCCTGGGATGCTTTAGACTATTTAATCGTGGATTTACCACCGGGTACGGGCGACATTACGCTTACAGTTGCACAAAAAATGCCTTTGTGTGGGGCGGTGATTGTCACAACCCCTCAAGATGTAGCGGTATTAGATGCCAAAAAAGCATTGCTTGCTTTTCGTAAACTCGAAGTGCCTGTTTTGGGTTTAATTGAAAATATGAGCACACATATTTGTTCGGCGTGTGGGCATGCAGAAGCTATATTTGGCACCGAGGGTGGAGAGCGATTGGCAAGCACTTATGAGGTGCCTTTCTTGGGGCGTTTAGCCTTGGATGCCTCTATTCGTATCGATGCCGATCGGGGGATGCCCAGTGTGGTAGCCTGCCCAGAAGGGCCTGTTGCAGCTTCTTATCATACGATTGCGCGCAACTTAAGGGCAGTGGTGGCCCTGCGTCCTAAAGAAAAAACCGTTTTAAAGCCAGTTATTATCACTTAATCGCTGAAAAAAAAGGGGTAAGCAAAGCATGTCAATAAAATCCGATCAATGGATTCAAACCATGAGTAAAGAAAAAGGCATGATAGAGCCCTTTGTGGATCAGCAAGTTCGCTTTCGAGGTGAGGAGCGTATTATCTCCTATGGTACCTCTAGCTATGGTTATGATGTGCGTTGTGCCAATGTTTTTAAGATATTTACCAATATTAATTCGGTGATTGTCGATCCCAAAGCCTTTGATCAAAATAGTTTTGTGGATGTGCAGTCGGATATTTGTATTATTCCGCCTAATTCTTTTGCACTGGCTCATACGGTGGAATATTTTAAAATACCGCGCAATGTTCTTACGATTTGTGTAGGCAAATCGACCTATGCCAGATGCGGCATTATTGTGAATGTCACGCCGCTTGAGCCTGAATGGGAAGGGCATGTGACCCTAGAATTTTCCAATACCACGCCCTTACCAGCGAAGATTTATGCCTATGAGGGTGTGGCGCAGATGCTGTTTTTTGAGTCCGACGAGGTTTGTACGACCTCGTATAAGGATAGACAAGGGAAGTATCAGGGACAAAGAGGCGTTACTTTGCCACAGGCGTAGATTCAGCAGCTGAATAAGCAATCAGTGGTTTTTATGACCGTTTAAGGCTATAATGAACACCTAGGATTCGGGGGCGACCTGGATTCGACGTGGGTGATGAAACCATGGGTGCATGCCGAGTAGGTAGCTTAATCTCGTAAAACTTAGCTGCAGGCATATAATTGCCAACGACGAAAACTTCGCAATCGCTGCCTAAAAAGTAGCTGTTTGCCCTCTGCCTTCATGTGCTTGTGCATGGAATCACAGAGGTCATGTTCACAAGATGCTGCATTATCTTGTTCAAGGATAGTGCCTAAGACACATTGAACTCGTTCTCTACTTTGTTCGCCCAATCAGGGGGTAGGGAATTAAATGACTGATAAGGCTATGCATGTAGAAGCTTTTGGTAGAGTGCTTACGGACGCGGGTTCAATTCCCGCCGCCTCCACC
>JACCDN010203887.1_pt1 | contig 38437 bp, 32 predicted proteins | sample 7441691 | NCBI WGS metagenome assembly JACCDN01 (sample SAMN15323439, study PRJNA562643) | freshwater metagenome | isolation source: river surface water | place: USA:Blue River Watershed | collected 2017-08-16
AGACATAATCGGATCCAGGGTTGATTGCATCACGCCAACAAACCAGCTGCTCATTCTTTTGAAAAATGGACCCATGTGTGGAGCGACCATTCCATCGTTGGTATTGACGTTAAGGTCAACAGCGCCAAATGCAGAGACGAAATCTTTTAATTGATCAGGCGTAAATTTTTGCCAAAATGTTTTACCAAAATGAAGTCCTGGTGAATCTGCTAAAAGAATTTTTGTTGCAGTCGGACTGAGATATTTTTCAATATTTTTTGCGTGAGTCAGTGCGCCGATAGCTCCAGCAGAAGCCCCCCAAGCGAAAACCTCTGGATATTTTTGAAAATTAACAATTTTCTTTTTAGCCAAAAAATCCAAAGTTTTTACAACATTGTTGTAACCCATGTGGTGAACGGAAACAAATGGCAGATAAGATTCAACATGATTGCCAGTGAACACGTCGCCTGTGCAGTAAGGAAAATATATTTTAGCGGCTTCGCGGAATGGATTGTCTTTGCTTGGGCTGGTCATCAAGCTGAAAAATGGTAGATTTGGAATAGGGTGAATCCATGTTCTGATGTTTGGCCCATAACAAGTCGATGCCGACCAACAAGCTCCGCCACCCATAAACTCTATTGCTAAACGCTGAGAGGATTTGCGATAGGTATCAACAAATACCGAATACGGTAATCCATCGCCACAAACTGCTCCAGGAATGAAATAGCGAACCCATGCTTGGCTTGTGCTGGTGAGCAGCCCCACGCAAATAAAAATCATCACAGCTACTTTTTTTAACATGCCTTCCCCCTCCGTTAGGCGTGTTTAGGTAACCAACTCAATCTGAAGACTAGGCTTCAAAATAAGACAAATAATACTTTAGTTCTTCGATGCTCTCGCGAATGTCATCCAAAGCGCGATGGGCATTTTTCTTTTCATATTTTAAATCAAACTTGTAATTGAAAATAATTTTCCAGCTGCTGACGTCCAACATGCGATAATGCAATTCTCCAGAAAATTTTTTAAAATATTTATTTAAAAACAAACGGTCTTGAGAAATAGAGTTCCCAGCCAATATCGGTCGGTCGTCTTTCTTCTCAACTTTGGGCCAATGTTTTTTTAATAAATTTAAAAGATCTTCTTCGGTTTGTTCAGGTGTTTTGCCGAAAGGAATGCGAGCTAACAAACCTGATTTTCCATGGTGCTCTTTGTTCCAGTCGTCCATGCGTGCAAGATAATCTTGTGACTGATTCACCACGGTTTCATAAGTGTCTAGCACTTGAAAATTTAAATCTGTGATGATCACTGCGCACTCGATAACAACTTCCTTTTCAACGTCCAAGCCTGTCATTTCTAAATCGATCCATAACAGCTTTTGTGAAGAATTCTTTTCCGAGTTTCTATTATTGAAAAAACGCATCTTTGCTCTTTCTAACGACCCTGATGTTATTAATGTTTTGTTGCTGGTCGGTTCGGACTAGCCCTCATCGGAGGTCCAGTTTTGTTTCATAAGTTTTTTAAAAGTCCTTAAGAAATTTAAACAAACAGCGTCTCAACGAAAAACAAACAAATATCTAACATTAGAGTAGTATATCCACTCTAGATGTTCTTGTATCGTAAACTCAAATAAAAAACCTTAAGACTGATTGCATTATTGGACTAAAACTAGACCTATGTCTGAGTAATAAAATGTGATTATCGAATAAGCCGTTTTTATTGATTTCTGCGATTAGAAAAGAGCCTTCAAATTAGTGCGTTTTCTCATTTGATCGAGCGGTTCTTGGGAATCAAAAATGAGGATTTAATTTCAAAGATGTCTCTCTATGAAAATTGTTGAAATATATTGATCGAGTCATGACGAGTGCCCGGCTTGCAGTCTAAAAGACTTCTAAGCCCAGTCGAAATAGTTTTCAACTGCCTACAAGTAATTTCAATTTTTTCTGAATGGAATCAAGCTCGCATGGTTTTGTATGGCATGATTCGTATGGTTGAGTTGTTGTTGAATATAACGTAAGGTGTTTTTTAAAAGGATTTATTGAGACTATGAAATTAGATATATTTTTGTCTATATGTCAGACCGAAGTTGATGGTTACATTCCGTCAGAAAGAAAAATGTTTGAAAGCTTTTTTGATCAAGTTTTATTAGCTGATCAATTGGGGTTTGAGACAGCGTGGGTGGCAGAAACACATTTATCTTGTCAGACACAAAAACTGAATGCAGATCCGGTGATTCCACATTTTCGTGGTGAGATTGGATTGAATACTGATATTTTGCAGATGGCGCATTTGTTGTTTGCGAAAACGAAGAAAATTCATGTGGGCTCAGCCATTCGTAATATAATTTGTAATGGTGGGCCGATTGCGCATGCCGAGGCTGTGAAAACTTTTTTAAGTTTAAATTCATTGTTTGCTTCTGCTGACAGGCAATTGCATTTGGGGTTTGCTGCCGGCAGGTTTCCATTTACCAATTCAGCGTATGGTTTTTATCCACAGACAGAGCTTGAGAAAAAAGTTTGGCCAGTGATTAAAAATAAATATTTTCAACAAGCCACTGAGATTTTTCTACGTTTACTGACCGGCGAGCAGATTTCTTCAAATAATCTTTCTCGTCGATCACTGTCTCGAATTGATTTTGCTGATGACAATGCTTGGCAGAATTTATGGTCTTGGTTGCAAACGCAGAATTTGCAACAATTGAATTGCGAACTGACGACGGATCAAAAGATTTTGTTAAACCCACATTGGCAGTTTGAGCAAGTGGGCATTATTCCTCTGGAGGCTCCATTGGAGTCATTGCGGTTGACTGTTGGCAGTCATGATCCTGAAACACAAATCTTAGCCAATCAATTTGCGCCAGTGGGTGTGTTTAATTTATCGATCACCCCAGAACGTGTCATCGAGGAAACTCACCACAGAATGCAAAAATTTTACAATTCCAAAGGCGGATCGTGGTCACGAGACAAGATGCCAAGAACGGTGATGTTATTTTTAGATAAAGATCCAAAGGCCGCGGTATCGAGAGCGCAAAAGGCTTGGGAAAATTATTGGTTGGCGATGGAGGGGACCTTGGATCCGCGCAAGGTCGAACAAGCGGTGGCTAACACGATTGCAGGCGATGCCGTCATGGTCACCGAGCTCATCAAGCAAAAGTATCATGCAGAGGATCGTTTGATGTTGTGGTTTGATTTTAACAATCATGACAATGATCAGGTCAAAAATTCGATGAAAATGTTTATGGAACAGGTCGCTCCTAATTTGGTCTAATCTGGATTTATCTGAAATTATCAAGTGACTCAGTCGGGTCGGTGAAAAACAATTTAAAAGTGAGGGGTTTTGCTCTGGAAAACCCTTTCCATTAAGGTTCTTCTTTGTTATGAGAGCTCCAGCTTTAAATTGGGAGGTTTTCGTGAGGGGTTCTATATTATCAATGGGATGTTTTGCTTTGGTTTTTATGCTGTTTTTAAACAGCGCCTGTGAATACAAGTTTTCACCACACAACAGTCTTTTTGAGTCCAACAATGACAGTGCTTTGCGCTCATTGAGTGTGGCGGAAAGATCAGCTGATTTTGATCAGTTGCTGACTGCGTTTAAGACCAATTATGGTCCCTATCAGTATAAAGAGAGAATTCTTGGTATTAATATTGAAAACAAATGGGTTGAATTGCGCGACAAAGCCATAGCGGCAAAAACTGATGAAGAATTTGCTGGTTATATTATGCAATTCGGTGCTTTGATGAGGGATGGCCACGTTCAGGTCTCATTGGAAAATTCAGCTTCAGGAATTGCTCGTTACCGCATTCCGCTGACAGTGCAAAATGTTGAAGGCAAGGTTTTGGTTGTTAATATCAAAGAAGATTATTCAAAAGATGTTGGTATTGAGCGAGGTGATGAAATCTTGCAAGTCGACGGTGAGGCTCCGCTGAGTTATTTGCCGACGATCGTAAAATACAGATCAGCAGCAACAGATTTGTCGAATGCTCAGTATGTTGCGTATTTGTTTTTGCGCCCATCATACATGACAGATTTGATTCCAACAAAACCAATGGCGCATGTGCGTTTTGTAAAAGCTGATGGCTCTTTGCATGAGGTTGATTTGATTTGGTCAGCAGAAAAATATTCTGACAAAATTCAGGATATGGTAAAATCAGAAACTAGCAAATTCCCTGGTTTGAGCCGTCAATTAGATTTAAGAGTTTCTTTTGCAAATGATCTAAATTCTATAGTCGACAACGGTCGTTTTGAGATGGGTCAGACCAATCCTATCTTTCTGACTGAGCAGGTTAAGGAAAAATATAAATTTGCTCAGGTTTATCCCACTGATGAAACTCGTAAAAAGTTTGGTTTGGAAGATAAAGAAAAGCCCGCGATCTATGCGTCTCTTTATAAATTTCAAGGTAAAACAATTTTATTGGTGCGTTCGGCTACCTATCATCCAGAAGATTTCAAGCCTGCAGTTTATATGAAGGCTTATCAAGCGTTGCTTTCGGATTTTAATGATCTAGCCGATGTTTTGGTTATAGATCAAACGCACAATCCAGGTGGAAGCTATTGCGCTGACTTTTATAATATCTTTGCCAAAGATGATGATGTTCAGGGTGTGCAGCGCATGCGCTCGGATCGTAAATGGATTAATGATTTGCAGATCAATTGGCCTAATGAAGAACAGGTAGATGATCCTTATGGTGCTACTGTTGAAAGAGCATGGAGTTTGATTGTAGAAAAATCTTATGATCAAGGTGATTTTTTATCAGCACCAATTCCGTTGTTTACAGGAAGTGTGAAAGCAGAAAAGAAAAAATTCAATTGGACTAAACCAATGTTGGTATTGATTGATGAATTGGCTGGCAGCTGCGGCGATATCTTCCCAATGTTGGTGAAGGCAAATCACCGTGCGACACTATTTGGTCAAACAACTATGGGCTTGGGTGGTAATGTTGAAGAAGTTGTTCAGCTGCAAAACTCTCGTGTGCATGTGAGGATGACGCGAGGACTGTTCTTTCCATACAAAAATGATGTGAAAGAAGAAGATAAAGATTATGTTGAAAACAATGGTGTAAGTCCTGATGTGTCTTATGCTCACACGGTTGAAGATTTCCGTGGTGGTTTTGTGAATTATGTTAAATTATTCAGTGAAAAAGCTTTGGAGCAAATTAAATAATGATACAGAAGCCTGATTTTACTCTTCCATTGGCAATTAAAATTCGCAAACAAATGGTTGAAGCCATTGCTGAATATAATTTAATCCAAGACGGTGACCGTGTGATGGTTTGCTGTTCTGGAGGCAAGGATTCAACTATCTTGTTGGCATTGCTCAGTGAGGTGCAAAAACGGGCGCCTTATGATTATCATATGGAAGCTGTCATGTTGGATCAGGGGCATCCAGGTTTTGATCCAAAAGCTTTTGCTGCATGGGTTGAAGATTTAGGTGTGAAGCTAACTATTGTAAATAAAGATACACATTCGATCGTTAAAGAAAAAATAACTTCGGGTGTGTTTTGTTCTTTGTGTTCACGTTTACGTCGTGGGATTTTGTATGATCATGCAGTGGCTCAAGGCTTCAGTAAGATGGCATTAGGGCATCATCGCGATGATGCGGCAGAAACCTTGTTGTTGAATATGTTTTACACCGGCAAGATCTCAGCGATGCCGCCGAAATTGCGATCTGATGACGGTCGAAATATTTTAATCAGACCGCTCAGTTTTGTTGCAGAAAAAGATTTGCGTGCTTTAGCAGCACAGTGGGGATTCCCAATTATTCCGTGCAATCTTTGTGGGTCACAAGAGGGAATGAAAAGGCAAAAAATTAAAAAATTATTGCAAGACTTAGAGGCAGACATTCCATATTTGGGTTCTTCGATGTTAAAAGCGATGAGTAATGTGCGTCCCTCGCAGATGTACGATAAAAATATTTGGAATTTTGATGAGTTTAAGAAAGATCCTCGGGATGTTGATGGCACCGATGCTCTGCTTCTTTAAAATAAGGTTGATTCGTATCCGTTAAATCGTTATATATTTGATCTCGATTTGCGGGGTGGTAGTTAAGTTGGTTATAACGTCCGCCTGTCACGCGGAAGGCCGCGGGTTCAAGTCCCGTCCACCCCGCCATCTTTTTTCTTAAAAAGATGTTGGCCGAATAAATGTGACAAATCTTTTAAAATACTAATTTTGAATTTAATTGATTGCACCATCTGCGATCCATTTTCGGATGGCGGCTTTTTCTTCGTCTTTTAGTGGTGCATAGCCTTCTTTTTCTGGCGGCATTCGTTTTCGATCAGTGCGTTCTACGGCGATGACCAATCCTGATTCGTCAGGGTTGTTTGGTAGAACCAGTTCCAATGGTGAATCTAATAATTCTTGTTTATCCAAAGGTACTCTTTCAGCTTGGTTTCCGGGCGAATGGCAAGAGATGCATTTGGATTCGAAAATGTTTTTGTAAATTGAAGAATAGGTTGGTGTGAGGGGTTCTGACTGTGGTTCATTTTCTGGTGTTTGCGCAAATTCAGGAGCATTTAACTCAATCCAGTTCCACAGCATTTTTTCTTGTTCAGCAGTCAGGGAATTGTTTTTCGGCATTGTTTTTTTTGAAAAAACTGAAGTTTTAATTTTTGATAAATTATCAAAAACGTTCTGATAGGTTTCTAAATTCACGCCACCACTGTTGCCATGACAACCAATGCATTTGGTTTGCAAAATTTCTGAGTTGATCAAGCTGTATGAAAGTTTTGCTTGTTCTGTTGTCGACATTTTCATTTTATAATCTAGATCTGCATTGTTGCCAGTTGTGAGTATTGAATAATTACAACCGACAAAAGAGCCGATAAATATTAGAATAGTGAAAAATAGAACAAGCAGTTTCATAAATGTGGTTGTTAAATTAATCTGTAAAATTTGTGGAAACAAATGTTCCATCTAAATTTAAATAAACATTTAATTTTGTGTTCGTCTCAGCCGAAGTCATTTGAACCTTGGCAGTTATTTGACCGTTCAATAAACCTTTTTCTAGGGAGACAGTTGTTAGGCCTGTGTAAAATGGTTTTATATTGGAATCTGTTTCGCCATTTTCTAAAACGTAATGGAGACCATTTTCTGTGAGAGTTACTGGATCTACTCCAGTCCATCCGTCGTCAGGGCCTGGGGCTCCGCCTGGGATAACAGAATATGAAAGCGGTTTGCCGTCATCATCAAAAATGACGTCCATTTGTTGCGCCTGACCCTGTGTTGGTTGAGTTTGAGTCACGTGTACTTTGTAATATGCGGGCTCTTGGTTTTCTAGAACTGATACTTCCATTTTAGCAAGTTTAGTTAAAAAAGTTTTGTCTATTTTATTAAGACTGACAAGACGATCAATTCGGTGAGAGGTGAGTTCTGCTACTTTTGCTTTGGTGACGCCTGGGCCATTTGGATGTGCTGAGGTGTTTATTGTGGCAGACAGAATCAGTGCCAGAGTTAGGATTGATTTTTTCATATTTTTTCTCCCTATGTTATTTGCAATTGTTAGATTTAAAGGCCTCTGGGTCCATTGCCATTCGTGCGTAGATGAGGCCTTCGTTACGCATATTTTCGTTAGGTATTTTAGCTGAAGTTAAAATGTCTGAAACAATATCATGTAACATATGGTTGTTATCAAAAGACGCAGAAATTTTTGGAAATTGTTTGTAGAACTGGGGGGCTTCTTGTTTGGTTTCTGGCATCATGTCAAATTCTGCCGAATCTGGAAGATTGCTGATCAAGGCCCAAAATTCATTTGTTACTTTTTCTACTGCAGCGTCGCGCTCAAGCATTGTTGGCTTCAGGAGGGCTTCATACAATTTGATTTGAAACCAATGATAAGACCAAATTAACAAGTTGAAGCTGGGGAATTTTCGACGAAATTCTTTAGAAAAATATTGTCCATCCATAAATAACATTGTTTTGCAGACATCGGTGATGGCGATTCTTTCATTTGTTTTATATTGAGAAAATAATTCCTCAATTCTTTTGTTCATTTCTGGTCCGCGATCTTTAGATGTTGCCAGGACATCTAAAACATACTGATGAAGAAGGTGTGACCAATCAAAAACATCCACCATTAATGGAAAAGTAAAAACGTATTTCGGCGCAATATCGCTTTCGTCGACTTTGACGTTTGGTGGGTTGTTCAAAATGACCATGACTTGATTTAATATTTGTTTTTCAAAAGCCTGTGGGTCATTGATGGTTCCGCGGTTGTGCAGCAGTCTTTCGTAAACAAGAGCGTGGCCATAATCAAAAGCAAATAAAAGTTTTTGTGCTTTTGGATACATTTGTCCAAACTTGTAGGCCTCGACGGGTTGTGGGTACCATGTAGGGCCGGCTATCGCATTTGCTGAAAAAAATAATATGAATGTTAGAAAAATATTTTTCATGGATTTCCTCTGTCTACTAGCACAAGCGAGGTTTCGTTCCATCGATATCTAATTTTAGCTTCTGTCGGTAACATAATTGTTGGGTCGCGAATTTCGTAATACAAATATGTGTCCCAATTTTCTTGGCGACCACCAGTTTCGGGCCAACCGGGCTTTATTGGCCCTTGGCAGCTAAAATCATTGGCTACGAAATATATTTTTAAAACAAAGTCAGGTAGCAGTGGGGAATTCATTTTATTGCTAAAGCGATTGTCTTGGCCATTGATAAAAACGCAAGTTAGCGGCAGTTTTTCGCCGTTAATTTCAATGTAAGAATCCGGCTGAGTGAATATTCGATCGTAAAACATTCGAGTAAAGTAAATGTCTTTTTCGTCGGTGCTGATGTCGCTTAAGATTGGGATTTTATATGCGGGAGTTCCCCAGGAATATGAATAGTGAATTGAAGATTTGACTCCTAGAGTAGGTATTTCGAATTCAGCATTGGTTCTGATTTTTAAATTTAAGCTTCGATAAAAATCTGCATTTGGAGCCTGAGCTTTGAGATCGTGTGTTTGGGAGCTAAAGGCGATGGAATGTGTTATGGTCAAAATAATCAAAGAAAGGAAAAAATTTTTCAAGCGTTATCCTTTGGTTTGTCCGATATAATGGTTTATCCGATATAAAGTATAAATGTTTTGTTGTTAAAGTTGTTGCTTGAGTTCGTAAAATCAAAAATAAATTATACCCCTACGATGTAGGGGTCAATTATTTTTAATTCAGGATGAGGTGTGAAGAGTATTGTCAGTAGGCATCATGGGGTGGCGTGCGTCGGATGATTTCTAGGTTGCATACCCCTGTATGGTATATTTATCATGGAATTAATTTCGGAGGTTTTTATGATTAAATTTTTAATTGCATCTATGTTATTGTTTGGGATTTATTCAACGAATGTGTTTGCGCATGGGGATGGTGATCCGCGCGTATCTCTTGAGGCTGAGCAGCAGGCGAACTTGCAGGCCGGAGATGAAATTCATTTTGGATTTCAACTTTTTGATGAAACGGCAAAGAAAGCTGTTTCTGATCAAGATCTTTTGCTTACTCACACGATGAAAGTTCATTTAATAGTTTACGATGCTTCGCTTCGAGAATTTAGCCATGTTCATCCTGAATTTGATGGCAGCGTTTGGCAGACTGAATTGAATTTGCATGTAAATGGTTCGTATTTTATTTGGGCACAGGGACAGCTAAATGATGGAACAGAGTTTTCAGCTTCGTATCGAACGCGCGTCGAAGGTGGTTTGCCTGCGTGGCCAGTGAATGCATTAGGCGATCATCGTAAAGCTTCGGATGGTTTGACGGCTGTCCAATTGAAAAATACTAAAATTATTGCTGGGAAAACGGTGATGATTGATTATGAAGTGACGAGAACGGACGGTACTGAGCCTGAAATTACTCCGTATCTTGGTGCTGATGCGCATATTATTGCGGTTTCTCCAGATGGTGATGAATTGATTCATGTGCATCCGATGGCTGGTGGTTCTTCAAGCCTTGGGATGATTCATGCTGTTTTCCCGACGGACGGTGATTATCGTGTATGGGTTCAGCTGATCGACCATGGAGTGCTGAAAACTATTCCGCTTTCAGTGACAGTTCTTAAATAGTTTTTATGGACAGTTCTGAGTCACGCTTGCAGTAATGCTTGTTGGATTTAGTTCTGTCCTTTGAGTAAGATTAAAATCTCATCCATTTTTTCTTCAATAACGGCATTGTTTTTACTGGCGATTGCTGTTTTTACGCAAGATTTCATATGGCCTTCAATGATTGAAACTTCAAGAGCTTTAAGCGCTGATCTGACGGCTTTAATTTGATGGACGATATCTGGGCAGTAACGCTGGTCGTGGATCATTCGCTCAATCCCTGAGACTTGACCTTTGATTCGGCTGAGGCGTTTTAATTCGCCAGTGTGGTCGTGCGGGGTGGCAGATTGAGTTCTCGATGGGACATTAGTTTTTTTGATTTTCATTGTTTTTTTCAAAGTGAAATCTCCTGATTTTGATATATACCCCGGTACGGTATGTGTCAATTGAAACTCTTTGATCGATAGTTGTTTGATATCTAATGAAAAAGATCTACTTTGTTAAATATATGTTACATAACTTTTGTGATTAATTATTTGCGGGCTGTGTTTCGTCTCAAGTTTTGTTTCCTTTATTGAGTCAATAATATAGATGGCTGTTCTTTTTATTGATTTGTGTAAAAATTGTTTATACCCTGCAGGGGTATCATGTTTTTCTGGTTTAAGTTTAAAAATAAAACGGAGGTTGTTATGAATAAAAATTTAATTTGTTGTTTGCTTGTAGCTGTTTTTTCACAATTGGTATTTGCTCATGGCGAAGATCAAAAAGGTCCTCATGGTGGCTATGTTCGAATGCCCGGCGCGTTTCATACGGAGCTGGTTCAGGATGGGAAAAATAAAATCAAAGTATATTTGCTTGATATTGATTGGAAAAATCCTTCGACAAAAGAGTCTTCTGTAAAGGCTTTTTTAAAGGTCAAGAAAAATAAAAGTCTAGAATCTAAATGCGAAGTGATGCAAGATTATTTTTCATGTACTTTTGCTGAGTCGGTTGATTTGGGCAAAAAAGGTGAGTTGAAAATTATGCCGATTCGCGAAGGACAAAAAGGAAATGCAGCTGTGTATCGATTGCCGTTTGCGTTGGAAGCAGCTCAGGATATGTAGGAGATATTAGGTAAATGTTAGATCGAATCATTAAAATTGCTCTTTCCAACCGTTTGATTGTGGTTTCGCTTGCAGCTTTATTGTTTTCATATGGTGGATATGTGGCAATGCATTTGCCTATTGATGTATTTCCCGATCTAAACCGTCCGACCGTGAATATTATGACCGAAGCTCCAGGACTTGCTCCTGAAGAAGTCGAAGCTTTGGTGACGTTCCCTTTGGAAACTACTTTGAACGGGTTGCCGGGGGTTGAGAGAGTTCGATCAAGCTCAGGTGTTGGCTTGAGTGTGATTTATGTTGAGTTTTCGTGGGGCACGGATGTTTTTCGCAATCGACAGTTGGTGCAAGAAAAATTAACGCTGGCTCGTGAAAAATTACCTAAGGGTTTATCGCCTGTGATGGGTCCGATTGCTTCGATCATGGGTGAGATTCAGTTGGTGGGTTTGGCCTCTCGCGATCCAAAAATAAATCCAATGGATCTAAGAACAGTTGCTGACTGGACGATTCGTCCAAGGTTGTTGAGCATTCCCGGTGTTTCTCAAGTTATTTCGATTGGCGGTGGCGTTCGTCAATATCAAATTTTATTATCAGCAGAAAAAATTCAAAAACTTCAGTTGCCGATTGCTGATATTGAACACAACCTTTCTGAGATCAGTTTGAATTCGACTGGCGGCTTTATTAATATCGAAAAAAATGAATCTTTAATTCGTGTTCTTGGTGCCATTCGCGATAGAGATGAAATATTGAATTCTGTTGTTGGTATGCACTTAGGAAAGCCAATTTTGGTCAAGGATGTTGCTGTGGTGCAAGAGGCCGTACAAGCCATGCGTGGTGATGCCAGTGTGAATGCCAAGCCTGGTGTGATCATGAGTATCCAGAAACAACCTGGAGCTAGCACCATTGATTTAACTTTAGAAATTGAAAACGCGCTGAATGAGTTAAAAAAGACATTGCCAGAATATGTTGAGTTGAATCCGGATTTGTTTCGACAATCAAATTTTATTAAAAGTTCTATCGACAATGTTAAAGAGGCATTGCGTGATGGTGTGGTTTTGGTTTTGATTGTTTTATTTTTATTTTTATTAAATTTTAGAACCACCTTAATTACTATTACGGCTATCCCATTGTCTTTTGTATTGTCTGCGATTGTTTTTAAAATTTTCGGATTGTCAGTAAATACAATGACGTTGGGTGGTTTTGCGATTGCCATCGGCGAGTTGGTTGATGATGCGATTGTTGATGTGGAAAATGTTTTCCGCAGGTTGAGAGAGAATAAAGACAGTGCAAAACCAAAAAATTCTCTTTTAGTTATTTATGAAGCGTCTAGCGAGGTTCGCAATTCAATAGTTATTGCAACAGTTATTGTTTGTTTGGTTTTCGTTCCTTTGTTCAGTATGGGTGGAATCGAAGGCAAACTTTTTGTACCGTTGGGGATCTCTTATGTTATTTCATTGCTGGCCTCGATGGTGGTCTCGTTAACGGTGACACCGGTATTGTGTTCGTATTTGTTGACCAAGGGAAAACTTTTACAGCATAAAGATGGCGCACTGGTTTTGTTTTTAAAGAAAATCGATAGAAAAATTTTAAACAAATCATTGCAGCGTCCGTACCTTGTGATCTCTGTGACAATGTTTTTGTTTATTGCAGCACTTGGTTTGTCATTTACCTTGGGACGTGATTTTTTACCAAAATTTAATGAGGGCACGGCGACGATTTCTATGATGGCACAGCCTGGAATTTCTTTAAATGAATCCAATAAAATAGGAAAAAAAGCAGAAGAATTGATTTTAAGTTCTAAAGAAGTCAAATCAGTTTCGCGAAGAACTGGGCGGGCCGAATTGGATGAACATGCCGAAGGAGTGCATTCATCAGAAATCGATGTGGATTTTAATGAGGGTGGTCGGCCCCGCGAATTGGTTTTGAATGAGATGAGAAAAAATTTATCAAGTCTCGAGGGTGTATTTATTAATATAGGCCAGCCTATTTCACATCGTTTGGATCATTTATTATCAGGAGTGAGAGCTCAGATTGCGATCAAGTTATTCGGAACTGATTTGGCGATTTTGCGTGCTCGTGCTGCTGATATAAAAAAAGCAATTGAAGGAACAGAGGGGCTTGTTGATTTGCAAATTGAACAACAGGTGTTAATTCCTCAGGTGAAAATCCAATTGATGCGTGATGAGGCTGCCAAGTACGGAATTGTCGTGGGTGATTTGGCACAACTGATGGAAAAAGCTTTGCAGGGTGATGTTGTTGGTCAGATTTTAGAAGGGCAAAAAAATATTGATGTTCTGATGCGTTTTGATGAAAAATCAAGATCTGATTTAGAGCTGATTAAAAAAACTCCGGTTAAAATTATGCCTGATGGCAGTCGGATTACAGTTGAGAAAATTGCTGACGTTTTCGAATCCACAGGGCCTAACATTGTGAATCGCGAAAATGCACAAAGAAGAATTGTCGTGATGGCAAATTCTTCAGGTCGTGATTTGGATAGTCTGGTTAAAGAAATTCAGAGTAAGATCAATGATAAAGTTCATTTGTCTGAAGGATATTTCGTAACTTACGGAGGACAGTTTGAGAGCCAACAACAGGCAGCAAAACTGATGACGTTTTTAGCGATTCTTGCGATATTGTCTGTTTTTATCGTTTTGTATATGCATTTTAAATCTGTGTTTATTGCTGTGCAGGTTATGCTCAATATTCCAATGGCATTTATTGGTGGTGTTGTCGCCATTTATCTAACCAGTAAAACTATTTCAGTCGCAAGCCTTGTTGCTTTTGTTACCCTGTGTGGAATTGCTTCGCGAAATGGCATCATGATGATTTCTCATTATCTACATTTGATGAAACATGAGGGTGAGATTTTCTCTGAACAAATGGTTATACGTGGCTCGCTGGAAAGATTGGTTCCAGTTTTAATGACGGCATTGACCGCCATCTTAGGGCTTTTGCCTTTGGCTTTTTCGGGTGATTCTCCAGGCAAAGAGATTTTGCATCCAGTGGCGGTGGTCATTGTTGGTGGTTTGATCAGTTCGACGTTGTTAGATATGTTTGTAACTCCAGCTGTGTTTTATCATTTCGGTAGAAAGTCAGCTGAGGATAGTATTAAATTAGTAGATGAAAAAAATATTTTTCAAGGAGAGTAAAATGAATTTTAAAAATATATTAGCAATTGCAGGTTTATTAATAGCTACAAATGTTTTTGCACACGAAGGTCATGATTTATTACCTGGAAATTTGAAAGCAAATCATGGAGGAACGGTAAAGGCTGGTAAAGAAATAAATTTGGAATATGTTGTCGCAGGCAGTGAAGTGTCGTTATATCCAATTTCACATGAAGGTGTGGATTTGTCAGCGAATGACGTTAAAATTACGGCTACTGAAAAATCTCCCAAAGGTAAAAAAGTAGACAGTAAACTTGAAGTTAAAAACGGTGCTTATGTAACAAACGTTGATTTTAAAGGTGCATACCGAGTTGAAATGAACGTCACAGCAAACAATAAAGGCAAAGTAAGTACTTTTAAATTTCAGGTTGAAAAATAATGAAATTCATTTCTGTTTTTGTTTATTCATTCTTATTAACAGTGGCTGTTGCAAATCAATCGCAGGCACTGGTGGGATTAGAAAATTTAGAAAGTCGGCTGATTGTAAATAACAGTCAGCTTTTAGCATTGCAAAGTGCCGTTTCTGAAAAAGAATCGTTAGCCCGAGCTGCGCATTCAGAATTTTATCCGACATTGAATGCCGTCGGTGGATGGCAACAAAATACAACCGATGAATTGAATAAAACAGAAAAAGGTTACGTTGGTTATCTTGAAGGCAAGGTGAATCTTTTTAAGGGCTTTAAAGATTCTTCGGTATTAGATCAAAACAATATTGATATTAAAATTTCACGACTAAATTATGAATTGAAGCATCGTCAGATGCATTCTCAGTTGGTTGAGGTCATCAGTGATATGGCCTTTCTTCACCAGTTTGAAAAGATTTTAGATGAGGAAAGTCAGCTGACAGCCGAACATAAAAAAATGGCTGCCAAAAAAGTCGCAGCAGGGCTGACTGGTTCGGTGGACAATCTAGAGTTTGAATTGCGTGAAACTGAAATTGCCATTGAAAAAAGACAAATTCAGCAACGGCACAATGAGGCTCATCAAAAACTCTTAGCCATTTTTGGTGAGGAAATTAAGGATGAGGAATTAGATAAAATTTATTTCAGTAATATTGAGACTTTTTCCAAATCTTTAAATGCTAATTTTGTAGCTGAAAATAATTTAGAAATTCAAAATTCAATAATGACTTACCAAAAAATTCAATTTGAAAAAAACGAATTGAAAGCGGATTTTCTTCCTTCTTTGGATTTTTCATATAGTTATGGTCGTTTGACAGCAACCGAAGATAGTCATTTAAAAATGAATGAATCAAAGTACGCAGTGTTACTGACGATTCCATTATTCTCTGGTTTCAATTCTTATTACAAAACTCAGAGTTTAACTGGAAGACTTTCGACAGCAGACCATGACAAGAATCAGAAAATTCATGAAATTCATTCTTTTCACAGTATTTTAAAAACAAAATTGCAAGAATTGTTAGATCTATATCAGATCAATGAGAAAAAGGTTGTAACGATTAATCAGTATTTTGAGCACACTCTGGCAGAGTATAAACGTGGAATTAAAAATTCCCCAGATCTGGTTTCAGCCACAGAGAGATTGTTCTCTGTCAAAAAGAAAAAATACGAGATTTTGCGCGAGCTAGAAATCCTTAATGCCCAGCTGGCGGTGATGTGAGTAACGTAAGAATTCAGTTCAGCGAAGATACAAACTACGAATTTTGATAAATTTTAAGGTGAATTCAATATGAAAAAAACAATTTTAATTCTAAGTGTCATTTTATTAAACATATTTTCCTATGCAGAAACAAATACGTCTTTAAAACTTCCGTCGATTGAAATGATTGAAAGTGAAATGGAAAAATTTTATAGTAAGTTAACACCTAAACAAATTATTTCTCTTAATGAAGAAATTAATGATAATACAAAAAAAATATTCCAAATTTGTTCCCAAATGTCCTGGTTAAGCTAATTAAATTACCAGTATGTAATGAAGCCATAAAAGAGAAATTTGAAAATTGCATACAACATTTTTGCTATGAAGAAATGACAACGATGTTTGGAAAATACGCTTCTCAGCTTGTCATTCATGGCATAAATTCTTCAAACAGATGCGCTATCACTCAAGGTAATCAAAGATTCTTTATCTTAAAAGAAGATCTTAAATTTTTTTACGATCTTAAAAATTCAAGTCAGTCAGGCGGAAGCTCGTTTGGCGGATCTGGAACAAAAACATCACAGACCTACAAATTTTCAAATATAGAATGTACCGTGGAATCAAGATATAAAAATATTCCTAAGACATCACACCTTATCGAGATAAAACCATCAGAAATTAGTAAATATGGAATTACTACTACGATCAATGGTAAAATCTATGCTGCAAAAGATGGAGGGGCTATTAATTTTGATTATGATCTTGTCATAGAAGATTTTAAAATTATAAAAGGCCCCATTGAAGAATGTAAAAAAAGACGAGTTACGCTTTTTCAAGAACTACAAAAACAAGGTCATATGATTTTTCTTGAAGTTCCGAAATATAAAAATCTACCAAGTGTTAAATAACAATCTATCAAATCTCTGCCTTGAATCTTTCCTCGTCATCATCAACTGATAGTGCTGAGCCTTTAAGAAAGACTCTTTGGTGTGATTCAGCTAAAGCTCTTCGCAAATAACTCTAATTCTGTTTTGCAAGAGGTTACTGTCAAATCAATATACAGTAAATATTACCTCGTTTTCAATTGAAGATCATATCTATAGGTTGAATATTGTATTTATCTATTCTCAGATCATTTTTATGGATTCTGACCATAGTTATAAAAATATCTTCTAGAGCTTCTAAAAAAAGTATAAGTAAATGGTGTTGTGCAATTTTCGATTAACTAGCTTTTGAAAATGTGAACCCGAATTCAAAATGACCACCACAAGCAGAAGCAATTTTGGACAGAAATGGAATAGATGGCGTTCGCTTATCCGTGCCACTTTCAAGGCGTGCGATCACGCTTTGTGAAGTTCCAACTTTTTTTGCAAGCTGGGCTTGAGTTAGATCAGCTTTTAAACGCGCAGATCTAACCGCATGAGCAATTGCTGTTTTAGAGCTTTCTTCTTCATAGTGCATGCGAACAGATGGATCTTTAAGTAATTTTTTGAAAAAATCTTTTCCTGATTTAGTATTTTTCATAGTCCTAAAACCTCTTTCATTCTTTTTTCAGCCAATTCTAAATCATTTAATGGCGTCTTCTGCGTAGTCTTTTTAAATACGTGCAGCCAAATCATAGTGTTCGATTCAACGACTACATAAGCAATGCGGTAGCCGCCACTTGGCGCATTGAATTTTACTTCCCAAAGCTTTCCGCGTAATGGCTTAAACTGAACCCTGGGGCAATCTAAGCCGTATTTTTCGATACCATTAAAAATATCGGCAAAACGAGCCTGATCTACTTTAGATAGATCAGAGATAAAATCCTCAATCGGTGAAGTTCCACGCTTTACTTGGTACAATTCAATTTTCATCTTTCTCATTATATCCATTTGGCTATATATTGCAAGTTATTTAAAACTTCTGGATTACATAATTTCTTGCTCGCGTCTCGTATAGACTTTCAGCTTTAAATGTTAGCTTTTTACTTTGTCTCAATCAGGTTAAAATTTTTGCAAGCACGAAGATTTGGATTTGTTTCAGCCTCAAGCTCGATAGAATCGCTGCGGATTTCATTCACTGTTTGAATGTATGTGGCCTGAGAGTCTTTAAATTCTTTGATGGCTGTCTCGTTAGCAATCACCTGCTTAATTACATTTGATAATAGCTCATTAAATTCTTTTATTTTTTTATTGTCATGGATACCTTTTTTATAGAGCTCCTGAGCCGGGACTTTCAAATCACAATTTACATATTTTTTATCAATACACGCGTGTATGAAAGGCCTTCGATAGCCCTCAAGCAGATTGTTTTCAGGAGTATTATCTGATAGAAAATTGCGAAATCTATCATCGGCATCACGTTCATCTTTTTCGGTTTGTAATTTTCTTTGTTCTTTCTCTTTGTATTTTGATGCAATTGCCGTCATGTTTTGTTTCTTTGCGCGCCAATAAACACAATTTAACCTTTGCTGATCCGTCTGACTTCTAAGCTGGATATCGCAATTTTTTTGTTTACAAATACTGTCCGTCCATTTTTGCAATTGAGTAGTGAAATTATTTATACCTTCAGGCTTTAACACACTATCAAAATGTCCATTCGAATTTAATGAAGACCCCAACATACTGACTTCTATATTAGTGTTATCGTTTTTTAATGCTTTCAAAGCGAATTCCAACAAAGAACCTTGTTTCGATGAATTTCGATAATCAACAGTATTCATTGGAGTATGCGTAGAATCCCATCGATATGTTCCAGTTTTCAGTTTTGCTAATGAGGCTGCAAAAACATCAGAATATCCTCCGGTAAATCCCATTGAATTTTCACCTGCAATATTCATAAGACATAAATTTTTAAATTGTTCGAATTGCTTCATAGCATTGCCCGAATAACAACTGGCATTTACGATAGCAACCTTGACCCCTTTTCGCTCAAGTTCTGCAACAACCTCTTGAAGGTTTGCCATAGAATAATAACGATCAGAAGGGCGTGATAAACCGTTATTATCAGCAAATGTGCTGGCCAAGCCGATTGTTTGGGAATTTAAATTTTTCCCCTCATTTTTTCTACCTAAAAATTGTTTTTTTTCATTTTCAGATAGGTTGTCATAAGGTAAAAAACCATGATCTGAAATGTACAATAAAACTTGATCTCCAGGCTGACCTTTTTTTATTAAATTATTCAGCGATTTTTCAAGGTTGATTCTTGAGAGAACACCATTACTGTCTGTTTTATTATGTTCGCTGCCAAACAATATTGTCTGCTGCCAATCAGTACCTAAACCACGACTGATGTTCTGAACCTCTGACCCAAACATAATTTCTTCATCTTCAGATGTTCGTTCTTCCCCGCCGCCAAGAATCAACGCATGATTTTTTGCGTGGCTATTGAAGCAGAAAAAAATAACTATAAATTACTTCCAAATGCTTAAAATATTTTTTTGAGTCTTCATTATCGACAGTTTAGCAGTTAAAAAGCCGGCCCATAAAATAATGTTTTATTTAACTTTTCATAAGTACCCAAAGGTCCAGATTATTTTCGACAGTAGATAATTCAAGGTCTAGACGGGGCGGATAAATGCTATTTTTTCATAGAAGTCTTGGCGAGCTCTTGTGCTATTTCCAGCCAGACTCTTGCTCGATCACATGGTTTAGGTGGTTTGAGTTCTGGCTTATCTAAATTTACTGTCAATACAATGAACAGTAAATTTTACTCCGTCCTCAGTAACAAAACATATCGAAAAATTGAATATTGTATTTATCTATTCTCAAATCATTTTTATGGATTCTGACTATAGCTATAAATAAAAATCTTAATATACAGGATAAAAAATATTCTGTCTAAAACTCTGACACTATCGCTTTTCTGTAAATACATTAGAATCCGGGTTCATTTACAACCCTATGACTGATCCGTCTTATTTGCCCCCGTTTTCAGTCGTACACACAGGAGATTCTATGTATCGTTCCATTTTAAAAATGGCTGTTTTAGCTTTGAGCTTATCAGTCAGTGTTTCTGCGTTTGCTGATCAATATGATGATGTCATGTCAAATCAAGTGCGTGCACCAATGTGGGTGGATTTGCGTGATGTAGGCCGTTACAATCCATCAAGAATGAAAGATGCACAAGTGATTGTGGATTCAGTCAATAAACAGTGGTCTAAATTCGGAGCTCAAGGTGAGCAAGTTTATGGAACGATTGCTTTGCAAGAACGTCCTGAAAAAATGGGTTCAAGCGCAATCAATTATAAAAACATGTCTGTGTTTATTAAAAGAGCTGATGGCTCATTTGTGTTTCGAGTTTTTAATGTTGTTGTTGATAATGCAGCTGGTGCTCGTTCTGTTGTATCAGTAGAAACAACACGCGAGGTTGATTTAGCAGATTCGGAATTTTCTATCAATGTCGCTATTGCTGAACAGCAAGTTGTGTTGGAAGATATAAAAAATGATATTCGTATGATTTATCCAGTTGGTGTTGGTGGTATTGATCCAGGTTTAATTGCCAAGGGTAAATATGAAAGTTTAACACCATTGTTTTCTAATGGTAAAATCGAAAAAAAATATGCTTATTCAAGTCGTAAAGCACCAGCTTATTATCGCGGACAGCCATTTATGCCCATTACCAACAGAGCAGGTTCTAGAACTTCGATTGCATTTCATATTACAATCTTATCTGATTCAGATTGGAAACATGCGGGTCCGAATTATCTAGTTCGTGGTTATGATTCGCATGGTTGTTTGCGTTTGCGCCAAAAAGATTTGTCTGAAATGGCGAATATTTTATTTAATGGATCAAAACCATCTATTCCTGTGAATGTAACTCTATTTATGAAGAATTCTGCGCAATATGCTGATCTTGGTACGAATTCTGCGGCGGATTCGAAAGAAGGAATCATTCGACAAGTTCACCCGTATCCGTACAACATGAAATATTACCAACGTGTTAAAAACTTTGATGGTACCTACCAACGTGATGCAAAAGAACATTTGGTAATCACTGAAAAAGCAGCTGGTATTGTTAATATCACGAAATTAACAGCTTTTTCTGTTGATGATATGAGTCTAGAAGAAATGCGTAAAGTTCTTGCTGAAGATGCTGGTTCTGTTCCTGCCAAGTAAGTAGATCAAGTGCGAATGCATCAGTCATGGTGCATTCCGCGTATTTCATTTACATTCAATTATGTCTATGAGCATACTTTTATAATCATTAAAATGAGGTGAAAGTATGTTCGGTGTGATTTTAGGTTTAATATTATTTTTGATTATTCGTTATGGCATAGGTGGCCTGTACACCGTTGATCAAAACGAACGTGCTGTGAAAACTATTTTTGGACGTGCAGAGCGAGTCAAAAATGCAGCAGGCGAAGAGCTGTGGACATCGTCGGATGTCAGTTTGTCGCAAGAATTGCGTCCAGATGAAATGGATCGCTATAAATATCCCAAAGTTCGAGTGATCATGCCAGGTGGTCCTTATTTTAAAATGCCTTGGGAAAAAATATATAAAATTTCAATTGCAACTCAAACTGTGAATATGGCCTATGATCCACAGTCCAATGCTGCAAATTTAAATGGAAAAAAATTAGAAGCTGTCACCAAAGATCAGCTCAACACAGGGCTTATTGGTCAAATTCGTTTTGGTGTTTCAGAAAAAAATATTTATGCATATCTTTTTGGTTTAAGAGATCCAATATCGCATGTCATGGGATATTTTGTTTCTTCGTTGCGTGATCGTGTAGCCAATTTCTCTGCTCCTAAGACAACACTTGCAGAGGGGGAAATGGTAACCGCTGATTCCATCGGAATTTCAATCAATGATTTGCGCAAAAATCTACGTTCCTTGAATGATCATATGTTGGTTTCTTGTCAGTCCTCAGAGGCAAGATACGGCATCGTCATGGATGCCTCGCTGATTACAGGAATTGAACCACCAGATGATGTTGAGTCCGCACTGGCGGCGATTAATACCGCTCACAATCAGGTTTCTTCAGATATTAGTTTGGCGCAAGCCAAAGCCGATCAAACCATGGTGCAATCTCGTCGTGCTGTTGAGATTGAAACATTAAAAGCGCAAGCCGAAGCAGAGCCATTGCGTTTGTTGGCCGCTGGTTTGTTAGAGCTAAAGAAAAACAGTGGTGGTTCTTTAGATCTGTATTTGCGCAATGTGAAACTGAATTTATTAAAACACACCAAGAAAGCTATTATTGAGGTGGAAAAATGATCGATCTAATTTCAACATTGATGGAAATGAATTGGATGACAACGGCGATGGCAACCTTTGTGGTTTGTCTGGGACTGGTGCCACTGGTTTTAGGTCTTCTTAAAGTTTTAGGTTGTTATGTTGTCGTCGAAGAGAGATTTGCCCAAGTTTTTACTTTGTTTGGTAAAGTCGAACTGACCTTGAGCGAGCCTGGTTTGCATTTTTTATGGCCGAAATTAACTTGGAAAGCCTTGATAATGAGTACGATGGGGCAGGTTTACACAGTGGATTTGCGTTTGGATCAACAGTATCAGCGCAGTCTAGCGGTGAACTCTGAAGAGGGTGCGCCAATGGGAATTGGTGTATGGTATGAAATGGAAATCGTTGATCCAGTGGCGTATCTTTTTAAAAATGATGATCCCCGTGGATCCTTGGCTGCCAATGTTAGCAACTCGACCATTCGCAGTCTTTCCAATTTGCCATTGTCAGAGATGTTGGTAGATCGTCACAAAATGAGCAAGGTTGTACGCGATGAGGTTTCGCCTGATTCTGATGAGTGGGGATATCGATTGGGTTCTGTGTACATTCGCAAAGTTCATTTTCGCGATCCAGAAATGATTTTGCAAATTCAATCCAAAGTCGTCAATCGTTTGCGCCAAGTGACCTCGTCGATCAAACAAGATGGTTCCAATCAAGTTAATATTATCACTGGCTCTGCTGAAAAAATTGCGGCTACTGAATTTGCCAAAGCCGGTGCTATGAGGCCGGCAATCATCGGTAAAGTTTTGCAAGAAATTGCAAAAGATCCAGAAGTTGCCAAAGTTTTATTTGAAACATTGGAAGTAGAAAAATTGCTTGAGTCCGGAGCTGAAATTTCTTTGGTGCCCAAGGGTGCAGGGCTGCTGAGTTCTTTGAGTATCACAAAAAATTGATTCTCAATGTTAGTGAGACTATCAAAGGTGAAGCATTGATTTTGGCTTCACTTGATAGTCGCTGATGTTTGTATTTGCAAAAATAGGATCTTTGCCGCGAACTTCCAAAATACAGCTCGGTACAGACTCTACCATTGATGCATCATAACCAGTGGCTAGATATAACTCCTTAAAGCCAATATTACTTATCTTAACTGCTACATCAGTGCCTTTAACGCCATTACCTAAATTAACATCAATATAAATCGGAGTTTTCGGGTCTATATCATTAGAAGCCTCGAGAAAAGCAGCATAAGATTCGAACACACGAATTGAAGTTCCATTTTCTTTTGCCGCTAATTCCCAACTTAACTTCATCAAAAAATCATCGTCGATTAGGCAAGCATCATAATATTTTTTTGGTTTGATTATTTTAATTGGAACATATCCGACCATCATTTTTGGAATAATTCGTAAATTCAGTTTTTCACACCGTGTTTTTATATGTTGCTCTTCATATCTGCTTGTTACAAGAATTGCATTTTTTTGCACAAGTAACTCTTCAATGATGTCCAAACCTGTTTGTAGTTGATTAATCAGTTCAAAATCTACCAAACATAAATAATTTGTATTTTCATTTTCTTTTAACCATTTTTTAAATAGGTCACCATTTGTGAAGCTGAGAGTTTCAATTTTCTCCCCGAAAAGAGATTTTATTCTACCTGTCCATATTTGATGAATGCTTAGATCATCATCGCATATAACTAACTTTAAGCCAGAATTTACTTCAATTTTGTCTACAAACCAAAATGGCGATGGTGCTTTTGGCAGTGAAATAGTAATTGTCGTACTCCTGCCAATTTCAGTTTCTATAATAAATTGCCCACCCAATTCCTCAATTGTTTTTTTAGCGTGATAAATGCCTAGGCCCGATCCGCTACTTGTGCCTTCTTTGCCGTGAGTAATTCCTTTTTCTCCAAGTCTATCGAGAATGTGACGGGGGATTCCCATGCCATTATCTTTAATAACTATATTGACGCTATCTGATTTTGAACTGATTGAAGTTACAATCTGTCCTTTTTGTTCAGGGAGTGCTTCAATAGCGTTATTTATTAAATTTGATATTACTCGTTTCAATTCTAAAGAATTTATTTTTGCAAAAGCACCGTAAGAATCTCTTAGTTCAGATTCAATCTCAACTCCGATATGATCACGAAACTGTAGGCGTTTTTCAGAAATTATTGTATCTAAGATTGCAGGCACTAACTCTATTACTGATCCGCCTTGCTCTTTTATGTGTAAATCAGAAGAGGAGGCCTTTGTGATTGTTTTGCTTTTCTCAATCAAACAGTTGGCTATGTCATTAATTCTTTGAATTGAATTTCGAGCTAAAATTCTTTTGTTCTCTGGAAGTTCATTAATATTATTCATCAACATCGTTAATGCGGATAAAGGACTGCGAATGTCATGAGAGACCTGAGATGCTAGTTCAGCAATTGAAGCTGACTTCTCATGTTTTACCCTTTCATTAGAATACATATCGACGGTTTTTTTCATTTCCACCCACTTGTCAGACAAAAATGGAAATTTACCTCTCAAATATTCTGATGGCTCTTCGTTTTTTACTAATTCAATAATTGATTTTTCTAAAAGACTTGCCTGCTCTCGATTAAACATAAATTTCACAATTAAGAAAAATAATCCCAAGAGAATTATTGAACCAATAAAAATTGCTGGATTTTGTTTAAACCACAGAATAGACAAGCTCTCCTGATTCCAAAATATCTTCAAATCAGCAATTGGAACCTTATGATTATTTATGATAGGGCTAATGCTTACGCTATTACTGGAAATATTACTTGTGAGGCAGTTTTTTTCATTTATTTCTCTTTGGCTTATTTCTGCATCGCCTACGTAAGACAAAATCTTTCCGTCACTTGCCATACAGACAAAAGAAACATCGCCGACTGATTTTACGAAATCAGATATTGAAGCTTTTATTTTAATTTGATCATTTAAAATTGTATCTTGAAGCAGCGCTTGAGTTAAAACATTTGCTACAGTTGCATGATTTACTTCTAAACTTTTATTATACAATTGCGTAATCAAAAAATAGCTGACGATTAGCCATAGAGCTAATATTGAACCGAATAATTTTATGGACCTCATAGAATGTCCTCCCATCGTGTTACATCAAATAATGAATGACCTTTTAATGAAAAAGGCTTTCTTACGAAAGACATACTTTTGACTGTTAAAAGTGGTATGGCCAAACCCTCCGCCATAATCTTTCGCTGAAGTATTTTTGATTTTAGTAAAGTTTCTTGCTGTGTTTGACTTTCAGGATAGCTATTTATGAGCGTGCTGAGCTGATCATTTGAGCCTACAAAATTAAAACGTGAATCTTTGTGGAAAAAACTAAAAATAAAAAAAGGATCATTGTATAATATCGATATAGTTACATAAGCAAAATCAAAATCATGTTTTAAAAGTTTATTGACATAGGCCGTATTGTCCGAACTATCTATTTCAAGAGTGATGTTGCAGTTTGCGGCTACGCTTTTAAGTCGATTAATTATATTTAGAACAAGAACGTCTGGCTGCTGTACTAAAAGTTTCAATGAACGATGCTGTGTGGGCTTTGAAGATGGTGCTAATTTAATATTTGGGTCATATGAAAACATGGATGGTGGCAAAATAGATTTTATTCTTGAATCTCCCAAAAGAACATCAAGCTCTTTATCCTCAAAACTTTTTATGGCTAAACATTTTCGATACTGAGGTTCAAGCTTTATATTGCTCATTAACACCGATGTATTGAATGAATCAAAAACATATGTGGTGAATTCATCATTAATCTGTTTTCTAATTGTATCAGTTGAAATCCAGTTGAGGCGAGAGATCATAAGATCCAATGAAGATAGCGAGTCTTTAACCTTTTCTAGCGGCAACACTGACAGTGATTTGACGGTCTTGCCGTGTACTGATAGTAAAAGTTCATTACTATTCCATGTTTTAATATTATAGCGACTCGATACCACCCATGATTTCTGATTATTTTTATAAGGAGCCTCGCCACTTTTATAAATCGGCAAGAACGGACTCCCTAGTTGATTTAATACGGCAACTTCCCAGCCTAAATAATATACGGCAACTTGTTCATTATTTATAACTTTAACACTCTTAATGTTTTTAAAAAAGAATCCAGGCAATGAGTCTGGACTAATTACTTTATTAATAGAAATGGCTATATCATCTGTTGAAATAGGGCTGCCATCGGAAAAAACGGCTGTCTTATCAATGGTAACATATATAATTTTTTTTATTTGATCAACTTTCCATGATTTTGCGATTTCGCCCTCAAATTGAAGATTTTCATTAATTCTAAAAAGTCTTGGAAATAAATTATCAATAAGAAGAATTGAATTATACGATATTGTTTTGGTTGCATCTAAGTCATCTGGTATATGCAAGGTGAGTGTTTTAATATTCTCTGGACGCGCAATCACTGTAGTGAAATATAGCGACTTGGCAGTATAAATAATTATTCCGCTTAAAATTAATATGAGGGGTAATAATTTGTTTTTAAGCATTTTTGCTAACCTGGGTTAAAAAAAGACATCCATATCCAAATGCATTCGTATTTTTCTTCCATGTCTCAAAATTTGAAAGAATTGTTTTTATATCTCTTGATTCCAGATAACTGCTATCGGCCTTAAATTCGAATAAGGCCGAAATTATTTCTGCAAAGTTACCTAAGCCAATGTTATGTGAATCAAATGGACAAATTTGAAAAAGGTCTACTGTAAGCCCCTTTGTTAAAGCAAGGTCTTTACATTTTGATCCTATATGTCGGTCACCACCATATTTCTTTTGATTGAAATTACAAGAGTCTAACAAAAGATCAAATCCTGCTATTTTAGGTGTTAATGACCAACTATTATCATCAATATCTAAAATGAGCAATTTTGCTGTAGGTTTTGCATAGTCATTAAATAATTCGAAAAATTTTGATACACCTTCTGTTCCCAAATGTTGAGCTACGATGCGCATTAAAAAAACATCCACTGATTTTAATTCTTCACGTAATTCAAAAAAATTCTTTTCAATAAATTCAATGTTATCAGTTCTACGATTTTGAATTGCCAATTTGATAAAATCTGATTCGCTATCAACTCCAATTAATTTTACTTCTGGGAATTTCACATTAAGACCGTTGAGTAAATTACCTAGTCCGCATCCTAAGTCCATTACGATGGTATTTGTTGTTTTTGAAATGATTTCTGCTAATTGTTTTTCTAGAGGACCCATTTGTATAGAATTCTGAGTGAGAAGACGTTTTTTCTCATATTCTAAAAAAGTAGGATCGTTGATTCCATATGATAAACGACTGTCCGTTATTGTTTTTAGATTTTTTGAATTATAATCTTCAAGTGTAAGTTCATATTGGACACAGCTTGTATTAATACGTTCGTCAATCACATTTAAAGTCATCGCTCGTTGACGTACTTCGCCGACTCTGCGGCAACCGTAGTTTTCAATGATTTTCATCATTTTACAATTTGTTATCATTACTGCATGGAGTATGTTTTTTATACTATGCTCTTCGAATAATTTTTCTGTGATAGCCGAAAACGCAATTCGACCGAATCCTTTTCCTTGGTTTGTCGGTTCAATAAATAAACTAAACCATGCTGTTCTGTTGTATGTAATGCCAAATTGAGAATAGCCAATTGGTTCATTGTTCGAATTCATTAAAATATAAGTCCCGTTTGTTGGCTTAACTTCTTCAAGATCTTTGAATAGATCAGGAGGAGTGTCGCCAACGCCAAATTCTTTAGCTAAAGACAAACTGTATAGTGACTTGAAATAGTCATAATATGGCTCTGAGATTTTAGTTAGCTTGATCATATGAATTATTTCCTTTAGATAAAATTCTAAAATTAGATACAAATAAGAGTAGTAAAGATGGCACAGCTAAAATCAGCATAAAATTAAAAGTAATGCTAATGCCATCTGCTTTGTTGATAATCCAAATAATCATAGCTCCAGCAACAGTCGCTGATTCAATAATCGAATGAGTAGCTCGTCTTAATCTAGATTCTTGTTTTGTAGCTACTGCTTGATAAATTGCGGTCAATACTTCATTTGAAAAAAGACCAATTAGTGCTAAGAAAATACAGTAGACATAAATATTAGTTGAAAGAAACAATGCTAGTAAAATTATATAATACATTAAATTTAAAATCCAAATGCCTAAAAATGAAAATGTTTTTTTAAATATAGAATTAATAGCTGGAACAAAAGATAGAAGGCTGCCAAAAATAGGCAGTAACAGTATCAATGATTGATAACCATCTTTAATTTTGAACGTACCTGTTACTTGATTCATAATCGAAGAGTTTAATTGATTAGTGATGAGTCCGGTCATCAGGGCAGACGCAGCAAAGAGAAAAACGAGATCTTTATTTATAAAATTAGATTTATTTATTTTATCGAGATTACTAAAATGTTCATTCTTTTTATCAATCTCTTTTTCAGCAGAGGCTATATCAATAAAGGAAACGGTGAGTATGCTAATAATTAGCATAGTACCTATTATTATTTCAAATTTAAAAAATAATTTACTAAGAATAAAACCCGATAATCCAACGCCAATAGACCAGCCTACATTAGAGAAAATGTTAAATATTCTTTTTTTAGTAAGATCAGTATCTGTCGTTAATATTTCTCTAAGATTCAATCCGGATAAAGTTGTTCCCATCCCAAACATTAATGCGGATAAAACAATTAAATTAATAGTATTTGCTAATGAAAAAGAAATTAGAACAAGTCCAAAGCCTATTGTTACCATTGCGACTATAAAGCCATTTTTATGAAAATATGAGGGTAATTTTGAGTCTGTAATTGAAATGAGTAGACGACCTAACCGATATACTAATAAAAATAATGCTACTTCAGAAAGTTTATTGCTCCCAATAAATAATGGAGAAAATAAGTCAAGATACGGAATTTGCAGCAATTGAGCAAAAGCAATGCCCTCAATCAAATTAGAAAGAAAACTTAAAAGAACGATATTCTTTTTGCTATCAATCTTCATTAATGTTTTCATAGATGTATCACGAAGTAATTGAGGGCAGGTCTATCTGATCTTATATTCGTATATTTATTTAAACATAATCTGGTTAGCATTATGTATTTATATTCTAGATCATGTCCAAGTCATATGGACGGTTCATTGATGTGTAAAAAATCATCAAGGTGTTAAATTCTTAGACACTTTTAAAGAGAAAAGATGATCACAATTTGGCGAGTATCACAAAAAATTGATCACATCATCTTGGGCTTAAGCTTTTGGCTTGAGCCCGGTGATGATGTGATCAGAGGGGTTTGTTGGAATAAGTACTAGTGCGCAGCAGGTACGAACTGTTCTTTTTCAGTCGATCCAGCAAGGGCTCCAGTTGAAGCTGTTCCTTCGGTGATCGTTGTTAGAACTTGGTCAAAATATCCAGTGCCGACTTCTTGTTGGTGTTTCACTGCGGTGTAACCACGAGCTGCATCAGCAAATTCTGCCTCTTGCAATTCAACATAAGCAGTCATGCCTTGAGCTTTGTACTGAGTAGCTAAATCAAAAGTGTGATAATTCAATAAATGCCATCCCGCCAATGTGATGAATTGGAATTTATAACCCAACTCGCCAAGACGTTTTTGGAAATTTGCAATTTCAGCATCAGTTAAATATTTTTTCCAGTTAAATGATGGTGAACAGTTGTAAGCTAAAATTTTACCTGGAAATTTAGCGTGAATTCTTTGTGCAAAAATTTCTGCTTCTTTCATATCTGGTGTTGATGTTTCAAACCACAAAACATCAGCCCATTGTGCATAAGCCAAAGATCTGTCGATTGCATTTTCAAGTCCACCTTTGATGACATAATAACCTTCTGGAGTGCGTTGTCCTGTAAGATAAGGTTTGTCAGCAGGATCAATATCAGAAGTCATTAGGTTTGCACTGAGTGCGTCTGTGCGAGCAATGATCACGCTTGGAACATTCATCACGTCAGCCGCAAGACGAGCTGCTTGCAAAGTACGAACGAAAGTAGATGTTGGAACTAGAACTTTACCAGCCAAATGTCCGCATTTTTTTTCTGCAGCCAATTGATCTTCAAAGTGAACGCCGCTGGCGCCAGCTTCGATCATAGATTTCATCAATTCAAAAGCGTGCAATGGTCCACCGAATCCAGCCTCAGCATCAGCAACAATTGGTGCATACCAATCTGTACCTTTGCCAGTGTCGCCATGAAGAGAGCGATCAATTTGGTCCGCACGTTGAAATGCATTGTTAATACGTTTAACGACTTGTGGAACAGAGTTAGATGGATAAAGAGATTGATCTGGATATGTCTGCCCAGAAAGATTGGCGTCGGCAGCAACTTGCCAGCCGCTGAGGTAAATAGCTTTGAGTCCTGCTTTTACCATTTGAGTGGCTTGTGCACCAGTCATAGCGCCGAAGGTATTCACGTAACCACCTTCGTTGATTAATTTCCAAAGTTTTTGCGAACCAACTTTGGCGATGGTGTGTTCGATCGGAAGCGATGTACGCAACTGGTCGACTTGGGCTTGGGTGTAATTTCGTTTAATGCCTTGCCAACGTGAGTTGGTTTGCCAGTCATTGGTGTTTGCATGATTTGTCATCTTATCTCCTTATAAGTTATCAGACTTTCTTTCATTGAGAGTTTCCTTAACTCAATTTCATAGAGTCTGAATTGTTTGTTGATTTGGGTTTGTCTTGTGTAAACCAAGACTCGCGTTCTTAGTCTCAGTTTCATTCTCATCCAGAGTTTGAATATGCGGCATCAATTTGAGAGTCAAAAAGTCTTCGGGGGAGGGGCTTGTGACCAGTTCAAATAAAGCACGGCAAGCAATCGGAAATGATTTTGATTCATTAAACAGCGGAGCTAATTTAAAAACTTCTTCGTCAAAATATTTTTGCAATAGAGCCAAAGAAAATTTTTCTGTATTTCCATTTTGAGTTGTAAAGGCAGCACTGTGTTTAAGCCATTGCCACAATTGCATACGAGAAATTTCCGCAGTTGCTGCATCTTCCATAAGATTGTGAATGGCAACAGCACCGGTGCCCTGCAACCATTTTTCCATATAATGAATGGCTACAGAAATATTTTTGCGGATGCCGGTCTCTGTGATTTGCGAGTTGGCAATTTTAGTATCTAATAATTTTTCTGCAAAATAACTGTGGCTGTATTGATGTACAGAGTTGCTCAGACCTTTGTTTTGTTGCTGCAACTGATTTCCCATGACTTGGTCAAATTGTTTCATGGCTGTGTCGACCAGATCTGGGTGTGCCACCCAGGTGCCTTCGAAACCCAATTCCGCTTCGCGTTTTTTATCTTGAGTGACTTTTTCTAGAGCAGCTTTTGTGACCTCTGGTTCTCGGCGATTAGGAATAAAGGCCGACATACCACCGATGGCATAAGCACCACGTTTGTGACAGGTGTGGACTAATAATTCACAGTACGCACTCATGAAATCTGTGGTCATTGTGACTTGATCTCGGTCAGGTAAAATAAATTTTGCGTCTAGTTTGTGTTTTTTAATTAGGCTGAAAATATAATCCCAACGACCAGCATTCAAGGCGACCAGGTGCTCGCGCAATTCATAAATAATTTCTTCCATCTCAAATGCCGCAGGGATGGTTTCAATTAACACGGTGGCTTTAATACATCCAGGTGGCAGACGAAGATAACTTTCTGCAAAATTGAAAACATCATTCCACCAGCGGGCTTCAAGATGGCTTTCTAATTTTGGCAGATAATAATAAGGACCAAAACCGCGAATCATTGATTCAGCAGCATTGTGAAATAAATAAAGAGCAAAATCAAACAAGCTGCCGCTGATGTTCGAGTACGTTTGTTCGTCGGCATTTAAAATTTGGAAATGATTTTCTTCTAAATGCAAACCGCGGGGGCGTACCACCAGGGTCGCCGTTTTGGCATTGAGCTGATAGGTTTTGCCAGCTTCATTTTTATATTCCAAACGTCCGCGCACAGCGTGCAGTAATGACAGTTGACCTTGAATAAGATTAGACCACGTTGGTGATAATGAGTCCTCGAAATCTGCCATGAAAACTTTGGCGTCGCTGTTTAAGGCATTGATGATCATTTTGGCTTCTGCCGGGCCGGTGATTTCTACGCGGCGATTTTGCAGAGCTTGCGGAATTGGTGAAACTTGCCAATTGGATTCGCGAATTTGTTTGGTTTCATTTAAAAAATGCAGAGGATATTTTCTTTGCTCGCGAGCTTTTAATAATTGCAATCGTTCTTGATTAAAACGTTTGTGCAGTTCTTTGAGAAAATTTTGTGCCTGACGAGTCAAGATGCCATTGATTGCCAGTTGTGAGTCCTCGGCAAGTGGAGTGATTTTAATTTGCGATAATGTATTCGACATAACGTGAATCCTTTCTGCTGATGATCTCAAAGTGGATTTCGTATCCGCTTTAACCTGAGAACATTGTCAGACAGGTTGGACATTTCAGTGCGTTACATAACAGTTGTTACTGATTTTGCTCACGCCTTAAGTCCAGAACCTGCCGACAAAAAAATTAGAGCAGACATTTTCTGAAATCCCAAATGAAAATTTAAATAACTCAAAGAAATCAGCAATTTAGAATTTTTGCTCTATATTTTCATAGGAGCAATTGCTCTAATTAAAACAAAGTTACACAGTGAAAAAAACATTCTTGATCATTTATTTAGCATGGCTGTCTGCACAAGCTTTCTGCTTGGCTGACATATTGTTTGACGAATATTGCAGTCTATTTTTAGCTCACAAGCTATGACACCACTTATGCAACAGTACTGGGAAATCAAGTCTCTCCATCAAGATAAAATTCTAATGTTTCGTATGGGAGATTTTTATGAAATGTTTTACGATGATGCCACCAAAGCGGCACCGATATTAGGTATTGCGCTGACTCAGAGAAATAAAAAATCAGAGGATGAAACACCAATGTGTGGCATGCCTCACCACTCGGTGGCAGGGCCGATAAACAAATTATTAAAAGCCGGTTTGCGTGTTGCAATCTGTGATCAAATCGAAGATCCAAAAACAGCCAAGGGTATCGTTAAACGTGCGGTGACCAGGATTCTCACACCTGGGATGGTTTATGATCCAGACACCTTAGAACAAAATCAAAGCAATTATATTGCAAGTTATGCTGATGCAAATTTGTCATGTGTTGATACCAGCACAGGAGAGAATTTTTATTTCACAGATGTTTCTTTGCGTGATTTACAAAGATTGCTTTCTTTGTTGCCAATTGTCGAGTTGGTTTTATCCACGGAGCAAGATGAGCAGTTGCGGCTGGGTATCGGTGATGATCTGAAAAAAGATTCTAAGAAAATTTTGCCGACATATTTGTTGATCAGTCATCATGATGTTGTTTTAGATATGAAGCCATTGTTCATGCAACATAATATCTCTTTGTCTTTAGAGCATGAAGCCAGTCATCGTTTGTTTTCTTATGTGTATTCATTGGGTGGCATTGAAAGTTTAAAAACTTTGAAACCAATGGAACAGCGAGCCTTGAAACAAAAAATGGATTTGTCATCTACAGTGTTAAGGCACTTGGAGATATTTTCCACGTATCGCGGGGAGGGTGAGGGCAGTTTGTTTTTTGCAACTGATCGCACCAAGACCTCGGCCGGAGCAAGGTTGTTGCGTCAGTGGTTGTCTTTTCCGTTGATTGATAAAAAAGAAATATTATTGCGTCAGCAAGATGTGCAAAAATGGTATCAAAATCCATCGGCTGTCAAAAAACTGCGCGAGATTTTAGGTAAAATGGGGGACATTGAAAGACGGCTGAGTAAAATTTCTCAACCGCAATGTAATGCTCGTGATCTTTTAGCTTTGGAGCAATCAATACAGGCGGGGACCGCAGCTCTTGCGGCGGCACAGATCGCGCCGGTCGTACAGATCGAAAACAAATCAGAGACTGAAACAATGACGTTGGATTCGTTCCGACACATTACTGATTTGGCTACAGAAATTTCTCAGACCATTGTTGATGAGCCACCTTTGCAAATCAAACAAGGACATTTGATTCGTAAGGGTTACTCGCCAGAATTGGATGAATTGATCACTTTGTCTTCTGACAGTCAGAGTTTGTTGCAGAAGATGGAAGAAGAAGAAAAAAATAAGACTGGAATATCCAGTCTTAAAATTCGATATAACAATGTTTTTGGATATTATATCGAGGTCACTCACACGCATAAAGACAAGGTGCCCTCGTATTACATGCGTAAACAAACCTTGACCACGGCAGAACGCTATTGCACTGACGAACTGATTGAGCTTGAGAAAAAAGTTTTATCCAGTCAGTCTCGTCGAGCTGAGCTTGAGCATGAGATTTTTAATCAGCTTAAACAAAAATGTATGTTGTTAGCGCAAGAGCTTTTGCGATTGGCTTCTCAGTGCAGTTATTTAGATGTGATTTCTTCTTTGTCATGGCTTGCACTGGAAAGAAAATATGTAGCTCCGCAGTTTTCAACCGATGGCACATTGAAATTGTTAGCCAGTCGTCATCCAGTGGTTGAACAAACAGTTAAATCTTCTTTTGTTGCTAACGACATCGAGATTAAGCCTCATGGTTGTTTGTTGCTGACCGGGCCTAACATGGCCGGTAAATCAACGATCATGCGCCAGGTGGCATTGACGGCGATATTAGCCCAGATCGGCTCTTATGTTCCAGCTGATCAGGCATTGTTGCCATTGTTTGATCATGTGTTCACGCGTATTGGGGCCAGTGATCAATTGTCAGAGGGGCTTTCAACTTTTATGGTTGAGATGACTGAGACGGCTGACATGTTAGAGAAAAGCTCACATCGTTCATTATTGATTTTAGATGAGATCGGTCGTGGTACCAGTACTTATGATGGGATGAGTTTAGCGCAAGCAATTTTAGAGTTTTTGCTGACACAGAAAAGAGCGACAACTTTATTTGCAACTCATTACCATGAATTGACAGCACTCAGTGGTCGTTATCCATTGTTGCAGAATGCTCATATGGCCATTTCTGAAAAAAATGGCGAGATTCGTTTTTTACATACTTTGGTTTCAGGAGCTATGCAAAAGTCCTACGGGATTCAGGTGGCTCAGTTGGCTGGTTTGCCACAGACGATCACTCGCCGAGCAGGTGAGTTGTTACGACTGTTGGAAAAAGAAAAACATTCATCGACACCGCAGATGTCTTTGCTTGATTTTAGTCAGGCAATTGAGCAATTTGCTGGGGAAGATTCTGGTCCGTTTCTGGAATCGTCAGTTGAACATGATCAGCATCAACAGTTGTCAGAACAAAACGCTTATCAAGATTCGCTTGCTGAAATCAATTCTTTGCAAGAAAAAATTCAACAATTAGAAACTATTTTGCGAGAAGTCGGCGGATTTCCATTGAATCAAAAAACGCCTATCGAAGCGGTCATGACTATTTCTCAATGGCAACAGAGTCTGGAAAAAATAAATCAAAGCCATTGATTGGTCCAACAAATGATTTGACGGGAGCAAAGGTTATTAAGGAGGACATAAATATGTTTAGTCGAAACGGATCTTTTGATTCTTGGTAAACATACTTATGTCCTCCTTAATAACAGGTTGAGCATATGGTTCTCTCAATTCACTTTCATTCGCATTAAATTTTCAGTTATTGATATTAAGTATCATTTGTTTGTTTTTTAATTAAATTTGGTTTAATTTTTTATTTCACAAGGATGTGATAATGAACAATAAAACATATTTTATTATAAGGCTGATCAGTGATAGAAAAAAAATTACAGCGCAAGATCTTTGTAAGCTTCGGATCTGTCCAGTGATTTTAACTAATTTAAACAAAAGAGTTTCAAAATGAATACTATTAAAACAATTTTTGTAGCAGTCACATTATTTATAGCCTCGTCGGCATTTGCCAGTGGGCTAAAAGCAGAAGTTATAGAGCATTGTTCGCATGATATAATGAATTTGGTTAAACAAAATAAGTTGCTACCAGAGGCGGTGTCAAAGCTTCATATGATGCGCGTTACAGAATTGGCTGAGGGTTTTCAAGTGATTGCAGTTTTAGATCATAATGAAAATCATGACAGTACGCCAGCGCACATTAAATTTAAATATGGTGCAGATGCAAAAATGATATCATTTGAGTATTTCCCTGGATATTTTAATCCAAATCCAACACCATTTAATAAAAAATCAAGTGCTAAGCTTTTTGATATTGCAGCAGAGCTGTTAATTGATTCTGATGACATGACATTAAGAGAATATGCAAAAGATGTTCAGATGATTCACTTGCGTTTTGATGAAACAAGGAAAGCTGTTTTATTTGAAATGATCGATGTGAATAAAAAAGAGTTGTACTTGTGGATGGATCTAGATGGCAATAGCATAGAAGTTAGTTTTTGAATTAAATTTTATGGTAGTGGTCAATTGGTAATATAGTTCACTCTTGGAGGTATTTGTGAACGATAATAAAGTGATAGACGTATTAAATAGAATTTTAGAGTGCGAGTTGGCAGGTGTTGTTAGGTACACTCATTATTCACTAATGATTTTTGGTCACAATCGAATTCCAATAGTTAAATGGCTTCGCGATCAGGCGACTGAATCTCTTGATCATGCTAGTGTTGCGGGTGAGCATATAACAACTCTTGGAGGTCATCCTAGCCTTAAAATTGGTAAGCTTATTGAAACCGAAAAACATTCGTTAAATGACATATTAAAAGAGAGCCTTGGTCACGAGGAAGCTCAGCTAAAAAATCTTTATGAATTGTTAAAGTTAACTGAGTCTAAGTCCATATTCCTTGAAGAGTATGCACGACAGATGATTACAGAAGAAGAGGCTCACGTAGCTGAAGTGAAAAAAATGTTAAAGCCGCAACCAAAATAGGTTTTAATTAGATAGCTGGGGGCTCGGATTGGATCGACGATCATTTGTAAAATCAAGTGTAGGATTATGGGCTTTTGCTTCGACTTCTGTGGCATTTGCAGAACTATTAAAAATTTCACCGAAAACAATTTTGGCTCATGATTCTGCGGACCCAATTCAAAACATGAGTTCACAGGCATTTGATAGCATAGATTTTAACGGGGATAACGTTAATCTTCCACATGATATTTTGTGGGATATTGATGGTTTTATTCTCAAAAATGGTGGGCTGCCATTAGCTACTGAACACGTTCCCGTTATAGTTATTGGTGGCGGTATGTCGGGGCTTCTGACTCAGTATTTTCAAGCTAAAAAAACAAAAACAGTGCTTTTAGAACAAGATAAGTTTTTAGGTGGAAACTCGAAAGGGGAAATTTACAAAGATATATCTTTCTCTATTGGCGCTGCTTATGTCACAGTCCCTGATGAAAATTCTGATATAGATCTTTTCTTTAAAGATATCGGTCTGCGAGATTTGTTTCGACACGAAGAAGCATCTGATGTGTCTACATTTTTCAAAAAACAAGTGATAAAAAACTTTAGTTCAGGAGACACTGCACCTGAATTTAAAAAACAATTTGAAATTATTAATGCTCGCTTGAGCCAAATTCTTGAAAATGAATTTCCAGAGATTCCTCATAATTCTAATTCAAACCTTACTCGCCAACAATTAAATGAACTTGATAGTATTTCTTTTTTAGATTGGATGCGAGAGCTTTTTAAAACAGAGCCTCACGCTCACCTGCTTGAATATTATCAGCTTTACTGCTGGTCTTCATTTACAGCAAGTATCGACGAGCTGTCAGCGGCCCAAGTTTTGAATTTTGTTGCTAGTGAGGTTTCAGGTGTATTGGCTTTGCCCGGTGGTAATGCCCTGATAGCTTCGACTATTTATAAAAAACTCCAGAATAATATTTTGTCAGATGTGCGCAGTTCATCTTTTGTTCTTGATGTTCGTACAATTGACGACAAAGTTCAGGTCAGTTATTTGAATGTCGAAAATAAAATCGTCAGTATGACAGCTGACAAAGTCTTCGTTTGTTGTCCAAAAAACGTTGCTCGTAGAATTATTAAAAATATACCAGCCAATCAAGATAAGGCTTTTGAGGATATTTCATTTCGTGGATACATTGTCGGTAATGTTTTATTAGATAGTAAAATCAAATCTTCTGGGTATGATTTGTTTGTTCAAAACGGCGAATATCCAGAAACGCCATCTGCGATGCGGCCATACAAGCAAGGGTTTGCTGATATGATCTTTGCTGACTGGTCAAACTTTGATCAATCTCAGAGGTCCGTACTAACTCTTTATCGTCCGTTGTCTTACGACGGAGCTCGCCAGTTTTTATTTAGCCCAATGGCTCACGATAAAAATAAAAAAAAGATAATCGATGAGCTTGAAACTTTATTGCCCTTTCTTGGGTTGAATTCTTCTAATATTCTTGGTGTGCGCTTGACTCGATGGGGGCACTCGTTACCAGTTGCTAAGAAGGGCTGGATCTCATCAGGTCAGCCTG